>Ga0265295_1003001_pt1 | contig 25391 bp, 21 predicted proteins | sample Munlansysbiofilm_FD_192503 | JGI IMG/M metagenome (GOLD analysis project Ga0265295, IMG submission 192503) | Leachate microbial communities from a municipal landfill in Southern Ontario, Canada - Methane capture system biofilm | ecosystem: Engineered > Solid waste > Landfill > Unclassified ... | reverse complement strand
AATGGACGTTCCGGAACGTATGTAAATCATTTTTATAAACGCAGAGAAACAATCTGTTGCTATTTCATGGCGAAAGATAATAACATTCTTTCATCGCCCACATTGTGGGCAAATATCGATAGAAAAAACGATGGTGAAAATGGATATGCACGCCATTCGGTGTGCAACAACCCAAATGTAAAAAAATCTCGCACCTACGGAGCGATGGATTCATTTCAATTGACGGTTTCTATCGCTATTTGCCACCTACGGCGGCAGGGATTTTGGCGGTTTGCCACGTGCAGTGCTCTCGCAATGACGATTGCATTTCGAATAATCCTGTTCATTGCGGGATCAGCAAAGCAATCTGTTCTATTTCATGGCGAAAGATAATAACATTCCTCAACGCCCACTTCGTGGGCAAATAGCGATAGGAAAAACAATGGTGAAAATGGATACGCACGCCGTTTGGTGTGCAACAAACAAAACACGAAAACATACCGCACCTACGGAGCGATGAATCCATTTCAATTGACGGTTTCTATCGCTATTTGCCACCTACGGCGGCGGTTATTCTTTATCCTTTCCAACTATTGTTGTAAACAAATATTGTTTATGCTTGTTTTAGTTAGTAAAGTTTGAAACATGGTAAATTTAGACTCAATACATGCACTGGCGTATTTCAATATTTTGAAGACAAGTAATTGGATTGAAGAGAGAGTGAAAAATGCTTTGAAACCTTTTAATTTAACTCATGCTCAATTAAATGTACTTTATTATTTACGAAAAGGATCCAAAACCGGTGTCGGCTAATGAGCTAAAAAACAGAATATTGGGAAATAATCCGGATACAACGCGTATTTTAGATCGACTAGTAAAGAAAGAATTAGTTTTAAGAGAAACTTGTTCTGAAAACCGTAGAAAGATTGATATTTCATTCACTGACAGTGGTAAATTATTGTTTATAAAAGCACACGAGGCGACAAAAAACGCCGTCCATAATTTTTTTGAAGACAAAATATCCATCGATGAAGCAAAAGAACTTAGACGAATCTTACATAAAACAAGAGTGTAAAAAAGTCAATAGAGACAATTGACGAAATATCGGTTGCTCAAAATGGATCATAATCATTGAGACAAAAATTAAATTAATAAAAATGAAAAATCACAAAAATGAAAACTAAAAATTTAGCATTATCATTAATTATCCTGCTAACCAGCAGTATAATGTTTGCACAAAAATCGGATGTAAACACGAAAGAATCAACCATAGAATGGCTGGGCAAAAAAATTGGTGGCCAACATAATGGAAATATCCAAATAAAGAGTGGAAGTATAGAACTGAAAAATGAAATAATTGTGGCCGGCAATTTTATCATTGATATGACAACTATTACAAATTTGGATCTTGAAGATGAAAAGACGAAACGGAATTTAGTAGGTCATCTAAAATCCGACGACTTTTTTGGAGTTGCAAAATACCCAACGGCCATTTTCACCATTACAAAAACCACCCCTTTTAAAAATGGAAAAGCGACTATTACAGGCAACATTACCATTAAAGAAAATACAGAACCGATTACGTTTGAGGTTGTGAAATCAGGAAAAGCGTATCAATCGAAAATTGAAATCGATCGATCAAAGTTTAATGTGCGTTATGGTTCGGACTCGTTTTTTGACAATCTTGGGGATAAGGTAATTGACGATATTTTCACCCTTGATATTAAACTGGTAGTAATGTAATTTTATTCAAAGTAAAAATGAATACAATACTTCATAAAGCCGAATTGCGTGGTCATGCAAATCATGGTTGGCTGGACACCTATCATACATTTAGTTTCGCCAATTATTACAATCCTGAGCGAATGAATTTTGGAGTTCTCAGGGTTTTAAACGATGACCGTGTTGCCCAAGGAAAAGGATTTGGAACGCATCCGCACGACAATATGGAGATTATTACCATTCCATTGGCTGGCGATTTGGAGCACAAAGATAGCATGGGGAACATTACGGTTATTAAAGAGGGCGACGTTCAGGTAATGAGTGCTGGAACAGGGATTCATCATAGCGAATACAATAAGAACAAGGATAAAGAGGTGCTGTTTCTTCAAATCTGGTTATTCCCAAACATGCAACAAGTGGAGCCCCGTTACGATCAAATTTCAATAAAAGAGATTGAAAAAAAGAACCAATTCTACCAAATCTTATCACCCAATAAAGAAGATCAAGGTGTTTGGATTCACCAAAATGCGTGGTTTAATCTAGGGGAATTTAAGGAAAAAACAGAGGTCGATTATAATCTACACTCCGATAAAAATGGAGTCTATCTATTTATGATTGAAGGGGATGCCACTATTCAAGGACAAAAGATAAATCGACGAGATGGATTTGGTCTTTGGAACATGAATTGCATCAGCGTAATCGCAGAAAAAAAATCAAAAATCTTAATCATGGAAGTCCCCATGGGCATCTAAATCACAATCTAAAACACAATAAAACTTATGGAAAAAGCAAACGTTGCAGGTAGAATGCCAAAAATGGTAAAACTAGAACCCGGAAAAAAATACGCATGGTGCGCGTGTGGGAAATCAACAAAACAGCCATTTTGCGATGGTTCCCATGAAGGAAGTAGTTTTACACCAAAGCGATTTTCCGTTGATGAACCAAAAGTAGCTGCCCTCTGTATGTGTAAACAAACGAAGAATGCTCCCTACTGCGACGGATCTCACAAGCATGTAACGGAGTAACTAAATTTCAATTGACTAGAGAGAACGTCTGTTTATCATAAAACATATGGTGCTCTCTAGCTTTTTTATAAAAACCCTTAACACCACAATTAAATGAAACATAAATGGGACGAGAGGTATGCAAGCAATGAGTATGTTTATGGCATCCATCCCAATCTGTTTTTTAAAGACAAAATCGAGAACCTAAAGCCAGGGAAGATTTTATTCCCTGCTGAAGGTGAAGGTCGTAATGCCGTTTTTGCAGCAACACTGGGTTGGGAGGTTTCCGCTTTTGATTATAGCCACCAAGCGTACAAAAAAGCGCTGCAATTAAGCACAATAAATCGTGTTAGCATTGATTATTCCGTCTGCAATATCGAAGAATCGGATTACGAAAAAGAGTCTTTTGATGCAATTGCATTGATTTACATGCACACAACAAACCGACAAGTTAACCACCGCCATTTACTGCAATTTCTAAAACCGGGAGGAGTTGTTATTCTCGAAGCTTTCTCAAAAGAGCAGATTAAATACAAAACAGGAGGTCCAAAAGAGGTTTCAAAGCTCTTTTCAATAGCAGAATTGGAAAACGATTTTGTGGAAATGAAAGAGTTATCGATATGGCAAGAAACGGTGGTACTCAACGAAGGGGATTTACACTTTGGCGAAGCAGCTATACTACGATTATTTGGAAAAAAATAGAGCCGCTGTATTCCACAAGGATTACAACAGCTCTGTTTTCAGCACATTATTTCAGTTTATTCGCTTACCACTTTAAACTCCACACGACGGTTTTGCTGTCGGCCATCGTTGGTTTTATTATCGGCAATGGGCTGACTATAGCCAAACCCTTCGTAAGTCAATCGGTCAGAAGCAATTTGTTGCGCTGCCAAATAATCAACCACGGCCTTTGCGCGATCTCTTGACAGTCGCTCATTCACCGCTGCACTTCCCGTATTGTCGGTATGTCCTGAAATTTCAATCTTCAAGGATGGCACTTCGTTCATAACCCCTGCCAAACGATTCAGTTCAGGATAGGATTCCACGCGCAAAATAGCTTTCCCGGGATCAAAGAATACGTTTCGAAGAACAATTTTCACATCCTTCTTAATATTATTTAATTTTATTTCTTTCTCAATCTCCTGATATGCAGTAGCTCCCGGGATGTTAAAGTTCTCGGAATGGAACAAATAACCTTCCGCTTTCACCGCCAAACCATAGTTTTTACCCGATGGCAGGGAGATCAAAAATTGTCCTGTTTTTGAATTTGACTTATTGCTAAATACAACTTCATCTTTCTCATTATCAATAACTTCAATTTCAGCTACAATCGGGGCACCACTAATTGCATCCGAAATAACCCCTTTCACAACCGTTAAACGAATGGTTTTCAACTCCACCGTTTTTTCCATGGCATTGTCGGTAATGGTTTGTTTCAAGGTAGCCAACAGATTATCTTCGTTACTAAGAACCATGGGTTTTTCCGGGCCCAAGAAAGTAACCATATAAATATCATGTCGCCCCATTCCTCCTTCGCGTTTCGACGACAGATATCCATTGCGACCACTGGCGCTAATTACAAACGACAGGTCATCATCGGCAGTATTTATGGGATATCCCAAATTTTCGGGCTTTGACCAGGTTCCATCATCATTAAGAACCGCTTGAAAAATGTCAAATCCTCCCATTGTATTGTGTCCTTTTGAACTAAAATAGAGTGTTCGACCATCGGGGTGCATAAAGACGCTCTCTTCGTCAAAAGGAGTATTAATGGTTGTCCCCAAGTTTTTGGGTTGACTCCAACGCCCTTTTCTATCTTTCGACGAAACCCAAATATCCTTTCCTCCAATACCACCTGGCATTTCGCTAACAAAGTAAATCATTCGATCGTTGTTTGCAAACGAAGCACTCGACTCCTTCGCTTTTGTATTTATTTCGCCACTCAACCACTCTGGCCAACTCCATCTATCGCCATCCAATCTACTAATTTGCAAATCACCATTTCCACGTTGTCCGTTATAAATCAGCAAACTCTGGCCATCGGCCGACAACGCTACGGTTGCATCTTCGGATCTGGTATTTAACGGATCTCCAACATTTACAGGAGCACCCCAGCGTCCACGGGTTTTGTAACTGATATAAATATCCTCATCGTACTCTTGGTCGTACGAATTGGCGCGTCCTCCAACGGATCCCTCTCGAGTTGAGGTGAAAAGCATTACCGACTCATCGGTCGAGATTACGGGTGAATGATCCGAGTATGGGCTATTTAATTCCTTTACATTGGTTATAAATGCACGTGCTGGATTTTTCAACAACTCTACCCCATTTTTACACTCTAAAATACGTTTTGCAACCGCATCAATTTGATCGCGATCACTGGGGAGCAATTGTTTTCGATATTTCTCATAAATCTCCAACGCTTCCGTAAACTTTTGATTGTATTGATTCGATAATCCCAACAAAAACAGGATATCAGGTGCTACTCCAGGATTTAATTCGTGCGCTTTCTTAATATACGGTAAGGCGCTATATCGTTGTATTTCAAGATAAATACGTCCTATTTTATAATTCAATTCTGAATTATTAGGATTGATATCTTGTGCTACGTTGTAACTGTCAAGTGCAAGATAGAATTGCTCATTGCTACCGTAATAATCTCCATCTTTAATTGCCTTTAAAGCATCTTTTAAACTCGCCTTATCGTTTCCAAAAATCTGCTTTGTAAAAGGTATATCCTGACCGATGGCAATTTTAGTGAGAAATAGAAATAGAATAACTACCTCAAGAATATATATATTTCGCATAGCGTCTAATTTTTATAGTAATTAATATACTGATTGGCTTCGCTGTATCCATTTTCAGACGCTTTCTTCCACGCTTTCACAGCACCTTCAATATCATGTTTCATCTCCTTTACTGCACCCAAATTGGCATACGCTTCCCCATAATTTGGGCTTAATCGGATTGCATCTTCAAATGATTTTTCGGCTTTATCAAAATCCTTCATTTTCATATATGCCGAGCCTAAATTATTATGACCATAAGCATAATCGGGCTTGAGGAAAATTACCTTTTTAAAATCTTCAATTGCTTTTTCGAACTGTTTTCGATCAATATATGCACTTCCGCGATTATTGTATCCGATGTGATTTGCTGGTTCTATTTGAATTGCCATACTGTGATTAAGAATGGAGGACTCAAAATCGCCTTTTTTACGATAAGCACTTCCTAAATTATTGTACACAATGGCTGAAGATTTCACCAATTGCGCAGCTTTTTTATAATCGGCAATGGCTTCGTCAAATCTCTCTTGCATACGATAGGCACTTCCCCGATCGTTGTATATCTCCCAACTATCAGATTTAGATCGCAATGCCAAAGAAAACGAGGCAATTGCTGCATCGTAATCAGCTTGACGAAAAGCCGCTTGACCTGATAAATAGAAGGCTTCAAAACCAGAATATCCATTTTGAATAGCTTGTCCAAAACTCTCGAGAGCTTCGGACATAGCGCCCTGTTCATAGTAAGCGGCACCAAGCGCAAAAAAAGCTTTATTGTTGGTGCTCTCCGATTTCACAACCACCTTCAACTCCTGAATCGCCTCTGGATATTTCCCCATTTCACTCAAGGCAACGGCCTTGTTCAGACGAGCTTGATTGAATGTTGCATTGTGTTTTAATGCTTCATCGAAAGCCTTTACTGCTTCCAGATAGTTTTTATCTCCCAACAACTTAACGCCATTGTTGTACGCAATCTCAGCCTCCTGATTCCCTGCTACAATCAATGTTGATGCAGTGTCGATTGGTGTTTGCTCATGCTCTGTTTCGATTTGTGCCAACACCGGGATCGATAATAAAGCAAAAAATAATATGCTCCAATATTTCATATTTATTTAATTTGGTTAAACATTTTGTAGTTGATAGATATGGATTAAACAACAATATTAAAACTTTAATAAAGTATGTGACTTATATACAACGTATAAATATAGGCTATTTTAGAATAAACTCAAACAAAAAGCCAATCTTTTAAAAGATTGGCTTTTGAATTATTATAGTTACTGAAATTTTGTAACACCTGAATACATGGTATAGAGAATCTATTGTGTAAGAGCCACCATTTTTATGGCAGTAACAGCTGCTTCAATCCCTTTATTTCCATGTTTTCCCCCTGCGCGGTCAAGGGCTTGCTGTTGAGTATTAGTTGTTAATACTCCAAAAATAACCGGTTTATTATATTTCAACGAAACACTTGTAATGCCTTGTGCAACACCTTGACAAATAAAATCGAAATGACGCGTTTCTCCTTGAATAACACAGCCAAGGGCAATTACGGCATCAATATCGGCTCGTTGAGCCAAAATTTGCGAACCATAACTTAGTTCAAAACTTCCAGGCACATAGATTATTTCAATGTTACCCTCATCCGCTCCATGCGCCATTAATGTTTCCACAGCGCCTTTACAAAGAGCCATCGTAATTTGGTCGTTCCACTCAGAAACAACAATCCCAAATCGCATTTTTTTTGCATTTGGAATTTTACTAAAATCGTAATCGGAAAGATTCTTCAGTAGGGTTGCCATGATCTATCTCCTATTATGCAAAAAAGTACCACCATTGCGATGATACTTTTTTAAACGTTTAATTAAACATCTATTTTTTCGCCAACACTTCGGCTTTCGAAATATATTTCTCAATCATTCGAGCTTCGCGACTCTTTGAGTAATTAGATTGAATCATTTTATATGCAATTAATGCTTTGTCGTATTTTCCGATCTCCTCAAATGCAATTCCAGCTTTCATTAAAATAACAGGAACATTTAATTTATCTTTTTTATTTAATGCAGCTTTCATATATTGTTTAGCCCCTTTTTCAATCTCTCCTTTTTGAACAAGCGCATCGCCGATGGCACCTTGTGCTATGGTTGAAAGAATAATATCGTCGGAAGAGAATGAACCTAAATGGCGAATTGCTTTATCGTACTCTCCAATATTTAGGAATGCAATTCCTGAGTAATAGTTGGCAAGATTGGCACTTGGAGTGCCACTATACTCATCTAAGATATATAAGAATCCATAATTATTACCATCACCATAAAGGGCTAATCTCATTGAGTCTTGCTCAAAATAACGTTCTGCTTGGAACATAGAAGCCGATGCTTCTGCTACTTTAGGTTTATAGATGTAGTTGTTATATCCAAAATATCCCAACACGATAATAATAATAAACCCAACAACATACGTTATTGTTTTTTGGTTGTTCTCAATGAATTGTTCAGTACGTCCTAAAACCTCCTCAACATTTTCAATTCCTTCGATCTGATTTTTATTCTTCTTTGACATTCTCGTATTTATTTCGTTTACAAGGCGCAAAAATAATTCAAATTATGGCACTATCAAACTTTTAAGATACATTTTTTTTTCACACGTATAACTACGCATTATTCCAATCGTATATAGTACGAAATAACATTCACATATTGTCTTGATATATAAGACTTTGTCATATAATAGGAGACTTTATTTTTCAACCATATCTATCTTTAGTAATATTTCAAGACGCTAAAATAAACAATACACACAATGAGTATTCTTTCAACACACAAACAAATAATGATACGTTCAAACCATCGGACACAAAATATTAACCCACCAAAGGACAATTCTATTTGCATATATTGTATATATCGGTACTATTATTGTAGGAATTATCTATAAATTATAAAATTTAAACCATATTTGTATTTATTTGTTAATAAATAAGTATGAAACGCTTAACAAAACCTTTTTAAATGATGAAAAAAACACTATTTACAGCCTTAGTTTTGCTAATCTTGCAATCAAGTTGGGCACAGCCTTGGCTAACAAAACTGCCGCAAGAAAAATCAAGAGAAGAGTTAACATTGCAGGATTACAAAGATGCATTTAACGATTATTGGAAACCCTTTAATGTTGAAAAAGGGTATTATTACAAAAACGGTGAAAAAATAAAAGCCACTGGATGGACTCAATTTCAACGATGGATTTACGCTATGGATCCACTAGTTAGTCCAACTACCAATAAGTTTCCAACAGTAACCGGACAACAGGTATATGATGAATACCTTAAAATAAAACAAACAGAGATCCCAAAATCAGCCAATTGGACAACGCGAGGACCAAGTTCTTCCGGTGGAGGATATGCAGGTATTGGACGAATTAACTGTATTGAATTTCACCCTACGGACAACAACACCTATTGGGTGGGCATTCCTGCAGGAGGATTGTGGGTTACTACAAACAACGGTAGTAGCTGGACTCCCCTAACCGACTTTAATAATGTAATTGGAATTAGCGATGCAGTTGTTCCCCCAAATTATGGTACATCAAAAACGATTTATATAGCAACAGGTGACAAAAATGCTTGGGACAACAATAGTATTGGAGTATTGAAGTCCACCGATGGAGGTCTATCATGGAATGAAACAGGCATCGCCTATACAATTAATCAAGGCAGAATGGTATATCGCCTTTTAATGGATCCATCCAACGATCAAACTATTATTGCAGCAACAAGCCTTGGTGTGTTTAAAACAACCAACGGAGGAGCAACTTGGGATACAGAACTTACGAACCGTGCATTTGTAGATTTAGAATATATTCCTGGAAACTTCAATGCTCTAGTAGGATCTACCGATAACGGAAATATTTATTATTCCCCCGATGCCGGAGAAACATGGACAATTGCTCTCTCATCAACTTCAAAAAGAGTGGAATTAGCCGTTACCGCTGCTAACCCAAACATTGTTTATGCCATTGGAGCAAAATCGGATGGTGGAATGAATGGAATTTATAAGTCAACAAACGGAGGAGAAAGTTTCACCTTAGTTTACAATGATAAAAACTTATTAGGATGGAATACAGCTGGTAACGATTCAGGCGGTCAAGGATGGTATGATTTAGCAATCACAGCATCGCCTACAGATGCAAACATAGTTCTAATTGGAGGCGTTAATACGTGGCGATCAACCAATGGAGCAACAACCTGGTCGATTGTTAATCACTGGACAGGTAGTGGTGGCAAACCTGCTGTCCATGCCGACAAACATATGTTGCGCTATCGCAGTAACGGTGATCTTTTTGAAACAAACGATGGAGGAATTTATATTTCGTCAAACAATGGAACATCGTGGACAGATAAGACCAATGGCATGGAAATAAGCCAAATATACAAGTTGAGCGTTGCAAACAACGATCCTTCTGAAGTTATTACCGGTTTACAAGATAACGGAACAAAATTAAACAGAAACAATGGTTGGACGGATGTTCGCGGAGGCGATGGAATGGAATGCCTTATCGACTATACCAATGCCGCTGTACAGTACAACACTATTTATTATGGGAAAATCCAACGAACAACGAACCGATGGAGCTATTACGTTGATGTAACCCCCAGCGAAGCTGGAGAAGGCGCATGGGTTACACCATATATTATCGATTTAAACGACCCTAATACGCTTTATGCTGGATACACCAATGTTTGGAAAACAATAAATAGAGGTAATTCGTGGACTAAGATATCAACAATGAACACATCCGACTTGCTGAGATCTATGGCAATATCACCATCCAATTCACAGGTTATATATGTTGCCGACGAAACCACATTATGGACAACAACCAATGGTGGAACAAGTTGGTCAATCATTAGTAGCTCATTACCAACCGGAAGTGCAAAAATCACTTATATTGCAGTGGACAAAAATGATCCATACACAGCATGGGTTACGTTGGGTGGATACAATATTAATGGAGTATTTCAAACTACAAATGGAGGATTAACATGGTTCAATATTTCAGATGGATTGCCTGAGATCCCAATGTACACCATTGTTCAAAACAAACAGATAGCTGAAAACCATTTGTACGTAGGGTCGGAAGTTGGGATTTACTTTAAAAAAGGAACTGACGATTGGGTATTGTACAATACAAACTTGCCAAACGTTAGAATTGGTGAAATTGAAATTGCATACAAAGATAACCCGCACAATTCAAAATTAATCGCTGCAACATACGGTCGTGGATTATGGGAGTCTCCCATATATATCAACCTAGATCCAATGACTTACCAATCGGCTACATCAACACAAACCGACACCACGGGTGTACGTCCAGGAGAAAGTGATATCATGATTCTTGGAATGGAAATCGTAACCGATGGATCAGTGGACCCTCTGTCATTGTCAAAGCTTTCAATTTCAATGGAAGGAACTACAAACATAACCGATGTGAGTTCTGTTAAAGTATATAGCACTGGAACAAATCCGTTTTTTGATGCAACCACTCAATATGGGTCTACAAAAACTCCAGCAAATGGAACGATCGCATTTGATCAAATCGACGAGTTAATATCTGGAGTAAACTACTATTGGCTAGCTTACACGCTTTCGAATGGTGCAACAGTCGAGAATCGAATTAATGCTAAATTTGTTTCAATAGTTGTTAATGGAGAGACTTTAACTCCAAGCATTACCAATCCAGGCTCAGGACGTCCAATTCTTGGTGATCCTGAAATTCAAATTAGCATGGAGTCAATGAGCTTTGGTGATGTTATGGAAGGAACCTCTTCGGGAATTAAAACTTATACTGCTGGAGGGACTTACTTGAACGGTGCTATGTCAATTGCCGCTCCTTCTGGATTTAAGATCAGTAAAAATGCTGAAAGTGGTTTTACTAACTTCTTGACAATTAACCATGATAATGGTTCGATAGAGCAAACCATTTATGTTAAATTTATGCCTACTGAAGTGCGCGAATATTCAGGAAACGTGAATCATACTTCAACGGGTGCTACAATTACACGAATGGCTGTAACAGGAACAGGAACTGAGTTCTCAGGTGTTGGAGAGGAGTTTAAACTAGAGAACATCACCGTTTATCCAAATCCTTCAACCGGGCATTTTAATGTAAACAATCCTACTCAAAGAGATATTCAAGTTACAATAACCGATTTCAAAGGTCGTTCACGCGAAGTGAAAAACTTAGGTGCTAATAGCGATTTATCCGTTGATTTATCGAACTATCCTACGGGAATCTATTTCATTCAATTTATAGTGGATAATCGAACTCATTATATTCGATTGGTTAAACAATAACAGACTAAAAAAAAGCGAAACTAATTAGTTTCGCTTTTTTTTATCCCTTTCCCATCACTTTATCAAATCGACTATCCATACAGACACTCAAGTCGGTTGTCACAAATTTACCATTATAAAATAGACTGAAAATAGTAGCTGGAGTTGGAGCATTCTGAGCTTTCTCCATGGTATCGAGTTTAATAATTGTTAGAGGCAATTTTCTTTTGCCGGCCGTTTCGGTCATCGATTGTGTTACATGATACTCCGCAAATGGACAACGATTTGAGAAATAAACGACTATTCCATTTTTCTCAGCACACTCGCCACTTTTTATAGAATCCTTGAATGCAGGATTGGCAACATTTGGATTCAACTTTTTAACAAACTCCTGTGCTCTGCACCTCAATTACCAATTTCATCTGGGTTACTAAAATATCACGTCACTCTGTGCCTACACAAAGGCTTCGATGACAAGCATCTGGAAAACAAACTGTCTGGAATGACAATACGGAATATTAAGCTATGGATATGAGCAATTCAAAACTTCGTAGTAAGAGATTCGCCTTTGTTCAACGGCATTTTGTCATTATAAACCAACAATCAAATATACCAAATAACAAATATACAACATCACAAATAAAATCCCTTCTTTTCTTTTTATGGTATTTGCACCAAAAACTAGCGTTACCACAAAAAGCAACATGGTCGCAATTGCCAATACAAAAATATCAATATTGCTGGGCAAGGAGAATTCTAAGGGTTGTATAACAGAGGTAATTCCTAAAATCAAAAATATATTCATAATGTTTGATCCTAAAATGTTGCCCACTGCAATATCGGCGTTCCGTTTTAAAGCTGCAATAATTGAAGTAACTAACTCGGGAATGGATGTACCAATAGCCACAATGGTTAAACCAATAATACGTTCACTAATTCCAAAAATCTTGGCTGCACCAACGGCGCCTTCGACCAGATATTTTCCTCCTAAAAACAGACCAATAATCCCAACCACCGTTAAAAGTACTGCTCGCCAAACTGGCATATTCTTAGACACTTCATTATCAGTAGTTTTATTCCTCGACATTTCAAAAATATAGACAAAGAAAACAGATAAGAAAAGCAACAGTATTACTCCATCGGCACGAGAGAGTATGTTAACTCCCTCATTAACAGGTGTCATAAACACATCGTTAGCAAGAATGAACAATACAATTACCGCTAAAAAACTAAAGGGAATCTCTTTCCATTTTGTACTTAACCGAATTTGAAGGGGGAAAATAATGGCTGTAGCCCCTAATATCAATAAGATATTCGCAATATTACTACCAAGAATATTTCCAATTGCTAAATCATCAACCCCATTGATTGAGGAGATAACACTCACCACTAATTCTGGAGCAGATGTCCCGAGCGAAACGATGGTCAATCCAATAACTAAATCCGATATTCCAAGTCTCCGTGCAATGGACGACGATCCGTCGATTAACCAATTGGCACCATAAATTGTGCTTGCTGCACCGCCAATTATAAACAATAAGTATAATAACATATTATATTTTAAATCTATTAGAAAGCATGTTTTTCAACATTCAACGATGTCAAATAAACGAAAATTTGAAAGACCTATTTTATGTTCACTCTGATATTCGTTACAAATATCGGTATTAAAAAAGAATTCACGGATTAATTCTACTTTAACTGGTTAAATTTGGCAATAAAAATTTCTCACTCCTCCCCTCACCTTTTTTTCCTAAAGGAAGCTCACCCACAATCGAATTTCCTGATTTGCTCACGAAAGGATTAATGGGTAATTTGATTTTCACAGCTGTGCGTTGGCTTTCCCCTTCAGGGGCAAGGGGTGCGCGATGAGAAGCCATCCCACAACGCGTTGAAAATATTGAGTTTAGCATTGTACTATTTATTGAACCCAAACATTCAATGTGGTTATTCTTTTTTCAATGCATCACGAAGGAGTTTAAATTCATGGATAAAATTTGGCGTAAATTCGTCAGGTGAAGCGGTTTCAATTTGAGGGAAAGTCCACCAACGACCTTGCTCTGCCTCTTTTGGATTTATTTTTGGTTCTTTATTGGTTATTTGAACATAGGAAAAAACTAATTCTGATTCAACATCAGTATCCCATTGATAATTAAGGAAGTGTTGAATATTCTCTGGTTTTAGAGCGGTTTCCTCTAACATTTCGCGTTCCACCGCTTTTTCAATCGTCTCGTTCCATTTTACGTGCCCACCAACCGAAGTATCCCATTTTCCAGGTTGTATCTTCGCTTTCAATGAGCGTTTTTGCAGAAAAATCTGTCCACTTTCATTCAAAATATGTACATGTACCACCGGATGCAGCGCCATTGAACCATTGTGAACTGAATCGCGGGAAGCTTTACCGGTAATGTTTCCATTTTTGTCAATAATAGGGACAAACTCTTTAAAACGAATTTGAATCCATTTTACAATAAACATTACCAAAATTACGCCACCAACAGCAATAAACATTCCTATGCCGGAAATAAAAACAATTTGTGTCATTGTTAAATAAAATGCAGCATAAAATAAAAGCAGGGTATGAACGGTGAATGCATAAAACATTAATTTCATGTTCTTTTTGAGTAGAAGCAGCGTTTCTGGCGTAATATTTATTTTTCCGAATGAAAACCGAGCAACGAATTTTGAAAATAATGCATCGTTTCCAAATAAGATATAACCGAGATATATCAAAAACAGGAGTTGTGTAAATCCTGGTTTTATTTTCAAGAAAAGTTCACTGTGGAAAATAATAGTCGAAACTCCCAAAGCTGTAAGCACAGCAATATCAAGCACTAGAAATTTATCAACCGTTTTTTCTCGAATATATTGAATTGCAAATATCAAAGCACCCGTTGAAACCGAGATGATAACTGATAGGGTTGTTTCTAAAAAATTCTCGGCTAGAATAAAAACCACAAGTGGAATTAGCCCCCAAAACAATTGGCTAGTAAATGACGATTTAGATTTTTGCATAATTAAATTTTCACTTTGCCGAAAGAGGAATAATGATCGAAGCACCGACCTTCAATTGGGTTTCGTCCTTAATACTATTCACATGCATTAAATCAGAAACTGAAACTTGGTATTTTTGCCCTATCAGACTAAAGCTTTCTCCGGGTTTTACGGTATGAATTGCCCGAACAGGGATTTTCAATCGTTGTCCAAATCGCAACTGGGAGCCATTCATATTATTTAATGTCTCCAATTGTTTTACGGGAACATTGAATCGGAGGCTCAACTGAAAAAAGGTGTCGCCTTTCTGAACTCGATATTCAAAAATTGTTGATTCAGGCTCAACAGGGGCTTCCGAAATCTTCTTTTTCTCCTCTTTTGGGGAGGGTTGAAGCGCTACGGGGTCTGGGTTTTTAACCTCTTTTTCCGTTTTATTGGGTTTGCTAAACAAAGGATCTGCTGAAGATAAATCATTACTATTAAAAATAGTTCCATAGAGCATGACGAACAATGCAATTGCAAATACCGAACCCACAACTATGATAAGCCGCTTATTCAATTTGGGTACAGAAATACTCTTTTGAATGCTTTTTTGAAGACTTTTAGTGATTTCCTTCTCGCCAACCTCCTCATCAACGGGTAGTGCGTTGGCATCAAAAAGCCGGCAAATACCAAGTGTTGCATTGTCAGAAACCTTTGCCTCTTCAAGTTTATAGATTATTTGAAAGCACAGTAAATCTACGGATATATCGTCCTGCGCAAGGAGTTCTGCAATTTGTTGGTCTGAAAAACCTACGTTTAGTCCATTGGAGGAGACCAGCAAAACATCCCCTGAAACAGCTTGGACCGGATTTTTACAAAGAGATAATCGAGCATTTTTCTCCCTTCCCAATACATTGATGGTGGATGAATTTTCGTCCGATTCCTTCACAAGTTGATACAAAACACCTTCGCGTTGCAACATAAACTGGTTAGTTCCAACGGAAGCATAATAAATAAGGCCGTCCACAACTAATACCACAATAATACTCACTCCGATTTGAGTGAATCGTTCATTTTTCATGGCATGATCATAAACCATAAAATTGGCCAACATGAGCGCGCCTTGTAGTGCTTTCATTGGATTTTTTACAGGATTCTTACGAAAATGCCTTTTTACTCCTTCAAGAGCAAGCTTTGCAGCCAAGGCTCCTCCCTCTCCATTTATTCCATCAATTCCATCGCAGACAACAAATCCAATTCCCTCTAACAAATCAAATTTTTCGCATATATCTGTATTAAAATTTCTATCGGTGCCCGTTATTGAGTGTGTAGCAAATTGATATTGAAGTTTCACTTCCGGTTTCATATTATAGTGATTTTACTAAAAAAGTAATTTGAACAAAGGTATTCAATTCTATAGAAAGATACACCCTGTAGTTGGAATAATATCGAAATCATTATTCACTGCAATGCTTATGGATCGCCAGCCGATATTACCAACCGGTCTCCATGCCAAAGACACTTGGTTTGATTGCATTGCCATTTCGATAATAGCTGTCTCCATACTCCGATTCAATTTTTATGAATTCTTGTAAACTGACCCCATCATTTAAAGTGACACATATAATCTTCTTGTTATCAATACTATACACCTCAACTGTTTTGCCTTTGTCAAAATCAAACAGCATTTTATTCAAGAACTCTTGTGACCGTGGACGCGGCGTTAGCACAAATTCAATTATAGAACTCATTCTGGTTTCTAAATTATCTTTTTGGATAAGTACATATTGATCATTTGGGTTTGACTCTAACGCATCCTTATATGTTTTTAAAGCACTTTTATAATCTCCACTTTCATAAAAATGATCCGCTTTATCAACAATTTTTCGATGTTCTATAAATGACTCATCGTATCTGGATTCTGACATCATGCTTTTCAAAAACTTGATTTGCTTGAATACATACTCGTCTGTTGGAAATAGTTCAGCCGCCATTTCGTAATAAATCCTGGCATTTATATAATCCCGAGAACGAATATAGTTGTCTGCCAATGCAATGTTTTGACCAAATTTCACACTTTTATATAGTGTGTTATCGAATCTTTGATGCAGGGTGTCCGCTAAATCTCTTTTATACCAACTGTACTTACTTTCCGGAAACATTCGCACCGACTCTTTAAAAAAAACCGTCGCCTTACCAAACGAATGCTCGCGTAAACAAGAATCGCCCAAGAACTGAAGTTCAAGATAACGAGCATACCCTGGGGCGTTCTTTAACAGATTTTTATCCGTTAAATTAATCTGCTCCATTGAGTATGTTGAATAAGGTTCACAAACATTTGCCAATAGATAATAATCAATTGCTTTTATTAATTTATGCTCTTTTATTGCTTTCTCAGCATGTAAAATATGCTTTTGATATTGTGCTCCCCGCTCTTTTTTAACTAAATTAATAGTCGCTGAGCTTAAATCTTTCATTTTCCCAGTATAACTATTATCAAAGTCAAACTCCCCCCAATTTAACTGATATGTAATTTTTGCAACTGGTAACTGAAATATTGTAAAGTCCATCTCTTCTATTTCAGGGAACAATTCCACATTAAATCCATAGTCCCACTGACTAAGTTCTTTATCGCGAACCGAAGTATCAATTAACATACTTTTAGAAATGTATCCAAAGGATGCAAACACGATCAAATATTCACGATTAAGCTCCAAATTAAATTCAAACGCTCCAGAAATAGTAGTCTCATTAACTGTTAAAAGAGCTCCTTGCGAATACAATTGAACTAAACTCCCTGAAATCGATTTTCGCCCGTCGCGTAAAAATCCACTAATATGAAGACCGCTATTTTGACAATTTGCAAAAAAAACCGTCGGAAATAATACCAAAAACAAGAAAATATATTTTACTGCTTTAGACATTTGTGTTTGAACAAATTTAAAAATGAAATTATAATACTTAAAGGTTTAATCTCCCATGATCAAGAAATCTCAACCGTTTTATCATCCATGAACCGTTTTACCATTAACCGATAAGAGTCTCTATTAGAAAGACATGATGGGTGTTTCCCGCCTTGAAATGTTATTATTTTCACATTGGGAATCAATTTAGCCAACTCTTCCATTTTGGATACTACTTGTGTAATCTCTCTATCTTTTGTCGAACAGGATAAAACAACCGGACTATAGAAATCTATGGTTTCATTAAAAAAGCATTCTTGGTTTTCGGCAAACGCTTTTAAAATTTTCGAATCGTTATTTAGATTCTCGTGCCACATTGCACCATGTAAATAACGGTAGAACCTTCTATAAAAAAAGTTTTCCTGAATCCGTTTTCGCTCCTTGTCAATCTTATTCACATATTCCATACTTAATCGATTGCCTTCAAAACTATCAGCAAAAAGACCCTCAGCATTTTCTTTATCAGTAATTGCTAAATAAAGCCCAACAATAGCTCCACCATCCACTCCTATAATTACATATTTTCGGACACCTAATTCTCTCAATGCTTGTTTTAAAAGTTCTGCCGAATATTTCCAAAAATTTACTCCGTTATCATCATTATACGGCGATGATTTTCCGTGACCTGGTAAATCAAAGGCAATGGTTCTGTAATAATTCGCATAATATCGAATCTCCGAATCATACATTTTTAACGAAGAACCGTTTCCGTGAATAAAAACAATGACCGCTCCAGAACCATAATCATTGTAATGCAACGTTGTATTATTTATATTTATATTCGACATAAAATGTATGTTTACATTATATTACAATTAATTTAAGGAACTGTACAACACCGAAAAGCAAAAATAAAAAAAATAAAATCAATACTCATTAAATTAACGTATTTTGTTAAAGTTATGCTAATATATTAGGAAAAGGTGATTTTTAATACCCGCAAATTACAAATAAAAAATACTCCCTTTTAAACAAAGTAACTCAATTACATAGTTGCTATTGCATATTTGTGATAAAATAAACACTAAAAACTCTTTTTATTTCTACTATTTCATTAAATTTGACACCTTCAATAAACACCGTACAACAACTAAAACATAGATAACATGAAAAAACTACCTTTCTTAATATTTGCTGCCTCAACTCTTATGTGGGGATGTTCTTCTGACAGCAAAACCAAAGACTTTGGCGTCGATTTAAAACTTAAAGTAACACCGGAAGGATTCTATGAAGAGACCATCCCCTACAATCTTTTTATCGAACGCTTTCAACAAAATCTAGATAATGAAATCATTTTGTCAAACGGAAAGAAAATAACCTCTAATAAAGAGGGTATAATCTACATAAATACATGGAACGATCTATTTATGGACGCTCTTCTTAAACCCGAATTAAAATATTTAGGATTAGAAGTCTCTAACCACGAAATGGAAGATATGATATTTGGTAATAACATAAATATTGCCCTTAAAGATATGAAATTCTTGAAAGACGCATCAGGAAAATATCAACCTAAAGTAGCACGGGATTTCATTCACAGAATTGAAAACGACACAGCATACGCACCCCGTTTAACTTGGGAAGTATTTCTTCGAAAAATTAAATACGATCACCAAATAGCAAAATATCGAGGAGTTCTTGAGAATGTTTGTTTTATTACACCAGTCGAAGATGCTTTCTACAAAAAACATCACACAAGACAAATAGACTTTGACTATGCCTTCAAATCTTATGCAACAATTGACATCCATATTCCACACGATAGCCTGGTATACAACCTATACAAAGAATATAAAGAGTCCTACTACAAACCCGAATATCGAAAAGTGAGTTATGTTACCGCCAAGCCGGATATTGATTCCGCAAATCATGTGGAGGAATTAAAACGATTCAATGCACTTACGCATCATTTAGATTCCGACTTCAAATCGTTGGCATCCAAGAATCCCAATATTAAACATCTAATTACTGAGTATGAACTATCAACCGTAAGAGGTCAGCTAAAGCCATTTTTCGAAAAAGGGGAAATTAACGAATCCTATGGACCCTATTATGCATCCGGATCCTACAGAATAACAAAAATAGTTGATCGCTATGATATTCCCGATTCAGTAGAAGTACAACACATATTGCTTAACAACAACGACACTATTCACACCGTGAAAATAATTAACACCATTATCGAGAACGATAATTTCGAAGAGATGGTTGATAGGTACAGTGTTGATAAACGAAAATTGGAGAACAGAGGTAATTTCGGATGGATAAAATACGACGAAATTATTGAACCTCTCAACTCTGCAAGCTTTGCAGCACCAGAAGGGATCTTATTTATTGCCGAAAGTAAATACGGCAGACATATATTAAGGGTTCTGAACAAAGCTGAAACATCGAAAACGATGATCCTTGCCGATGGTTTATTTATGGATTTACAACCAAACGACAACGACTTCCGCACATTGGAAAAAAAAGTTGAGAAAATGATCTCACAGTCAAATAGCAGCGACGAACTTTTTGCAAATGCCATTCAATATGGATTTGCAACCCAAAACATAACCCTCCTGAACACAAATTACGTGGTACCTGACATCGATAAATCAACCAGAATGGTTAAATGGTGCTTTACACATAATGAAAACAGCATATCCAAACCATTCAAACTTAATGATCAACTATATGTTTTTAGTGTTTCAGAAATAATTCCAACAGGAATAATGCCCTTCTCCGAAGTTAGCGACATTGTGCGTAGCGATTTCAAGACTTTAACAAAAAAAGATACCCTTGATAACAAATTAAGACCTTTGTTAATCAAAAATGGAACGATCAAAGAGAATGCAAATATTCTTAATTCGGAAATCATGTCTATAAAAGGATTGAAACTTTCAAGCTACGATGTTCCAAATATGGGACTAGAAACAAAACTGAAAGGAATTGTTGCTGCATTAAAAATTGGAGAGACCTCCGATCTTTTCCAAGGCGATAAAGGCCTTTATATTGTTAAGAAAACTAACGAATATAAAACTCCTTTAACGATAAGCCCAAAAGAAAAAATAACAAGACAATATCTTGCTGCCGTAAGCAATGATCACTACTTGTTGGATATAATAAAAAAAACAAAAACACATATGAATATTGTTCGAGAAGAGAACAGCTATATGTATTTGAAAGACTATACCGAAATTCTTCCTTCCGACTCCCTACTTTCGGTTAAAATGCTTGATGCTGAATATGCCTTCAGAAACAAAGAATTTAAAATCGCATTAAAAGGCACAAATCAATTTCAAGGATTCGAATCTCTCTTAAATGAAAACTCGAACAATACAAAACAAAATCGATTGTTAAAAATCTACGCCTCAATTTGCTATATGCAATTAGAACAGTATGACACAGCACTCTCTTTATTAAAATCAATTCCTACCATGGAAGATTTTATGTTCTCGGCTATAATCCCGATGTTAATCGCAGACAATTACACCTTCTTGAATAATGTCGATAAGGCAATAGAATACTATAGAAAGGCCGCAGACAATGATAATTCTATATTCTACAATGGAATAGTACTACATAAACTGATGCTTTGTCATATGAATATAGGGCAATATGCAAAAGCGATAGAAACGGGAGAAGAACTCCTTTTCAAAAATAATACCCATTATAATGGACAAATTACTATGGAGTTAATAGCGATGCTTCAGATTTTAAATAAAGAATAGTATTTTGGGAATAAAACAACATCTATTATCCTTAAAATGAATGCTATGCACTTTGGCGCAATATTTGTTGATGTCTTTATGTTGTTTTTATTATTGCTTAATGTTGAAAGTGTTGTATATTTGTAGTGATAAATTATTTAAACCAACATAAACCTTTTAAACAAACATCATTATGGCAGTAAAAATCCCTTTGAAAAACACTGACGTTTTCGCAGTTGTTGACGACAAGGTTTACGATCACTTAGTAAATGATCCGTATCTTGTGAAAATTAAATTTTTAGAGAATCTTCGTCGCCACAGTCGTGGATACGCATTTTTTCAGAAAAATTGGAAACAACCCGATGGATTGTATCGTAACGAAACAATTTATTTGCAAAAAATAATTGCCGAGAAATTCATTACCCCGCCAGATAAAGAAAATCGCTACTGGGTAAGATTCAAAGATGGTAATCCTACAAACTGCACCCTAGAAAATCTTGAGTGGAGTACATTATCGAATGTTGTGCGCAACACATCAAAAACTGATAACCAATTTGGATATCGGGGCGTTGTGAAAAGTGGCAACAAATATCAAGCAATTATCTATGTAAACCGTAAAGCACTAAATCTTGGAGCGTTTGCAACTCCAGAAGAGGCTGCTGAAGCTTACAACAAAAAATCAATCGAGCTTTTTGGTGTAACAAGAAGTTTAAACAAGATTCGTAAATAAGAATTATTTCACATAATCGATTAGAGGCTGCCCATATTGAGCAGCCTCTTTATTTTTAATCCCTTTTAGCTCTTTCCCAACTATTCGTATCTCCAAATTTTGTACTTTTGTAAAGCAAAATATATCTATACCATAATAAAACGAAAAAAGTGAAACTCTCAATTGTAATTGTTAACTATAACGTTAAATACTTTCTGGAACAATGCCTCCATTCGGTTCGGAAAGCAATAAAAGAAATAGACTGCGAAGTATTTGTGGTGGACAATAATTCAGTGGACGATAGTTGTGAAATGGTTCTCGAGAAATTCCCCGAAGTTATTCTCATTGCAAACAAACACAACAAAGGCTTTTCCTCTGCCAACAATCAGGCCATACGCCAATCAAAGGGCGAATATATATTACTTCTAAATCCCGACACCCTAGTACAAGAAGACACCTTCATAAAAACAGTACGCTTTATGGACTCCACACCCGATGCAGGGGGTTTGGGCGTTAAAATGATTGACGGAAATGGTGTTTTCTTGCCCGAATCAAAACGTGGTTTACCAACTCCCCTAACTGCCGCCTATAAAATATTTGGACTTAGTTCACTCTTTCCAAAATCAAAACGGTTTGGTAAATACCATTTGGGATACCTCGACATGAATGAAAACCATGAAGTGGACGTACTTTCAGGCGCATTTATGCTAATGCGAAAATCGGTTCTCGACGAAGTAGGACTTCTCGACGAAACGTTTTTTATGTACGGCGAGGATATTGATTTGTCGTACCGAATTCAATTGGGAGGATACAAAAACTACTACTGTTCTGACACCACCATTGTTCATTACAAAGGCGAAAGCACGAAAAAGAATAGCCTTAACTATGTCTTGGTTTTTTACAATGCGATGGAGATTTTTTTTAAAAAACATTTCCAAAGTCGAATTATAGGACTATTCTCTCTAGGTGTGAAATTTGCAATATATTTACGTGCTTTTTTAGCCATTTTGAAACGATTTTTAACAGCCATTGCTATTCCTGCCATCGATGCCACCCTAATCTGGCTATTTTTCATACTGCTTCTCCCCCATTGGGAAATCCATAAGTTTGGTCAAAATGGAATTTATCCCGATGCCTATACAACCATAATTGTTCCAGTTTATATTTTGGTAATGTTGCTCTCCATACTCTATTCCGGCGGATATGATAAACCGTATAAAAAACTTCCCTTTATTCGTGGAATCCTTGTTGGATTTGGATCTATCTTCTTATTTTACAGTCTATTGAATGAGAATTTACGGTTTTCACGTGCCATGATTATTTTTGCAATGCTTTTTGCCTCCATGTTCCTTCCACTCTTGCGTTTGATTTACAAAAAACTAAACGTTTCTGGCTACAATCATATTTTGCGTAAAAAGGCAAATATCCTATTGGCAGGAAATGCCGACGATGCCGAGAAAACAATCGAAATAATTAAAGGCAATCTCGATCAATTTAACGTCGTAGGGCGCATTAGCGACACCTCCAACGACAAAGAAAAACTAGGAACCTTAGACGATATTGCTGATATTGTTCGAATCCATCGTGTCGATGAGATTATCTTTTGTTCAACAACATTAACCACGTCAGAAATTATCGATTCAATGATGCTCCCGGAACTGTCGCGAATTTCATTCAAAATTGCATCGCCCGACGGAATTGCAGTCATTGGAAGTAGTTCTATACTAACCAATAACGATTTATACGACATCGAAATTAACAGCATCTCAAAACCAATCAATCTCAGAAACAAACGAACATTTGATATTGCTTTTTCATTGATATTATTAATCTTTTTCCCAATAACCTTGTTTGCAAATAAACCGTTTGGAAAATTATTAAAAAACAGCTTTAAAGTCCTTATCGGAAAACGAACTTGGGTGGGATTTACGCCCAATACCAAAGCAAATCCTCCAATATTGCGACAAGGGATTTTACACCCTGCCATGGACAAGAAACGAACAATCTCGGACAAAACCGTGGAGAAAATCAATCGATTATATGCAAAAGATTATCGGATAATAAATGACATTTCAATCATTGCGCGACATCGAAAGCACCTTTCGCAGCAATAACCAACGCTAAAAACAAATAAAATGTTTATACATTTTAATATCCAAATTGGAACTTGATTTTCAAGATCTTACACAAACACTAAGTATAAAAGCAGACAACCAATTAAACGAATCACACCATGAAAGTCACACTTTTAGGAACAGGAACATCGCACGGAATTCCAATGATTGGTTGCCATTGCGATGTTTGTGCTTCAAAAGATCCACGCGACAAACGACTGCGCAGCTCCATTTTTATCGAAACCACAGAAACCAACATTTTAATCGATACCACTCCCGATTTTCGGCAACAGGCATTAAAAGCCAACATTAAACGCATCGACGCAATTCTTTACACACATGCCCATAAAGACCATCTGGCAGGACTAGACGATATAAAACCATTCAATTATATTTTGAAAAAAGCAATTCCTATTTATGCCGAACAAAATGTTATTAACACGATTGAAAATGAATTTGATTACGCGTTTAAAATCCCCGACAACAGCGTTCCTAAACTAATTCTCAATCCCATTACTCCTGATAAAACCTTCGAAATTGGAACCATAAAAATAATTCCCATCCGCATGATGCACGGTAATCTGCCCGTTCTGGGATTTAGAATTGGAGATTTCGCCTACTTAACTGATTTCAAAACCATAGAACAGAACGAATTACAAAAAGTTATGGGTGTAAAAACACTGATAATTGAAGCGTTGAGATTAAAGCCACACCCCTCGCATCAATCATTCAAGGAAGCATTAGAGATTATAAAAGTGATAAATCCACAAAGTGCTATTTTAACCCACATTAGCCACAAACTTGGAAAACATTGCGAAATAAAAGAGTTCTCGCCTCCGCAAATCAGAGCTGGCTATGATAACGAAATGTTAAATATTCCCGAATCCTAAAATTCATCGTTATTTGTCCCTAGTTTAGCCTAACCAATAATGACCAAAATCCAAATTTGCTAAAAGACTGTTATGAAAATGGCAGTCTTTTTTTTATTTACCACCGAAATACATTCCCACTTCTAACCCAAGCAGTATCAAAGAACCGGCCTAAATAAGAAATCACCTCCGGTGCTGTACAATGCGACGGATAGAGTTTCTGAACCTTTGCATTTTTCAAAAACTCA
>Ga0265295_1003000_pt1 | contig 25391 bp, 16 predicted proteins | sample Munlansysbiofilm_FD_192503 | JGI IMG/M metagenome (GOLD analysis project Ga0265295, IMG submission 192503) | Leachate microbial communities from a municipal landfill in Southern Ontario, Canada - Methane capture system biofilm | ecosystem: Engineered > Solid waste > Landfill > Unclassified ... | reverse complement strand
CATCAAAATTATTATACTACATTTATGAGTGGTTTTAAAAGTAATGTCAATTTTAAAATTTTAAGATTTTTCATTTTATGGTATTATAGTTTTAAGGAGAATAACTATAAAAAGTCAACACAAAAAATAAAACAAAGATAAAAAAACCTATTTTTTAATAATATAGGTTAAGGACTATATAAAAGTCCTCGCCAGATGGACTAAATAATTGTTTTAAGTTTAGATTACTTGATCAGAAAATTCTTGATTATTTTTAAGTAGAAAATAGATAATTCTTAATAATTTTCTACTAACCCAAATTAAAGAAAGAGTATGAGATTTACCACGAGACTTTTTGTCAAAGTAGTAATCATAAAAAAGTTTAGAATTATTAACAATGGGGAAAGAAACATTATAAAGAGCAGTTCTTAAATATTTAGAACCTCTTTTAGAAACTTTACCATAAGATGATTCTATGCCAGATTGATGAACAGAGTTGTCTAAGCCTGCATAAGCAATCAAAGCTCTAGAGTTAGAGAATTTAAAGATATCGCCAATTTCAGAAAGAATAATAGCTGCGCTAGTAGTACCCATACCAGGAATGGAAGTAATAGGGGATTTAATCTCTTTCATAATAAGATTAATATGATCTTCAACTTTCTCTTTCTCATTTTCTAGGGTTTGAATTCTCTTGATAGTCAAGTGGAGTAAAGACCAATAGAATTTATCTTTAACTCCAACAGAAAACTTAGCTGCTTGTTTTAGTTTGATGTATTTAGAGTAGTTGAAATTGCCTCTAGATAACTTGTTTAAATAATCAAACCTTGACATAGAAATATTGGCTATAGAATTAAGAGATTTAGCTTTCAAGAGAATAGCAAGTGGGGTTTTAGTATAAATACTACTAAAATAGCGAGTAAACTCAGGAAAAGCTTTATCGAGGTAATTGACAAGTTCAACTTTAGTTTTACCAATATATTTGTTTAAACGGTAGTAATGTCTAGATAGTGACTTTAGAAAAGAAATGTGATAAGATAAAGATGTATGGGATTTCGAATCTACAGTCATTAAAAACTTAGCGATAGCTAAGCAATCAATCTTATCAGTCTTAGCTTTTCTAGAAGAGAGGCTCAAGGAAAACTTTTTAACTAAATGGGCGTTTAGTTGGTAGAAAGAGTAACCTTGATCATGAAGAAACTGTTTAAGATTAGCTGAGTAGTGACCAGTAGATTCGAATCCTATTTTTAATTGATTTGAATCAAAAGGCTTAAGTTTGTCTAAGAATTGAGCAAATCCAAGATGTGAGTTATCAAAATCCATAGGTTTTTGAATAATTTCACCTAAGTGACTGGCGATCACAAAGGTATGTTTGTACTTTGAGATATCAATACCGACATAGTACATATAAAACCTCCAAACATTATATTTAGGCGCTGATTAATTACACAGGATTCTACTCATTACTAACTTGTGATAAGACGTCAAAGCGTCAGATAACTAATTGATAATTAAGAATAGAGCTGTGATTTTAGACTCCTTTAATAATCACAAAAAAGTGCGTTACATAATTATGAAGAAAATTCACAGCGCCTATAATATTATATTAAGTTTTATTGTTTAAAAAATCAATTCAAAAGAGAAAGGATAAGTATACTCAAAACAATAAAACTATCTATTTTGAGTATACAAGAAATTATGTTAAAGAACTTATCAAAGCCATTGAAATGGCTAGTGTTACTACTAGTAGTAATACTTGTATCTAGTTTATTTGCTTCATTGGTTCAAAACTCATTCTGGTCTGTAAAAGTAGACACAATCAGTTTTGAAACTCCAAACGGTGAATTAGCAGGTTATCTTTATATGCCTAAAGGTGTAGATGAAGATAATCCAGCCCCAGCAGTTGTTTTAACTCATGGTTATTTGAACAATGCGGAAATGCAAATGATTCCTGCAATTGAACTATCAAAAAGAGGTTATGTAGTTTTAGCCTTCAGTATGTATGATCATGGTGATTCAACTTGGGAAACTCCAGCAGCTTTCAACTTCTTCGTTAATGCAGTTAAAGATGCAGCTGACTACATGTACGAACAAGATTATGTTTTAAAAGATGCTGACGGTAATGGAATGATCGCAGTTAGCGGTCACTCAATGGGTGGTTTTTCATCAATCTATGCTCTTGTTTTTGATGAAATGCAAGCAGGTGTTTCTGGTTACAGAAAAATCGCTGCTGGTTTACCAGTAGGTGCTGACTTCCGTTATATCGGTGTACCTGAAGCTTGGAATATGTTTTCAACAAGATCAGTTGGTTTCATTTCAGCTCATTGGGATCAATTCTTCTTCGATAACTCAGGAACTAACACAGGTAGTGTTAGATACAAAGACTTCACTGAAGATGTAGTAGGGTTACAATTCTTAGGTAGAGATGACGAAGGAACAGCTGACCAAGGTGTTATTTATGAAAAAGACGGTGGTCAAAGAGTAATCTATACTCCAGATGAAACTCATCCGCAAAATCACTGGTCATTAACCACTGGTAGAGATACTATTACTTTCATGGAAGAAGCTTTCACTTACCAATTAGATTTACATAATTTAGGCGAATTAGCAGATTACGGAATTTCAACTGGTTCAACAAGCCAAACATGGTGGTTAAAAGAAGTATTTACACTTATAGCGATGATAGCTTTATTTGCTTTAGTATTCCCATTATTCGCTCTTATTTCTAAACTTCCAGTATTCAATAAAGTATTTGCTAAAGAAACAGCTGAAGGCGTTGTTTTAGAAGAAAACAACAAAACTGCAAAAGTTTTCAAAACAGTTGCAATCTTATCTACAACCTTTATTGCGATGTTCTATTTAACAACATTTATGGATCGTTCAGCAGGACTTTTAGTATTAGCTGATGTTATGTTCTATATCATTGGTGCAGCAGCACTATTTGTTCTATTAGTTTGGGTTGCTGCAGTTGCTAAAAATGATGAAGCTTCAATTAAATTAGCTCAAAAAGTTACAACAGGCGCATTCGTAGTAGCATTTGTTGCTTTAGCATACCGTTGGTTATTAAACAACAACCAAATCATTACTAATAGTATTTATTGGAGTGCTCCATCAATCAATACAATCGCATACTGGGCTATCGCTTCAGCAGGATTGATTCTTCTTGTAGTATTCATTACTACTCCAGTATTCAATTATGGTAAAAACGTTGCTAACCCTTACGGTTTAAAAGCTAGTTGGGTTCAAGTAGGAACAAGTCTATTAACAGCTATCGCTGTAGCAGCTGGTTTATTATTCGTAGTTGCATTAGTAGAATGGATTTTCTTAACAGACTTCAGAATCTATGCATTCGCAGTTAAGATCTTTAACGCTCCACAATTCGTTGCAGCGTTAAGATATATGCCATTATTATTAATCTATTACTTCGCAGCTGGTGTTACAATCTTTGTTAACACAAGAAATTGCAAAGGTATTAAAGGCGACTTATTAGCAGCATTCTTATTAATAGGACCAATCTTATTCTTCTTGTTCTATCAATATGGTGTATTGTACGCTACAGGCGTAGCTGCTTATCCAAGTTTCTCATTAAGTTCAATCTTAGCAGTAGGACTTGTTATACCTCTAGCAGTAGCTGGTGTTTATTTAAGAAGATTATCAATTAAAACTGGTAATATTTGGACAGGTGTATTCTTTACAACTATCTTCTTTACCTTAATTACTTTAGCTAACACAGCAGTTTATTTAATAAGCATTGCATAAACAAATCCCTTTTTAGCAACAAAATAAAACACCCAGGTTTTTTGACCTGGGTGTTTTATTGACAAAAAATACATGTTATAATGACAAAGGTTTATTTTTACTATAAGGAGGATTTGCTTATGCTTAAAAGAGCATTTATAGTAGTTTTATTACTATTTACTATGGTTGCTTGTGATAACGCAACTACAACTAATACTGAAGTTCCAACAACTTCAATCACCTATCATGATATAACTTTAGAAAATGAATATAATGATTTGACTAGAGAGTTTGAGGAAGTAGCTTATGGAGAGACTTTAATCTTACCGGTTGATCAAATTGAAGGCAAAGTATTCGTCGGCTGGAGTGATGGAGAAAAAGTTTATAATAACAGTTTAATTGTTGAAACATCACTTACTTTATCAGCTGTCTATGAAAATGTATCAGATGTTTTTACCTATTACTCTAATCCCGATTCTGATCAGATAGCTATTAAAAGCTATACGGGTAATTCTAAATATCTAAGAATACCGGAAGTAATTGATGGATTTTTTGTAAAAGTAATCGCCGCTGAAGCTTTTGTTTCAACCGATATCGTTGAAGTTGAATTACCGAAATCATTAACTAGAATTTACACTAATGCATTCATGGATATGCCGAATTTAGAAAGAGTAAGTTTCTATGGTAATTACTCAGGGACTAGAGAAGGAGTAATTGCTTCTCAAGAGTACGATAACATAATCCAAGAATTTAGTGATGTATGTCAGATAACTGAAACAACTGAAACCGGCTGGAAGTTTGCGGAAGGATGTCCAATAAAAGAAGTATTGGCAGTAAATGAAACGGTATTTATACCAGGACAAGGTGAGTTTTACTCATATAGAGTCTTATTTGATTTAGCGGTTTATGATAATGATCCAAACAGTTTAACGATTGAACCGGAAGCATTTAATAATCTACCGAAATTAACGACATTTGAATTCCCGGAAAGATTTAATTTTTTCTATCCTGATATTTTTATTAATACGCCTAATTTAATCAATTTAGACTTCACTGATAGTAATATGTTCTATACCCAAAATAAAATTGTCTACAAAAGAATTTCTTCAAACTTTAATCCTGAGGATATTGAATATCAGTTAGTTTTCTATCCGCCAGGATTAACGGATAAAGAATTTACAGTTCCAGACCAGGTTACTTCTATCGGTAGTGTCGCTTTTAACGGCAATAATCATCTAGAAGTTATCAACCTTTCTGAAAACGTTAAAATGACTAATTCAAGAGCTTTTACTTATGTTTATAATTTGAGAGAGATCAATGTTGATGAAGAAAATGAATATTTATATTCAATCGATGGTGTTCTTTATTCAGGCAACTTTTTACTTTGCTATCCAAGAGCGAAAACCGATCAATTATACATTATGCCAGATAATATTATTTTGATTGCTCCAGTAGCTTTCTTAGGTCAAAAGTATTTAGTAGACATTGCCTTTAATGATGGTTTGATAAGAATCGGGTATGAAGCCTTTACAGAAACTGAAAAAATAAGAATTTTAAATATTCCTAGTTCAGTAGTTTATATAGATTCCTTATACTATAAAGAGAGTTCTTTGGAGATAGTTATTATCAATAGAAGTGTTGTTATAGACGGTGATATTACTAATATCTCATACCCAAGATCAGATGATTTTCCTTTATTTTTTGTTCCAGACGATTCGTTTGAAGATTATCTAGCAAACCAAGTATGGTCTATTATGCAAAATAATGTATATAGGCATTCAGAATTAGAAGAGTAACAATAAAGACTTGCAAAATTGTAAGTCTTTTTTTTCGCTTAAAAAAGTAATAATAGTGATAAAAAATGGTATAATTAAATTAGCTACAAAAGGAGTGATTATGATGCTGAAGAAAATAATGTTGATGATTTTATTTTTAACACTTACCTTAAGTGTTTTTGCTTGTGGTGAGTCTTTATCAACAACCACAACCCCCTTAACAACCAACACCACTACAATTGATGAAAGACCGGGAATAATTGATGAGACTTATGAAAGCCTTATTCAAACCTTTCCAACTGAATTCTCAATTGATACTTTCTTACCAACATTAGTAGATGATGATTTTGAGATAGATTATTATATAGACGATGTCTTACTAACAAACAATAAAATTGATTATATAGCTCAAGGTTTTGATGAAGTAATAGAAGTTAAAGTAGTTATTACCTATGAATCATTTTCTAAAGAATATATTTATGAAATCTTAATGTTAAGAGATGAAGATTTATATAATGAAGAATTAACTAACCAAAGATTCTCAGAAATAATTGAAGAAGTAAGAGAATATATCCCAGAAGTATTATTTTCTGATTTAACCATCCCAGAGATTGATATCACCGGGGCTGAAATAACAATTTCTACCGAAGAAGCCACAATCTTTAATAACCGTCTAATCTTTACTTTCCCAGATATTGATGAAACGATTAATTTAGATATTCAAGTAGAATATAACCGCGAGACGAGAAATTATCAATTACCAGTAATCTTCTCAAACTTTTATAACCTACCGAAGATTCCTGAGATACATATTCTAACTGATGAACAAGCACCAATAGAAACTAAAGAAGATTATGTTTATGGTTATTTAGATATGTTTAGTTACGACCAATATAATAATTCTATCTTAGAATTAGGCGGCATTAGGACAAGAATTAAGTTACGTGGTAACTCAACGCTTGTAATGCCTAAAAAACCATATAAAATTAAATTTGATGAAAAACAAAACATGTTAAGTGAATACGCTGAAAAAGAATGGGTTTTATTAGCTAATTTCGCTGATCAAACTTTGGTAAGAAACGCAGTTGCTTACCAAATGGCTCATGACTTAGATATGGCATTTTCACCAATGGTAAGATTTGTGGATCTTTATATCAATAATGTTTATCAAGGTAATTACTTATTATCTGACCAAATTGAAGTATCAAGTAACAGAGTAAATGTGGAAGAAAAATCACCTAATATCGATAGTGGATATTTAATCGAATTTGATAAACGCCTTTATGATGAAGGGCTTGATGTTACTGAAGAAAACTTCTTCTTAATTGAAGGAATTCCGTTTGTGATTAAATCACCGGATATTGAAGAAGACTATTACTCCAATGACCAATATTTATTCATTGAAAGTTACATGAGAACTGTTTATGATACTTTAAGAGACAAGGAAGATTATAGTCTTTATATCGATGAAGCATCATTTATTGATTGGTTTATCGTTAGTGAAGTAATGAAGAATGTTGATAGTGGATATTCAAGTGTATATTTCCATAAAGATGCTGGCGGATTATTAAAGATGGGTCCTGTTTGGGACTTTGATTTATCAAGCGGTAATTACGGACACTTACAAGTTGATTTAAGAGGACCACTTGGTTGGTACACACCAAGATATGATAAGAATGTATTCTTTATGTATTTATTAGAGTATGATGGTTTTAAAGCAGCTTTAAAACAAAGATGGAATGAAGTATATGAAACAGTAATCTTACAAGGGTTAGAAAATGTTTATATCTTCGCCGATAGTATTGCTAGATCAAGATCAATGAATTTTGATATGTGGGATATAATCGGAACTTATGAAGATTGGTTTATCTCACCAGAGATATTAGCGTTAGACACATATGAAGAACAACTTTACTTCTTGTATAACTTTTTAGAAACAAGAATTGCTTGGCTCAATCAAGAGATTAATTTGTTTTGAAATACTCGCAATAAAACAAAAGTTAGTAAGGGTTTTTAGCCTTACTAACTTTTTTTGTGTTATTCAAAACAATCATAAAATGTCGGTTGTTTTGCTTATTATTAACGTGTATAATTATTATATGCCAATCATATTTTGGAGGATATTTACTTGAGTAATATAGCTAAGAATATTAAAAGATTAAGAAAAGAGATTGATATCACCCAACAAGAATTAGCAGACAAGATTCATGTGTCTAATTCTTTAGTTTCACATTGGGAAAAAGGTGATAGAGAACCAAAGCCACAAGAATTAATATCTCTTGCAAAGTTCTTTGGCTGTACTACTGATGAATTATTTAATGATGAGTCATTTAAAGCTAATGTTTCAAAAACAACACAAGTTATTCAAGTTAAAGACTTTAAGAAAGACTTAAAATATAAGTACCTTATTTTAAAGGCTTTATTTGTTTTAATCTCTATTGGTGTTATAGTGTTTTTCCCAAATGGAAACAAAAATTTTTCAATGATATTTTTCTTAGTTTTTGTAGGTATTATCGTTATTGATACATTTGCTTGTTTCTATAATAAAAGTTATATTAAAACTTATAATGTAGATTTAGATTTTGAAGTTAAGTTTGTCAATAGGTTAGAAAAAAAAGACATATGGAAAGACTGGAACTTCAAGATAGTGTATATTTTCTTCTCATTTATCGCAAGTATCATCGTTTTGCCAATCATTTTTTTGATGATTCAAAATAATAGTCCTGATACAGCATTAACTATTATTTCAGTTATTATTACTCTAGCTATTTTCAGTAATTATGTGGCTTTAGTAATATATGAGTTTAAAGATAACTTAAAACATGAAGAAATAGCTTATATGGATTTTAATTACAGGTTGAGAATATTCTTCAGAAAGGCTTTGCTTGTTATTTATGAAGTAGTTTTTGTAATAATTTATACGATGTTGATTTATTACGGTAGAAAAAATATTGTGATAAATGATTCGTGGGTAGCACTTTTCTTTCCGCCAGCATTAGTTGTTGTTAGTCATTTACTTTATATTATGGAATTAGATTCATTGATTGCTTTTAAAATAAACATCTTATAATTTGACAGTTTGGGGAATCTCTTGACAGTGGTCTTGAGGTTCTTTTTTTATTTCCTTTTTCAAGTATTATTAACTTAAAGTTATTATTTACATGAGGAAGGAAAGATTAATTTATGATTTTAAAATATGGTTTACAAGAAACAGAGATTAAGTTTATTGATGATGTGCAAAACGGTCTTGACTGTAATTGTAAATGTATTTCTTGTGGTGAAGAATTGATTGCGAGGAATGGAGGTGAAGTGAATGAGCATCATTTCGCACATAGAAGTGGTAATACTTGTGAAGACTTAAATTTAGTTTTAGTAACATATATGTTTAAAGAAGCTTTAGAAGAGACTAAAGAATTAAAGTTGCCAAAGGTTTATATTAAGATTGAATCTTGTGAAACTAAGCTTTTAGTTAATGATGAAAGAGTTATACAAGTAAATAAGATAATCGATTTTAATAAGAATTCTATTACAGTATTAACAAGTGAGTTTACAGAATTAATTATTGTGGTTAACTTAAAGAAAAGCAAACTAAAAATTGATTTTGATTTAGAAGAAAAAGATTTAATAGAAGTATTAATTGATGTTTCTAAGATTGAATCTAAAGAAGATATAATAAAGCTACTTAAAAGTGATACTTTAAAAATAAAATGGTTGAATAACAAGTATGAAGAATACCAGAAAAAGAAATTAGAACTTCTAGTTGAAAGAAAAAGGTTTGTATCAGAAGATAAAGTATCGATTGTTAAAGATTGTCCGATTCAAATTAGAAGTTATAATCAAGAAAGCTTTGCTAGATTAGAAGAGGATTGTTTAAGTTGCAAATACTATCTTTGTGGTGATAGATATAGTGACATTATCAACTGTTTAGGTAAAACAAAAATCTTAAGTATTAAAGATCTTGAAAGAATTGAATCAGTTGAAAGAATAAAGAACGAAATTATGATTACTTACCTAGATGGTAGAGAAGAAAGAATAGCTTTAGATCAAACACCAGCAACCAATCTAATTAACCTCTGGATAGAAAATAATAAAAGAGCGTTTCTAGCAAGAAACATTGAAACAAACATCGCAGTCTTTATCAAAAAAGACCCACAGAAGCAACACGAGAAATATAATAAATGTTATGGCCAAATGTATAAGAATGGCTATTCAATTGGCGACAGAGAGATTTATGGGTATTTATTAGACCAATGGTTAATAATACCCAATAAAAAAAGAAAAGAAACAATTAAAACTTTGAGAAAATATTAAAATAAATATCATTGATTTCCCGTTTAGTCTTTTATTTTTAGCAAATATTCATTATAATGGATATAGTGTAAATATATATAGATAAATGGGTTATCAAAACAATATAAGGAGAATACTAGAAATGTGGTACATATTACCTGTAGTAATTATTGTTTTAATAGCTTTATTTGTGCGTTCACCAAAATTCAAAGGAATTATCGGTGAACGGAGGGTTCAAAAGATCTTAAAGAAATATGCATTATAGTTCGGTGGCATTGAATTAAATGATTTTATGTTTAGAGATGAGAGATCATCAAGTCAGATTGATAATATGTTGCTGACACAGAAGGCATTATATGTTATTGAAGTAAAGAACTATCAAGGTTATATCTTTGGTAATGACGAATATACATTGAAACCACAATATCTTTATTGCAATTGAAGTTCCCTTATGTTTGATATTGATCCAAATAAAAAAAGAAAGAAATCTAAATATCTAAAGTTGAAAATCTAATAGAAAGGAAAACATGCAAGAATCGCAGTATAAATTTGCATGAGATTAAGAAGTGAAATACATTTTCATATTGTTGAGTGATTTTCATTTTACTGGAACATATAGAGACGAGATGGTTTTTGAAAAGAAGAAATCCATGATTGATTGCATAAAAACAAAAGTAGAAAATCAAGAAACTAATGTCATATTTTTAGTTAATGGGGATATAGCAAGTACCGGGATGGCTAAAGAGTATAATGCAGCCAAGTCTTTCTTTAAGTCAGTCATTTATGAGTTAAAACAAGCAACTTCAGTAAAGAATGTTGATTTTATATTTAGCCCAGGAAATCATGACTGTAATTTTGAAAAGTACGATAAAACAGAAAGAGCCAGTTTGTATTGTCAAATAGATCGCAGTAAAATAAATAGTGAATATGATAAATATATTATGAAGATTTCACACTATGAGTCTTTTATTAAAAGTTTAAATTTTTATGGACAGAAAAGAGACTATCGGTATTTTACTGAGTATAATCTAGAAGGGATTAATATTTTATCTTTTAATGCCACATTGGCTTATGATTTTGAATATAATAAATCTGAAATGATTATTGATTCTGAATATGTTCAAGACAATGCTTCGACAGATCAAAGTAAAATCTATATATCGCTGTCTCATTATCCGCTTGAATGGTTTAATAGAAATGATGAAAAAAATTACATTGGAATTTACAAAGGAATGAATATTCTTATTACATCACACGAGCATAATCCATCTTCTGATAATATAAAAAATAAATGCCGAGAATTACGACTACCCGCTTTTAACCCAACTGATCAACAGGCAAAGTCAGGTTTTATGATTCTAAAAATAGAGAATAATAATATGATTTGGTCTGAACATCGATATTCAGGTAGTTTATTTATAGAAGCGGCTTCTTTTTCTGAGAAGATTATTGCATCGAATAGAGTAAATGATAGTTTGCTTTATGAAACGGGTGAAATTAAGGATATTTTTGAAACAAATAATATTTTAAACGGATTTGATATCAAATCAGGTTGGAGTAATTTTTTTGTGAAACCAACTTTAGTTAAAATTTCAGATAATAAAAATTTAAACGAACTGTATCAGTTTATAGAGTTTGATAATTTTATATGTGAGAATAAAGAAGTATTATCCATATTAAATGGGAGCCAATTTATTGGTAAAACAACTATTTTATTTAATTTGTTAAATAAGTACATGGAAATGAAACTTATTCCAGTTTATATAGATGCTTCAAAAATTCAAAATGATACAGGTCAAATCAATAAAGCAATTTCTAAATTTATCTCTAGAGTTTATGCTAAGTCAGTAGACTATGTTAATCAACATACAGATAAAATTATATTGTTAGTTGATAATGTTCATACTATGAAAGCAAAATTTAAAGAGATTATTTCTGACTTAGTAAGTAGATATAATAAAGTAATCGTAACAACAAACTCTCAATTCTTTGATGACGATTTATTGAATAGAATAGAGTTTAAGTATGATCTGTTTGATATTATGCCTTTTGGAAATAGTCAGAAGTTCCAACTAATTGAAAATTGGGTAAAGAATACTACTTTTGAAGATGAGTATAGAATCAATCAAAAGATTAGTGAAGTAATGAGCATTGTTAACAAAATTGATAATGATCGTAATTTTATGAATACCCCTACATTATTAATTGTGTTTTTAGAAGCATATGAAGATAAAAAGACAGATAACCTTATGAATGGATCCAAAGGCGTTTACTATCAATATCTGATTGACAAGCAGATTATTCACCTCTCAGAGAAAACGGAGGTTGAATCCACTTTTATTGAAAAATATCTTACTGAGTATGCTTACAAGCAGTATGAGATGATGGAAAACTTTAATGAGTCTGATTTGGATACACTATTCTTAGACACATATCCAATTTCAAGAGGTGATTACTATACAAACATAAAGAAGCTAAAAAAAGCCTTCAATATAGATGAAGTATTCCAAGCAGGAGCAAATAAAGGAATCTATTTTACAAATGACTTAGTATTTTCTTACTTTGTCGCAAAATATCTGCAAAAAAATCAAAAAATATTATCAAACAAGATAAAATTAATTTTAGATGATATTAGTAATCCCATAAATTCAAATATCTTATTATTTTTTCTGTATTTTACACAAGATATTGATGTAATAGAGAGTGTTGTGTTAAAAGCAGATTCATTATTTTCAGCACACGAAGAAGTGGTGTTAGGTGATGATATTAACTTTATTAATGAGTTAATAATCGGCTACAAAGATATTAGTTCTGTCGATAACGTTAGAGATAAGAATCAGGAATTAAATAAAAAAATAGACAAAATTGAATATTATAAAAAAATTAAGAAAAAAGGAGAAGACAATAGCGAAAATAATCCTATTTTGATTGAAAGATTAAGTGCATTGAGGATTGCTGATATTGCTTCAGAAGTTCTTAATTTGTTTCCAAATTTAAACTCATATAAAAAACTTGTTGAATCAATTGTTAGACTATCACTAAGAAAAACATCTGATTTAGTTATGCTTATATTCAGTTATTTGATTTTTTTATCTGATCAGCCAAAAGAATACCTTGAAAAAAATAGAGATCAAATCCATAAGTACTTAAACAGACTTTTGGCTACAATGGTTATGATTTTTATTGAACTGTCTGAGAATCTAAAAAATAAAAAAACAAAAGATTTTACAAAATCTGTCTTGGAGAGTTTTGAAAGAACTACAGCTATAGAAATGGTAAAAATGATTTTAGATGTTTATTTTCAAAGAGGAGAGCAAGATGTAAATTATAATCTAGTTATAAAGCAAAAAGAGAAAATGATTAAGTCAAACAATAAGTTTGCTGCAGGTATGATACATTTAATAATTGACCGCGAAGTAAATTATATCGGCATGCAAACTAGAGCAAAAAATGAATTGCTTAAGAGACTTAATTTAAGTAAGATTCAAAGATATTCTTCCAACCCGAGAAAGCAATTAGATAATATTCAAAAAAACCGTAAAGAAAGGCTAAAAATTCTACAACAAGAGAAAAAATAAATGATTAAATAATAAAATCAAACTTTTTGTTATTTTTAAATATTTTCATTAATATTTTATGTATGATATTCTTAATACTAATTAAAATCACTAAAAAAGATCTAGGCCAATATTATTTAAAATATAACCTAAGTAATAGATATTGTTAAGTTATGAATCTATACATTAGAAGATTTAATGATTTATGAAATCTAATTTCAAAAAGGCGGCTTTGTCATTTGTTTTCTAGTGGAAAAAAATTATAGATTGGGGAAAATTAATGTTTAATAATAAGAAAGAACAAGAAAGACAAGAGTTACATAAGACAATATGGAGAATAGCAAATGATTTAAGAGGATCAGTTGATGGCTGGGATTTTAAACAATATGTATTAGGCATGATGTTTTATCGCTTTATCTCCGAAAACATCACTTCCTATATTGATAAGAATGAACATAAATCCGGTAATAAAGAATTTAGTTATGAGAAACTTAGTGATGAGATGGCAGAAAATGCTAGAAGTCAGGTTGTTCAAGAAAAAGGATTTTTTATTCTGCCTAGTGAATTATTCGCAAATGTAGCTAATAATGCTGAAGATGATGAAAACTTAAATACGACATTAGAAACTATATTTAAGAATATTGAAAGTTCAGCTAATGGAACCGATTCAGAAGACAATTTAAAAGGTCTATTTGATGATTTAGATGTCAACTCAAATAAATTAGGTAGAACCGTTATTGATAAGAATAAAAAACTTGCTAAATTATTAATTTCAATAAAAGAATTAAAGATAGGCAAGTATGAAGATAATACAATTGATGCTTTTGGTGATGCTTATGAATTCTTAATGACAATGTATGCTGCTAATGCTGGCAAATCTGGTGGAGAGTTCTTTACACCTCAAGAAGTTAGTGAATTACTCGCTAGAATAGCTATTATTGACTTTGGGGCTAAACATAAAGATGACAAAGGTAATGATGTCATACCTGATAAGAAGAAAATCGAAAAAGTATATGATCCAGCTTGTGGATCAGGTTCTTTGTTGTTGAAGTTTGCTAAGATATTAGGTAAAGAAAATGTTAAGTTGGGCTTCTTTGGACAAGAAATTAATATAACTAATCATAATTTATCAAGAATTAATATGTTTTTGCATGATATTAACTTTGAAAAGTTTGATATTGCTCATGGCGATACACTATTAAATCCTATTCATTGGGATGATAAGCCTTTTGAAGCAATAGTATCTAATCCACCATACTCTATTAAATGGGAAGGAGACGATAATCCTTTATTGATTAATGATGAAAGATTTTCTCCTGCAGGTGTATTAGCGCCTAAATCAAAAGCTGATTTTGCTTTTATTATGCATATGTTGAGTTGGTTGGCTTCTAATGGAACAGCTTCTATAGTATGTTTCCCTGGGGTTTTATATCGTGGGGGAGCGGAAGGTAAGATAAGAAAATTTTTAGTTGATAATAACTATGTTGATACTATTATTCAATTACCAAGTGACTTATTCTTTGGTAGTACTATTTCTACTGCAATCATGGTATTAAGAAAGAATAAAACTGAAAATAAGATTCAGTTTATCGATGCTAGTAAAGAGTTTGTTAGGTTAGATACTAAAAATAAACTTACTGATGATAATATCGAACGAGTAGTTGAAGCTGTAAGATATAAGAATGATGAAGATTATTTTTCTAGATATGTAGATATTGATGATGTAATAGAAAAAGATTATAACTTATCAGTTAACACTTATCTTGAAACAGAAAATACTGATGAAGTAATTGATATTAATAAATTGAATAAAGAGATAAAAGAAATAGTAAAAAGAGTTGATTCACTTAGAAAATCTATTGATGAAATCATTTTAGATTTAGAAGGTGATGAAGTTGAATAAAATAGAAAAATTGATTGCAGAGCTGTGCCCCGATGGAGTGGATTACATTACAATATATGAGATTATAGATTATGTACAGCCTTCAAAATATATTGTTAAAAGTACTAAATATGATAATTCATACACTACTCCAGTATTGACTGCAGGGAAGAGTTTTTTGCTTGGTTATACTAATGAGATTGATGGTGTTTTTGAAGCAAGTAAAGAAAATCCAGTAATGATATTTGACGATTTCACAACATCAATGCATTGGGTCGATTTTTATTTCAAAGTCAAATCATCTGCTCTTAAGATATTGACTTTAAAAGATAATTCTCAAAATTTCAGATATCTATATTATGCACTAAAATCTTTAGATTATTCAGTTTCAAATGGGACACATGAACGACATTGGATTTCTAAATATTCTCAACAAGACATTCCGTTGCCACCACTTGAAATCCAAAATGAGATAGTGCGAATTTTGGATAATTTTACAGAGCTAGAAGCAGAGCTAGAAGCAGAACTGGAAGCAAGAACAATGCAATATGAATATTACCGCAACAAACTCCTAGACTTTTCTATGGGTTATGTTGGTGTACCGAAAATTGATGAGATGCTTACTGATATGTGTCCTAAAGGCGTTAAATATATTAAATTTGGCTCTTTTTCTAAAATATTGAGAGGAGCTTCTCCTAGACCGATAAAAAATTTTGTTACTAATGATGCTAATGGAGTGAATTGGATTAAAATAGGCGATACTTCTCCTAAGGATAAGTACATTACAAAAACTGCTGAAAAGATTACAATTGAAGGCGCAGAAAAATCAAGAAGAGTTTATCCTGGCGATTTTGTACTTTCCAATTCAATGAGTTTTGGAAGGCCTTATATTCTAAAAATTGAAGGTTGTATTCATGATGGTTGGCTATCAATTAGCGATTATCAAAAATTTTTATCGCCAGATTACCTATATCATTTATTGACATCATCAATAGTACAAAATCAATTTGATACTGGTGCGAATCAAGGCACTGTGAGAAACCTTAATGCAGATATTGTAAAAAACATATTATTACCAGTTCCCCCATTAGAAATTCAAAATCAAATAGTCAAGATACTAGATAAATTCAGTGAATATACTACTTCGATTACTGAAGGTTTACCAGCGGAAATAGAAGCTAGAAGAAAACAATACGAGTATTATCGAAATAAACTACTCACCTTTTAGGAGGCGTTATCTTGGATAAAATTAAAGTTATAGTCCAACAAAGTGAATCAACCGTTGTATCTGAATATAAATCAACTGTTGAAAGACAAAAAGAATATCAAAGTGAGTCAGATCTAGAATTTCAACTTATAGACCAACTTAAGAGCCAAGGATATGAATTCTTAGAGATTCATGATAACCAAAGTCTAATTGATAATCTAAGATTTCAACTTGAAAAACTAAATAACTATAGATTTTCTGATAATGAATGGAAGATGTTTTTTGAGAGTTATATTGATAACCCTAATGAAGGTATAGTTGAAAAAACCAGAAAGATTCAAGAGGACTATATCTATAATTTAAGACTTGATAATGGATCTTCAAAGAACATATGGCTACTAGATAAAAAGAATATTCATAATAACTTCCTACAAGTCATCCATCAATATGAAGTTGAAGGTAAATATAAAAATAGATATGACGTAACTATTCTTGTGAACGGATTACCTTTAGTTCATATTGAGCTTAAAAGAAGAGGTGTATCTTTAAAAGAAGCTTTTAATCAAATCAAAAGATATGAAAGAGAAAGTTTTTGGGCAGATAATAGTTTATATCAATATGCTCAAATCTTTATAATATCAAATGGAACAGAAACTAAATACTATTCTAATACCACTAGAGAACTGGCTCAAAAAGAACAAAGCAATACTAACTCAAATAAAAAGAAAACTAGCAACTCCTTTGAGTTTACTAGTTATTGGGCGGACGGTAAGAATAAAAATATAAAAGAAATAGTAGATTTTACAGCTACGTTCTTATCAAGACATACTATCTTAAATGTTCTTACTAAATATTGTGTCTTTACTTCTGATGAACTCCTTTTAGTAATGAGGCCTTACCAGATAGCGGCTACAGAGAAGATAATTAATCAAATAAATATTGGCTATAATACAAAGAAATATGGCTCAATAGATGCCGGAGGTTATGTATGGCATACAACAGGTTCAGGTAAAACCTTAACCTCTTTTAAGACTGCTCAAATAGCTAAAGAATTAGAATTCATTGACAAAGTCTTGTTTGTAGTAGATAGAAAAGATTTAGACTATCAAACTATGAAAGAATACGATAAATTCCAAAAAGGCGCAGCTAATTCTAATACAAGTACTAGAGTCTTAAAGAGACAACTAGAGGATCCAACAGCGAAGATAATCATTACTACTATTCAAAAACTAAGTATCTTTATTAAAAAGAATCAAGGACATGATATATACGCTAAACAAGTGGTTTTAATCTTTGATGAATGCCACCGATCTCAATTTGGCGATATGCATCGAGATATTATAAAATCTTTCAAGAAATATTATATCTTTGGTTTTACAGGAACGCCAATTTTCGCAGTTAATACAACAACTCATAATAAGTTTCCAACCATGAAAACAACAGAACAAGTCTTTGGTAAAAGCTTGCATATTTATACAATAGTCAATGCCATTCATGATGGTAATGTTTTGCCTTTTAGAATTGACTACTTAAATACAGCTAAAGCAAGAGAAGATTTAGATGATGAAGTAGAAGTTTTCGATATACAAAGAGAAGAAGCTTTGCTTGATTCGAGAAGAATAACTAAAAATGTTAGTTATATATTAGAACACTTTGCACAAAAGACTAAGAGAAATGAAAGAGCTTATGATTTCTCTAGAATATTAAATGTTGAAGAAGTAGCTAATACAAAATATCAAAGCTTATTGAAAAAGATCACTGAAATTAAACAATCAATGAAAGTTACTGGATTTAATTCAATGTTTGCGACCGCTTCAATTGAAGCTGCTAAAAGATATTATCTCGAATTTAAGAAGCAACAGGAATCTCTTCCAGAAGCAGCTAAACTAAAGATAGCTACTATCTTTAGTTACAGCGCTAATGAAGAATTAGATGGCTTGTTAGAAGAAAACAATGAAAATACTGAAGGACTAGATAAATCATCAAGAGATTTCTTAGAAGAAGCAATTAAAGATTATAACCAAATGTTTGGAACAAGCTATGATACCTCAAGTGATAAGTTTCAAAACTATTATAAGGATCTAAGTTTAAGAGTTAAGAATAAAGAAATAGATCTACTTATAGTTGTTAATATGTTCTTAACAGGATTTGATGCCACAACACTTAATACTATCTGGGTTGATAAGAAGTTAAGAATGCACGGGCTTATTCAAGCTTTCTCTAGAACAAACAGAATTCTAAATTCAATTAAAACATTCGGTAATGTTGTTTGTTTTAGAAATCTTGAAAGTAGAGTTAATCAAGCTATAGCCGTCTTTGGTGATAGAGAAGCCGGTGGAATTGTACTATTAAAGTCATTTAAAGAATACTATGAAGGCTATGAAGGGTTTAAAGGTTATAAGAATTTAGTTAATGAACTTATAGATAACTATCCTTTGGGAGAAGAGATAATTAGTGAAAAAGCTAAAAAAGCATTTATCTACCTTTTCAATCAAATTCTTAAAACGAGAAACATCTTACAGAGCTTTGATGACTTTGAGGGATTACAAATTTTAAGCGATTTTGATTATCAAGATTATCAAAGTATCTACTTAAGTATTTATGAGGAATTTAAGACACGAGCTAAAAGTGACGCTGAAGCTATTAATGAAGATATTGAATTTGAAATTGAATTAGTTAAATCAGTTGAAGTTAATATTGATTACATCTTAATGCTGGTGGCTAAGTATCATGGCAGTTATACTAAGGATAAAGAAGTTGAGATTAGAAAAGCGATTGATTCGTCACCTTCTTTAAGAAATAAGAAAGACTTAATTTTAGGTTTCATTGAAGGATTAACTGTTGATGCATCTATTACAGATGAGTGGAAAGCTTATATCAACTTTAAAAAACAAGAAGAACTTGAGAAAATAATCAGAGAAGAAAGCCTTAATCCTAAAGAAACTCAAGAATTTATTAAAGATGCTTTCAAGAGTGGTGAAATTGATTCTAGAGGAACTGCTATTGTAAAGATATTACCACCTATGTCTATGTTTGGGACAAGTAGAGAAGAAAAAAAGACGAATGTAATACAAAGATTATTAGATTTCTTCACTAGATTCTTTGGTTTATAAATATTAGGAGATGTATAAATTTTGAGATATAACGTTAAAAGTTTTATTGATGTTTATGGAAGTAGAATTTTTGAAAAAGGATTAGTAAAGTCTATAAAACTAGATTGTAATTTTCAGTATGATAGGCATAGTAACCCCACAATTTTTGGAACAGCATACAATATTCTTTTTGATTATGAATTATATAGAAGGAATTTCATTGAATCTTATGAACCAAAAAGATTAAAAAACAAAGCTATGAATAAGGATTTCAGGGAGGTTATTGCAAAAATCGATCAGAGATCCTTACTAAATGAAAGAGACTTATTACTTTTAGTTAAAGAGGAAAACTTGTATCGTAATGGTAATTTTGTTGTTTATGATATGGATTTTAAAAAAGATGAAATAATTGCAATGAAAGATGATATGCGATTTATTTATCCCTCTATTTATGATTTTTTTAACGAGTTTAAAACCTCTGACAAAATCATAGATAATCCTTATTTTGAATATAATGATTATGTAAGACATATTTATGGAGATGGAGACTTTATAATAAATGATATCCTATTCGAAATTAAATGTGTATCTGACGATTCTATATCAACTAAAACAATAAAGCAGTTATACATTTATAAATTGTTGAATGATTATTCATCAAGAGATTTAAAATACGAAATAAACAGGTTTGGCTATTTGAACCCTTTAAAGAATCAGGTTTATATTTGGGACTGCGATATTCCTGAATCTATTATTAGATTATTTAAAGAGTTCATTGGGTCGGAAGAATTGTTTTAGCTTTTTACGTACATATATTTTATGTCGTGAGTAATAAAACTAAAATAATAATAATTATTACATTACTATTACTGTCAATTGGATTAATACCTACAATTAATGTCATTTTTGAAATTTTAGTTAAATTTAATGATGCAGTTTATTCTGTGCTTCATGAATCTATATTTAGTTTTATTTTTAAACATAAGGTCACATACTATTTGGTTGGATTACTACTTTCAAGCTTAAGTTCTTTTTTTGGAATAAAGTTAGGAAAAGAAATAGGAAAATTATTATATTTCATATTAGGATTTGGAGTAGCCGGAATCCTTAATTTCATATTAATGCTAATATCATGGATAGTTCGATAATGCGAATTTACAAATATAATAATATTTTGGAGAGAAATGATGTCATCTAATCGTTCTACTTTAAACAGTATAATAAAGCTGATTGATAAATTGAAAGAAAGCCAGATTAAAGACTATATTTTTAGACGTTCCTCATATTTATACAACATAATTTCTTTTAAAGATTATAACTTAATTAATGATGGCCATCCGCTTCCTTGGGAAATTGAAGCAATCACAATGCTCTATGTTTTAGGTTATCCTGGAAGAAACAAAGAAAAGAAAAGATATAATCTAAATTCAAAAGAAGGTAAAAATATTCTTTTTAAACTACAAGAAATAATTAAAAATCAATATGACAATTATAAAAAAGAAGAGGTATTAAGCGTTTTTAGTAAAATGTTAATTCAGCAAAGTGAACATCAAAAAAATATTCATAATATATTATATAGATATTCCTGCCTATATGGTTTCAAAGGAACTGATCCTGCAGGAAATAATATCAATATGCCTACAAGATTCGCATTGAAATTCGGATATTCATATGAAGAACATGAAAATTTTATATTTTTTTGCTTTTTGTTGTTACAAGATTACAAAAAGAATGATATAAAGCAGGTTTTTAGGAGATTTTTTAACCGTTATGAAAAGATATCATCTAACATTTCCGAGACAATTCATCAAATAAATGTTTATCAAGAAAGAGAATTGGCTAAAGTTGAATATGACTGGTTATATGTTTTTAAAACTGTAAATGTTTTTCCGATTATTAATACACATGTTAATAAATATGAGTTAATTTTACCCCACAGGCTGATTTATTCTTTAACAGATGGATTTGTTAATAAATTTACTCATTCCGATGATACAAACAGAAATTACTTAGGCTACTCAATTCAAGACTACCTTTATAATATAATAAGGACTAGTCAATATTTTGATTTAGTTCTACCTGAACAAAAAATAAATAATAGCCCAGATGTAATTTGTACTAAAGGCAAAAATGTAATCTGCTTTGAATCAAAACTTCATGTATATAAAAACTCTAAAAGAAGTATCAACTTCACGGAAGTAGATAATGACTTTAGCGACTTTATAGGTCAAATTGAAAAGTCATACAGTAGCGTAAAAAAGATAATTGAAAAGAGACAGGATGTTAAATGGTCAAAAGATAATACATATTATGTGCTATGTATTCTAGAGTTTTCAAAAGAAAATTTAAAAAAAATTGTCGATGTTTATGCTCAAAATCAAGGATTTTTTGAGACAGATAAAAACAGATTAGAATATTTATATAACCATTTAGTGATAGTTGATATAAGTGTTTTAGAGTTGTTCTTCATGTACGATAACTGTTATTTTCTAGAAGACTTGATTAATATGAAAACAAACTTAAAAACAAGATTTGATTTTCTTTACCCCAATTATAGCGGAAGAAGAATGTTAAAGTTTTACAATGATATATTTGAAAAAAAATATACTTCACTAATGAAAATAATCAATGAATCTGAATATTTATTTTATAACAAGTAATGCGTGTCTAATATACAAAAACATATAAAAAACATTCAGTTCACACAAATTGATTTTTAATAAATAATAGCATTTGTCATTTTTTAGGAGAATATAAAGATTGGGATTCCTAATACAAAAAGAGGATATCTAAATCAAGCCCTAAGAATATATTTGATGAATTTCATTTTTGATTGTTTTTTTTATTAAAAATAATGTCTTGGTTCCATTGAAACGCACATAAATTTCTAATATAACAAATTCATACCATTGATTATTTAATAATAATGAAAACACTAAACATTTATTGCACATCGGGAAACAGTAAAGAGAAAGGAGGAGTTATACATGAAAAAATGTCCAAATTGCGGAATTGCAAACGATAACAAAAGAGATAATTGTGTTGTGTGTGGCAGCGGTTTATCTAGTATAAGTGAAAATTCATATGAAAGACAACCTTATAAAGTAACAAAACCAATAACTACCTTAGAAAAAACTAATGATTTAAAAACTAATAATGATAACAAGTATAATTATTCTCATCCCATTAAAATCGATAGCAAATTAGTATCTGAAAGAATAGGAATTTTATCTAAAGTCATTCTTTTTGTAGTTTTTATATATGCATTTATATCTTTAATTTTTGGATTTGTTTCAGGAAACATATATATAATCATAGGATTTTTATTAGCTTTATTAATAGTGTTTCTTACCTGGGTCATATATATAATTGTTTTAGGTTATAAAACAATTGTAAAAAATGCTGAGGATTTGATAGCAGAAAGAAATGGCAGAAGTTAAAGCAACTTTAGTATATATAAAATAATATACACAGCGATTTTTCTTCTAGTAATAAATCTAGGGCTTCAAGATTTGCTAATGTCTAGTAACAAGATAAAAGTAAAGCGATAGATTTTGGGAATTTAACTTCCAGTCTACTATTACTTAGCATTTTTTTGTAGATATTTGATTGGAATCATATCCTAGTGCAAACTATAATTTTAAGCCGATAAAATATCATATATAAACCTTTTATCACTTTTTCGCACTCCTGCTTGAACTCTCATGGAGTTTTTTTAGTAGATTTATATGTTTAAATTTATTTAGTCTTGATTTAATTTTAATAATTTATATATAAGATGTGATTAAACACCAAATTATTAGGTGTATTCTAGCATCTTTTTTAATTCTCATGTTTTCACTCATTAATAACATTTTTGCTACATTTAGTTTGATATTTATATATAATTGATTTATTTAAGGTTATTCATTGCTTTTGCATTTAACATATAATAAACTTATAAAGAAGAATTATTTTAAAACAACCTAACCCTAAACCTAACCCAGGTTAGTTTTTTAAAAGCCTAATTTCATATAAAATAACCTTGTAAGTAAAAGAAAGTGAGGTATTTTATATGAAAAAAGCAATACTTATGATTCTGCTCTTGTTTGTTTTAGGCGGTTGTATGACTATTCCTAATAGCAGATTTCTCTATGATAATGATGAACAAATTGCTGCTGAAGGAGATACATATACCTATGAAGACAGATTAGGAACTGTAGAGAATCAATCAGTAAACTTAGAATTTAGAGGATTTTATGGCACCGAAACTGTTTTTAGTTATACTGTTCCAGAAGATATGGTTCTTAATATGGATATTACTGTTTCAAAAACAGTTGATAAAGGTAGATTTAAAGTAGTTTTAATTGATCCAGAAAACAATATAACAGAATTAGATGAATATCAAAATATCGATATGAGTGAAGGCAAGTACAGAATCAAATTAGTAGGCGAACATGCCTTTGGTACTGTTGATATTAATGTAGACTTTTAAAAACAATCAAGAGTTTTTAAGAAAGAAAGGTTTTAATGTGAATTTTGAATCCTTGTTAATCGAAGTAATTAACAAAAAAAATCATGAAGAATTAATTGAATTTATCGGAAATCATCGTTCCGATTTTTTCTCTTTACCAAGTATTAAAACCTATTATGATTTATTAAAACCAATTTCTTTTACTGATGATGAATCAATGTTAACAATCGCTTGGATGGCTGTTTTATCAGGCGATAACATGAAGGTTTATACTTATGCTGAAGGTATTAATAAGGATAATCTTTCATATATGTCTAAAGCATTCTTTTACCAGTTAAAAGCATTATCAGGTATTTTTGGTTCAACTGATGAAAGAATGATTTATAGTGAAAAATCTTTAAAGATGTTTGAAAAGAATGATACCTCTTTTTACCATGGTAATGCTTATTTAACCCATGGTCAAATCTTAGTTGGCTTTCAAAGAATAAGAGAAGGAGCTGACGCTTTTTTTAAAGCATATCAAATCTTTATGCAGAATGAAAAGTTATTTCCTGCATCAGTTGCGATGACTAACGCCTTATTAAACTGGTTTAGGTTAGGTGAGTTCTCTAAACTATTAAAAAAAGGTGAACAAGCATTATTAATCGCGTCTTCCTTTAAAGAAAGCGAACATCTATATTGGAATGTTATATCTTTACCAATTGGTATGTGCTATGTAGAACAATATAAGTTAAATATTGCAATAGAGCATTTAAAGAAAGCATATGATGCAATAGCTAAGATGAATCTTATCCATATGCATGGATATGTAGAAATATATTTAATCAAAGCTTATCATTTATTAAAAGATAAAGATAATTTAAGTAAAGTAATTGAAGAAGCTCAAAAAACTTTTGCTAATATGCATTATGCAATGATGCAACTAATTATTCTTTACGGAAAGATCTTAAGAGACGGAGATCTTGCAGAAGCCGATATTGAAAGACTAGAAACAATCTATACCCAGGATGATAAATTACAGCCTCTACTTATTGAAATGATGTGTGCTCTTTATCAAAAAAACATGAGTATGATTTTAGATATTGAGACAATAGAAGCTTATATTCAAAAATCAAGATATGAAGGTGACTTAGTAAATCTTTCAACCCAGTTATTATGTCTAGCTGATCGTTATTATAAAGATGATGAACTTCATAAATGTGAAGCTATATTAGAAGAAGTAATTGAGCTTTATCATAAACATAATTTAAAAGCAAACTTCTATATGTATGATTATTCATTATGGCCGATGATACATAAGATGGATCCGACTATCAAATCACTAGATGAAAATGAAACCTTACTGACAAATAAAGAAAAAGATGTAATTGAACTTATCGCTCAAGGAAAATCTAATCAAGAAATCGCAAAAATACTTTTCA
>Ga0265295_1002999_pt1 | contig 25393 bp, 14 predicted proteins | sample Munlansysbiofilm_FD_192503 | JGI IMG/M metagenome (GOLD analysis project Ga0265295, IMG submission 192503) | Leachate microbial communities from a municipal landfill in Southern Ontario, Canada - Methane capture system biofilm | ecosystem: Engineered > Solid waste > Landfill > Unclassified ... | reverse complement strand
GATATGGGGAGCTTTTTTTTGGGGGGGGACGAGGAGTATGGCTCTCCTATTGCTTCTGAGTTCCATTAAAAACTGCTGAAAAGTTCATGCCAGGGAACAAATTTGATAGACTATGTTTGTCGAAGTGTAGCTCAACCGGGAACTGAAGACGAAGAAGAGCGAGCTCAGCGTAAGCTAATTAGTGTCTGTCCATATTACTATTCTATGTAAATATTACTGATGAAAATTTATCAACGGTAACCATGTTAAAAGTTTTGGATTATTTACAAGTTACGGCTAATTTTCAAAATGACAGCCCCTCATTGTTCCGTAAATGGCATAAATAATGGATATTGCGAACGCACAATCCATTGGTGCGATGGCAAAGGCTGAAACAATTATCTAAGTTTGTTTGCCTTCAACACTGGCTTTCCAAAGCTCATCTGCATTTATCCTTGTCCTACCCAAAAGCTATTTGCCATATGCAAAGAATTTGTATAGTTGAACAACTTTTATAGGTCCACTTTTTTTGATAATGGAGCTATGGCAATAAGACATTTTTTTTATTCATACCCTTTGATTTGTATCAAAGCTAGTAATTATAAGTAGTACGGGGGCTTTCAGCCTAATAAATGTCCATTATGCCCAGGATGACGTTTTTTTGCTTTCTTTTTATCATAAAATATGTTAACACATTGGTAAACAGCTATTTACAAACACTTGTAATGAGTAGATCAATTATTGATACTGCCTTAAAAGATGGGCAGAACGTGTTGTTTGCATGAAACACTATCGCCGGTTATAGGAGAAACCGATGAGTTATGAAAGATAAAATAATTATTGGCTAAACCGATTTAGCCGATAATTATTATCTTTGCCTGAAAAGGACACCTGTTCTATGCCAAAAAAAATCACATTATCTGATATTGCTTCTTCGTTGGGAGTTTCCAAAACTCTGGTATCCATGGTAATTAACAATAAGGCGGACCAGTATGGCATCAGCAAGGAGACCCAGAAAAGGGTGAGGAAAAAGGTGACAGAACTGAATTTTCAGCCCAATGTGCTTGCCCGCGGTTTCAGGACCGGGAAAACCAATACTATAGGTTTGATTGTTTCTGATATTTCCAATATTTTTTATGCACGCATTGCCCGTAAGATTGAAGATTATGCCTGGAAGCATGGTTATAGTGTGGTGATATGCAGCACCGACGAAGATATTGAAAAGGAAAAGGATCAGATACGGATGCTCAGAGGTAGAAAAGTGGATGGGATGATTATTTCATCCAGTATGGAGGATGCTTCCTTTTTTAATCAACTCCATGAGGTTGGTGTCCCTCACGTGCTCATAGATCGTACTTTTCCTGATATGAATTCTGCCAATGTTTCGGTTGATAATTATGGTGGAGGCCGCCTGGCAGCATTGCATCTGCTATCTCAGGGATATACCCGTGCAGCAATACTAGCCATTGCCCCTGAACATATTTCAACCATAAACGATCGTTTTCTTGGGTTTAAATCGGCTTTCGAAGAAGCGGGTATCTCCATCCCCGATTATTGGAATATACGCGCCCCCTTCAACAAAATTGAAGATTCCGTTAATGAAAACCTGGAACGGCTCCATCTTGACAATAATTTGCCACAGGCTATTTTTTCTCTTAACAATAACCTTACTACCCAATGCCTTAGCTGCCTCCGGGAACTCTCCATTGATGTGCCCGGGCAAGTGGCACTGATTGGCTTTGACAGTTTGGTGCATTATACCGTTACCACCCCTTCGATAAGTGCCCTGCAACAGCCCATCGATCAAATTGGCGAACGGGCATTTGACCTGCTGCTCCGGCAAATCAAAGAAACTAAGATTGCCAAAAACGAGTGGTCAGCTCAGCTTCCGGTTGATTTGATTGTTAGGGAATCATCGATACGACCCAGTGGATATCAAAAATAAAGCGCTTTGTTTTTTACGAAAAATCATAAAACCCATGTTTAAAATGAGAAAAACCACATTCATGCTTTTGGCATTTATTGCTATTTTTACCCTGGGCGGATGTCAATCCGATAAAGAGTCGGGGGAACCGCTATCTTATGTTGATCCTTTTATAGGAACTGGTGGCCACGGCCATACCTATCCCGGTGCAACGGTGCCGTTTGGCATGGTGCAGCTTAGCCCTCAAACCCGCCTCGATGGCTGGGACGGTTGCTCGGGCTATCATTTTTCCGACAGCATTATATATGGATTCGCGCATACCGCTCTTAATGGCACAGGGGTTAGCGATTATGGGGATATCCTTGTGATGCCGGTAGTTGGTGATCCTGTATTTATAAATACGGAGTACAGTTCTTCTTTTAGCAAGAAAAATGAAAAGGCCGAACCCGGCTACTATAGTGTAAAGCTTGATAAACCCGGTGTACTTGCCGAGCTCACCTCCACTGCCCGGGTGGGTTATCACCGCTATACTTTCCCCGCAAGCGAGGCCTCAAACCTGATCATCGATCTGCTGCACCGCGACCACGTGATAGACTCATGGATAGAATTTGTAGGCGATACCGAGATTCGCGGTATGAGGCATTCGTCCAACTGGGCCAAAGATATGATCTGGTTTTTTGATATGCAATTTTCAAAACCCATTTCCCGCAAAGGCATTGCAGTGAACGACACTTTAGTGGAAGGCATAAGTAGGGCCAATGGCACAAATATTAAAGCTTTTGTTGGTTTCACCACCGATGAAGGTGAGCAGATTGAAGTAAAGGTGTCTATATCGGCTGTGGATGAGGATGGTGCCGTCAAAAATATGAAAGCGGAAATCCCCGGTTGGAATTTTGATGAAATCAGGTCACAGAGCCACGATAACTGGAACAAAGAACTAAACAAAATAAAAACTGCCGGAGGTTCCAAAGACCAGATGACCGTTTTTTATTCGGCATTGTACCATGCTTTTTTGCAGCCCAATGTTTTTATGGACATTGACAACCGCTACCGCGGGATGGACCGTGAAATACACACCGCGGATGGGTTTAGCAACTACACTGTCTTTTCCCTGTGGGATACTTACCGTGCCTGGCATCCGCTGATGACCATTCTGGAACAGAAACGAACCAATGATTTTGTAAAAACCATGATTAATATGTATCATAAAGGTGGATTGCTGCCCGTGTGGGAGCTTGCCGGCAACGAAACATATTGTATGATTGGGAACCATGCCATTTCAGTAATTGCCGATGCCTGGATGAAAGGCATACGTGATTATGACGGCCCCGAAGCACTGGAAGCCATGTTAAACAGCACTTCACAGAACCACTTTGGCTTAGAGTTTTATAAGCAATATGGTTTTATCCCAGGAGACAAGGAGCATGAATCCATTTCAAAAACACTGGAATATGCTTATGATGACTGGTGCGTGGCTATGATGGCCAAAGACCTTGGCAATGAAGGGATATATCGCGAATATATACGCAGATCGCAATCGTGGAAAAATATTTTCGACCCTTCCACCGGTTTTATGCGTCCGCGCATGAATGGCGGATGGCTTACCCCCTTCAATCCCACCACTGTTGACTGGCATTTTACCGAAGCCAACTCCTTCCACTATAGTTTTTACGTGCCACAGGATATTACCGGATTTTATGAATTGCATGGCGGCAAAGATAAACTGGCAGCCAAAATTGACGAATTGTTTAACACCCAAACCGAAGTGAGCGGCCGCGATATGAAAGACATAGCCGGCCTCATCGGTCAGTATGCCCAGGGCAATGAGCCCAGTCACCATATGGCTTATTTGTATGATTTTGTGGGGCAACCCTGGAAAACCCAGCAAAGGGTTCGTCAGATTATGGACGATTTCTACACTACCAAACCCGATGGGCTTATCGGTAACGAGGATTGCGGGCAAATGTCGGCCTGGTTGATTATGAGCAGCATGGGATTTTATCCCGTTACACCAGGACAGCCTCAATATACCATAGGAACACCCTGGTTTCCTGAGATGGAGATTAATCTTGAAAACGGGAAAGTATTTAAAATTTCCGCCCCTAAGGTTTCCAAAGAGAATTTCTACATACAGTCTGCTAAACTGAATGGACAGACGTATCCCAAATCATACATCCTGCACAGCGACATTATGAACGGCGGCCATCTGGAATTTGAAATGGGCAACAAGCCCAACACTAACTGGGGCGTGGGCGAAGGCAATGAGCCAGTAACCCATGTTACAGATGAGCTTATCTTGCCCGTGCCCTATCTTGTGGCAGCCGAAACCCGGATAAAGGAGCCGTTGCAGGTAAGCATTGAAACCATTGTCCCCGGCTCCAAAATTTATTATTCGGTGGATGGAAGCAAGCCCAGCCAAAATTCAATTCCTTATACCGGGCCATTTATGCTTGATAAAACAACAACGGTCAAGGCCGTTGCCTGGAAAGAAGGTGTTGGCTACAGCAATGTGATTGATGGCGTATTTACAAAGATTGACATCAATCGTAAGATTGATTTAAAGTCGAAATACTCGGATAATTATCATGCAGGTGGCCCCGAAGCCCTGATTGATGGTATCCGTGGCGCTGGAAACTGGCGCCTTGGCGGATGGCAGGGATACCAGGGTACCGATTTTGAAGCAATCGTTGATTTGGGAATGAAGAAACCCATTCAAAAAATTGCTGCCGGCTTCGCCCAGGATACCCGGTCGTGGATATGGATGCCCAAAGAGGTGATTTTCTCCGTTTCGGATGATGGCGTGAATTTTAAACAAATCGCCGATATAAAAACCACTGTAAATCCCAAAGACGATGAAATCCAGGTGGGTGATATGGGCGCCAATGTAAACACCTCGGGCAGGTATGTTAAGGTTAAGGCAATTAACTTCGGAACCATACCTGCCTGGCATTTGGGTGCCGGTGGTCAGGCTTATCTGTTTATTGATGAGATAGTGGTGGAATAAACACCTTTATGAACTTTGAAAAAGCCTCTTTGTAATAGACTTCAGAGAGGCTTTTTTTATACCAGGGTTTTTATTAAAGACAAAGTTTCTAACCAGCCAGTTCTAAAGGCATATCCCTTTTAGCCAGATCAAAAACACGATTGCCCTTGTTGCCGTGGTTGATGCGTAAAAATGATTAGCCTGATCCACTTTGTAGCGGGCTTCTTCGGGAAAGTACCGGGCTTGCTGCCTGACGATTTTTTCTGCTTGGTTAAAGCCTTTCTCTTCAAGCAAACGTTATAAGAGGTATGTGTAATTGAATACGGAGAAAGTTTCGACAAAAGGCTGCTCAAAAATAGCGACAGATCTGTCAAATTCCATGTTGTTGTAATACATTAACTCCAATTGCTGATCAGTTACTGTCTTTTCTATTTCTACTCAGGTGATCTGTTATTGCATTTCCGTTATCCTGAAGGTCCACGCATCATGTCCGGGGATTTCGTTGTAAGCTATCTCTGACAAATCAATCAGCAGTTTACCGTCCTTATATTTCCAGGGCAGTGAGCCTTCGCGGCCCAACAGGCTGATTTGAGAAGTCTTAGGTGGTGCGGGAACGTGCAGTTCAAGCTCATCTCCCGGCCATTCAAAGCAAATAGCGTAAACATTACCATGGTTTTTGGTATAGGCAATGTGCTGGCGCATACTCTTATAAACGCCTTTCAGCCCATCGCCCTGCTGAGTTTCTTCATCTGAGAACAGGCTTTTTTGTGGAATAACCTCTTTGGCGAGCGATTTGGTTTCCCAATACACAGCCACTGAAGCGGCCAGTTTCTCTTCCTGATAATTAATTTTTATCGGATAACGTTTCCCTTTTTCAAGTTTAATTTTTCCATTCAGTTCAGCGCCTGCCACATCGTGCATGGCTTCCGACTCGGTGCCCGAGCCATTATGGTCCCATTTGCTAAGGACCAATTTATCGTCAACAAAGAGTTGAATTCCATCATCTGATTCAACCTCGGAATAAAAGGTAAACTCACCACTAATATCGGGTTGGATAAATCCGGTCCATTCAACCGAAAAATTATCTTCGGATATTGGATAGCCCGGGGAGTTGCGCACCCAGTTAAACTTAACCTGAGGATCGGTACGTTCCATCTTTACAGGCTTTTCCTCTCCTGATTTTATCCATTTGGTTGATTCGTAGATGGCTTCACCGTTTATCTTTAGCCAGCTTCCCAGGTCTTCAATCCGTTCCTGCTGCAGCAAAGGAATTTTCCCATCGGCCGAAGGACCCACATTAATAATCAAACCACCGCCATAAGCCACCGTGCGCGCAAAAAGATGAATCAGCTCCGTGGAGGTCATATAGGCCGATAACTTTTCGTTGCGGTTGAGCCCAAAAGAGCGGCCCAGCCCTCTTACTTCTGCCCAGGGACGATCGGTCTGTAACCCGCCTGAGCTATATTCTGGGGTTTTGAAGCCAATATCGGCCCCGCTGCCCCAACGGTCATTTACTATGGCATCGGGGCCAACCAGTTGGTAATACCATGAAATAAGCTCACGCGCATGCCACTGTGCGGCTGAGTTGTACCATTCGCCATCGGTAAAAATAAGGTCAGGACGATAGGTGCTCACCAACTCTTTAAATTGAGGAATCATATGTTGCTCAACGTAATCCCGAATTGAATCGTTAGGATCCCCGTACCAGTTGTGCAGGGGGTTGCCCCACTCGGGAAGGGAATAATAGAGCCCAAGACGAATACCCTGCTTTTTTACCGCATCAGAAAGTTCACCCACTATGTCACGCTTTGGACCCACCTCCACGCTGTTCCATCCCGGTGCATACTTGCTGGGCCACAAAGTATAGCCATCGTGGTGCTTCGACACCAGAACAATGTATTTAGCACCTGAATTTTTAAAAATTCCGGCCCATTCGTCCGCATCAAAAAGCTCTGCCTTTAATAGCGGCGCAAAATCGCGGTAAGTGAAATTCTCCCCATAGTTCTTCTTCACAAAATCTACTCTGTCTTTATTTCCTGACCTAAGCCCCAACAGAAACCATTCGGCATAGGATTCAGCTCCGCCGTATGAAGGCACCGAATAGACCCCCCAATGAATAAAAATACCCAGTTTGGCATCGGAGAACCATTGCGGGTAAGGCCTGGCCTGCAATTGTTCCCAACTCATTTCCCCATTATCGCGTTGTGCGATGGTTACGGGGGCAATGAACAATAAAACAATCACTAACGTGCTGAGAAGACTTTGCTTGACATTCATTATAAAAATTTTTAGGTTGCTGTTTTTATTCATTATTGTCCGGTAAAATATCGATTAAACAATGAGGTTCTTCACTTCACGCCGTGGTGTTAGCAATGACAAGCATTTGTAAATAAATGATTACCAAGGTGCTTGCACACAGGTGTCTGCGTATTTATCGAAGATTCCAATGCATGCTAAATTGCCCCCTTTTCATTTGTCATCTACACTTTCAGGCACCTTTTTCGGGGGTTCAATTCTGAGCAGCCTGTCCCGTTTTTTCAACGGGAAAGCGAAGAAATTCTTGATTTTTTGTACGTTAATAATTTTTTATCCGTAAATCAATCTTTGAGCTCACTCCGAATAAGTAAACGAAAAAGAATACCACCAAGACGCGAAGCGATGCACTGAGACTTGGTTGGTGAGCTTTCGTCGAACCAGTCGAAGTAAAACCAAGGTTCAGTGCAACGCTTGGTGGCCAAAAAGCACTTTTCGGCGTGGCCTCATCTTTGCTTTTGCAAAGCTACAACACAGAATTGAAAAGCAAGCCTTTTTATTATTATTGTTTAAAAATGCGATTCTAATACTATCTTTGAATCTAAATCGATTTAATCAGGCGGTTACATAAACCAAACTTCAACAACATGAAACCCACATACTCCGTTTTGTTCTCTTTTATGTTACTTTTTGCCGGATTTCCTTTAATGGCGCAAAAAACAGGTGATTTTGTAGAGATATTTGGCAAGGAAAAAACCAAAAGCATTGATGAAGGTACCATCATCCAAATTTTTGAGGATGGGCTGGCTCTTCGCAATGGCCATCAGACTGGTTTGATTCAGGGATACCGGGATATTGTATTCTGGCAAATGGCTACGGGTAAATTTCACACTCCCAAAGATGGCCTGTTGGTGGAGGCGCGCTTTACCGACCAACCCGACACCACACAGCTCAAATGGGAGCAGGTAACCGTCGATTCAAACGGTGCTTTTAGCGATAAGCTGAAAAACTCCGTACTATACACCTCTTTTGAATCGCCACAAAGCACCATTGCTTTGCTTGACGCCAGCGGCCATACCCGGGTTTATATTAATGGTGAACCCCACGAAGGAGACCATTACGAGTTTGGTTACACACTCATCCCTTTCAGGCTAAAAAAAGGGCTGAATGAATTTGTTTACACCACCGGGCGGTTTTCGCGCTACAATTCGAAAATAATTATTCCTAGTAAAAAGGTACTGTTCACCGCCCGGGATATGACGCTCCCTACGGTATTGAGCGATGAAAACAGCGAACGCTGGGCAGCCATCAGGGTGATTAATGCAAGCGAGCAAACGTTGAAAGAATATCGCATTGAATGCCGTTTGCCCGATGGAGCAATGGCTGTAAGCGAAGTGGGCCCTATCATTTCACTTACTGCCCGAAAAGTCAAATTCCAGATTCCTGCTTTCAAGAACCAGCCAAGCGGCGACACTCTTATGGCCGAAGTTATTCTCAAGGATAATCGGGGCAAAGAACTGGACCGGATTAGCATTCCACTGGCTGTTACGCAAAGCACCAACTATCATGAAAGAACATTTGTAAGCCAAATAGATGGCAGCGTTCAATATTTTTCGGTAGCGCCATCGCTCACCAAAGCGGACAATCAAGCACTTGTACTTTCAGTGCATGGCGCATCGGTGGAGGCAAAAAATCAGGCAAGAGCCTACAAACAAAAGGACTGGGCGCATATTGTTGCACCCACCAACCGACGGCCGTTTGGCTTCAACTGGGAAGAATGGGGCCGCAAAGATGCGCTTGAAGTGCTGAATGAAGCCCGGAAAATCTATAAAACCAACCCGCAAACAACCTATTTGACCGGACATTCCATGGGCGGACATGGCACCTGGTATCTGGGCGTTACCTATCCTGATTTGTGGGGCGCAATTGCACCTGCTGCCGGTTATCCCGACATTACCCTTTACCGGCGTTCGGGGCCGGATAGTTCCATGCTGCTCAATCCGCACTTTACTATGATGCAAAGGGGCGCTTCCGGTGGTAGAGTTTTAAAGCTCACTGAGAATTATCTGGAATCGGGCGTTTATGTGCTGCACGGCAGTGCCGATGGGGTGGTTTCGGTGGAACAAGCCAGAGGAATGCGAAAATTGCTGGGGACTTTTCACAATAATTTCGCCTATTACGAATATCCCGGTGGTTCACACTGGTATGGCGACAACAGCGTGGATTGGCCGCCACTGTTTGATTTCTTAAAGCAAAACCAAATTCCGGCAACCGCAACGGTGGACAGCATCAACTTCGCCACCGCGGCACCCGCTATTGCAGCTTCCAATTACTGGATACGGGTAAACCAACAGGAAAAACAATATGAAACTTCCCGGATTAAAGCCATACTAAAAGCAGATACCACCCTGGTTTATCCGGAAAATATTCACAGTTTCAGCCTGCTCTTCGGTCAGTTTAATATGGACAAACCTACAACCATCAACATCGATGGACAATGGATTGAGCCTGATTCGGATGCTGACATTCACCTGATGAAAAAGAACGGACAATGGATGGAAGTGCCCGAAATCAACTTTTCAGAAAAACATCCCGAAAGGCAGGGCGGATTTAAAATGGCTTTCGACAACCATGTAGTTTTTGTGTACGCCACTCATGGCGATAAAAAAAGCAATGAATGGTATTTGAACAAAGCGCGTTTTGATGCCGAAACATTTTGGTATCGCGGCAATGGCTCCATCGATATTATTCCTGACCGCGAATTTGACCCTGCAAAATATAAGGACCGGAATGTTATCCTTTATGGAAATGCCGATAACAACAGCGCCTGGAGCCAATTGCTTGCCCATTGCCCGGTGAAAGTGACCAACAAAGAAATCGTGTTTGGTGAAAGAACATTTACCGGTAAAGAACTGGGCACTTATTTCATTTATCCGCGATCCGACAACAAAACAGCCTCGGTTGGCGTTGTTGCCGGAACCGGTGAACAAGGCATGAAGGCTTTGTATCCCAACGATTACTTTTCAGGAATTACCGGCTTCCCCGATCTTATGATTTTTGATGTGGACTGGATTAAAGACAATCCTGAAGGAATAAAAGTATCGGGGTTCTTTGGAAATGACTGGGGAATTAATTCCGGTGATTTTAAATTTTAAAGGATGGAATTAACTCCAATCAAACTGAAAAGCATGAAACAATCCTTATTTATAGGCCTGCTCCTCTTTGTTTCCATTGCAGCCAAAGCGCAACTTATATTGTTGGAGCAGCATCCCGCAAACTATGTGTGTTACCGGGCAACCGGCGAGTTAACCATGGACGGCAACCTAAACGAGCCCGACTGGAATGCGGTGGAATGGACGGAAGCCTTTGTAGATATTGAGGGCGATAAACAGCCCTTGCCTCATCATGAAACGCGTGTAAAAATGCTGTGGGATGATGAGTACCTATACATTGCCGCCAGATTAGAAGAACCCCATCTGTGGGCAACCCTCACCGAGCGCGAATCCGTAATCTTTTACGACAATGATTTTGAAGTTTTTATTGACCCCGATGGCGATACGCACAATTATTATGAGTTTGAAATCAACGCTTTGGGCACGGAATGGGATTTATTGTTAACCAAACCCTACCGCTTTGGCGGAATTCCCATTACATCGTGGGACATTGCCGGGCTTAAATGTGGCATCCACTTGCAGGGAACCCTGAACGATGCTTCGGATATGGACACCTGCTGGACCATTGAGATGGCTTTTCCGTGGAGAACTTTACAGGAAACTTACAGCAAAAAACCAACTCCCTCTCCCGGCGACCAATGGAAAATAAACTTTTCAAGGATACACTGGAGTCTGGATGTGGTGGATGGGAAATATACCAAGACCATTAACCCCGAAACCAGGAAGCCCTTCCCCGAATACAACTGGGTTTGGTCGCCCCAACATGCCATTAATATGCACAAACCCGAATACTGGGGAATTTTGCAATTTTCAGGGATTGCAGCCGGAGAAAGGAAAGAAAGTTATGTAAAAGACCCTGATTTTGAAACAAAGGTTATACTGCGCTGGTTATTTGATGAACAATACCGGTATATACGCAAGCACAATCGATTTGCCCAATCGGCCGAAGAACTCGGTATCGATACAAAATTGCTTGAAAATAGGTCGATTTTATTTGAAGTAACAAACACGCGGTTTACCCTTCAATGTGCCGCCGAAGAAAAAGGATTGTTCTGGTTTATTCGTGAGGACAGCAGAATTTGGAAAGCAGCAAACGATTTTCCCATGGAAATTCTGCCATAAAAAAACCAACTGTATGCTTTCATAAAAAGTTAAATGCACAATGGAACGCAGAAACTTTATCAAACATTTAGGAACAGCCGGTCTGGGATTGGCAGCGTTGCAAGTGTTTGGTTTTCCATTCGGCATTGCGTCAAATGATAACAACCTGAAAAAATGGGTTTGGATTACTCCCGCGCACGATGAACCTGCCGAAAACTGGCGACCGCGCTTTGAAATGATGAAAGCCCATGGCATTCATGGGGCATTGGTTCAGGTTTATTCAAGCCGTCAGGCATTGTATCCATCAGCACACCTTCCTTATGAGCAGGATATTTTGAGCCCCCTCATAAAAATAGGTAGAGAAACCAGCATTGAGGTCCATGCCTGGATGTGGACCATGCCCAACAACAATCCATATTATATAGAGAATCATCCCGATTGGTATGTAGTGAACCGACTGGGTCAACCAGCACACACTCACCCGGCTTATGTGGGATATTACCGGTTTATGTGCCCAAATAATCCGGAAGTACAGGAATTTTTGAGGAGAAACGTCAGGGAACTGGCCTCTTTTCAGCATCTTTCAGGCGTACACCTTGATTATATACGTATGCCTGATGTAATTCTGGCCGAAGGACTGCAACCCAAATACAACATTGTGCAGGACAGAGAATATCCTGAATACGACTATTGCTATTGCGAAACCTGCCGCCGCAAGTTCAAAGAAGAATCTGGGCTTGACCCTATGCATGAAATGGATGAACCGGCAGAGAACTTGCTTTGGCGACAATTCAGGTTTGATTCGATAACCCATGTGGTCAATGATATTCTTGCCCCGGAAATTAAAAATGCCGGCTTAACCGCTTCTGCTGCCGTTTTCCCTAACTGGCAAAGTGTGAGGCAACAGTGGAGCCGGTGGAACCTGGATGCCTACTTCCCCATGCTTTATCACAATTTTTACAACCAAGGCCCTGAATGGATAGGGAAACAACTTCAGATGGAAATTGCTGAACTTAAAAATCCCACCCCGGTCTATGCCGGATTGTTTGTGCCTGCACTATCGCCTGAACAACTGAAAGAAGCGATCGCAATTGTCGGGCAGTCAGAGGCAAAGGGTTATTCTTTGTTTTCATTTGACAGTATTTTGGATGAGCACTGGGAAATGATTTAAACTTTTCTTTAACTTATTATCAATGTCTTACATGCCCCTTGGAAATGTTTTTAATATTTTTTTTAAAGAAAATGACTAAACCGATTTAGTTTAATATTATCTTTGTTTCGGGCTTGAATGAAAATAGGGTCAAACACCCTTTAATAATTGCCCTTTTTTAAACAAACACACTTATTCACCAACCAAAATGTTATGATTATGCGAAAATTACTATTGATTTTTTGCTTAACGCTGGGAATGGCAGGGATGAACCTGTACGGTCAGGATCTCAGTATAACAGGGACAGTAACCAGTCAGGACGATGGCCTGACACTCCCAGGTGTAACGGTAGCTCTTAAAGGAACTACCTCTGGCACCATTACTAACGAAAACGGAGAATTCAGCCTCAAGGCAAAAGCCGGCCAGGTATTGGTATTCTCTTTTATCGGTATGAAAACCCAGGAAATTACCGTGGGTACTTCAAACGTTATCAATGTAGTTATGGCTTCAGAATTTATGGGGCTTGACGAGGTTGTTGTTACAGCGCTCGGCATTGAACGCGAGAAAAAAACCCTGGGATATGCAATACAGGAGATCAAAGCCGATGAGTTGCTTGAATCGCGCGAAGCCAACGTGGGCAATGCGCTCACGGGTAAAGTTTCGGGCCTTCAGGTGGTTCGTTCCAGTAACGGGCCGGGCGGTTCATCCAAAATTTTACTTAGGGGCCAAAGTTCCCTTACCGGCGACAACCAGCCTTTGATTGTAGTTGATGGACTGCCCCTGAACAACTTTACGGGACGCGAAAACAACGATTACTGGAACCCTTCACTTGATATGGGAAGTGGCCTGGGCGACATTAACCCAGAAGACATTGAGAATATTTCAGTGTTGAAAGGAGCTTCAGCAGCAGCACTATACGGATCAAGAGCCGGAAACGGGGTTATTCTTATTACCACCAAAAAGGGTATTCATAAGCCGGGGCTCGGTGTAACATTCTCCAGTACCTTTGGAACTGAATCGTCATTTACAAATCCTGAAATGCAGGACAAATTTGGTCAGGGAACCAACGGTGCTTACGACAATCTTTCCAACTTAAGCTGGGGGCCTCTAATCACCGGACAAACCGTTGAAAACTGGAACGGAGAGCAGAAACCAATGGCTGCCTACGACAATGTGGAGAACTTCTTCGATAAAGGCACCTCACAGAATTACAATCTCTCCTTTCAACAGGAGTTTAACAATTCGTCGATTTTTACCTCTTTGTCAAGAAGCGATGACAAAAGTATAATTCCGGGCGCCGAGCTCACCAAAACCAATATCACAACCCGCGCATTTACCAAATTTGGCAATGACCAGAAGTGGTCAATTGACACAAAGGTGCAATATATGAACACTGAGGCACAAAATAGGCCCTTGCTCGGATACAATGACAATAACCCTTTTATTGCCATGTATCTGATGCCACGAAGCCTCGACATCAGGGAATTTAAAAACGCCGTGGATGAGAATGGTAAAATGATCTGGTATAGTGGCAGCAATCAAATGAACCCATACTGGACTACCCGCTATGCACAGAATAAAGACAGCCGCGATCGGTTTTTGCTTTACAGCTCATTGAAACATACCTTCAATAACTGGCTTCACGCCGAAATTAATGCAGGCTCAGATATATACACTACCAATACCGAAACTAAAAGATATGCTGGAAGCCCCTACCAACCCACCGGAAGCTATGGCCTGGGAAAGGAAACCTTCTACGAGCATAACTTCAGCACGATTATTACTGCTCACAAGGACAATTTATTCTCGAAAGTTGGAACCTCTGCTTCCTTGGGCGGAAATATTATGGATCAGGAATTCTCCAGCATTCGCTCTAACTCAGGCGAACTTGAAGTACCCGATCTATTTGCCTTAAACAACGGCAAAACTACTCCAACGGTTGAAGAAGGATATTATCAGAAACGTATTTTATCGGTTTATGGAACATTGCAGCTCAATTGGGATGGATATTTCTTTGTGGACGGAACCTTTCGCAACGACTGGTCATCGACCTTAAGCGATGAAAACCGCTCTTTTATTTATCCTTCGCTGAGCACCTCGCTGGTTATTACTGATATGTTGGAAAAATTTGATTCCAGGGTTCCGGCATGGCTGACTTTTGCGCGCATCCGTGCCTCTATTGCCAAGGTAGGTAACTCATTGAACCCATACGAATTATATAATACGTATCGCATTGGCAACGACCCGCTGGGTAATACCACCGGAACAACAAACGATATTCTGTTTAATCCCAATGTTAAAAGTGAGTTGATCACTTCGAGCGAATTGGGCGCAGATTTGCGTTTCTTTAACAACAGGCTTGGTTTTGACTTTACCTGGTATAAATCAAATGCCACCAACCAGTTGCTTAACCTCCCAATGGACCCCCTCAGTGGATATCGCTTCATGAAAATTAATGCAGGCGACATTCAAAACAAAGGAATTGAACTCATGGCTCACGCTAACATCCTTCAAAACACAAATGGATTAAACTGGATGATGCAGGTAAACTATTCAAGAAATAAAAATACGGTTGAAAAGCTAACCGATGAAATTGAATTGTATCAAATTGGAGGATTCGATAATCTAAAAATCATGGCCGAAGCAGGACAAGATTATGGAATGATCTATGGTACCAGTTTCTTAAGGGTTGAAGACGAAGCAAGCCCTTATTTTGGTCAGATGATTGTGGATGCCAATGGATTGCCATTGGTGAATTCGGATCCGGTTTCCTTTGGCAGCCAGCAGCCCGATGCATTATTGGGTATCACCAACACCTTCGGGTATAAAGGCGCAACGTTCAGTTTCATGTTTGACGGACGATTTGGCGGTTACATTTTCTCACAAACCAACCAGGCCATGCAATTGGCCGGAACAGCCAAAATTACTGCACCGGGCGAAAAACGCGATGATTTGATAGTAGATGCCGTGATTGACAATGGCGATGGCACTTATCACGTAAACGACATGAGCATCACCCAACAGGAATACTGGACTTCAGTAGCCGGCACAGGTAACCTTGGTATTTCCGAGGCCAATATTTATGATGCCACAAGTATAAGGCTCAGGTACATTAATCTCAGCTATACCCTGCCCCGAAATATACTTTCAAAAACCCCTATTCAGGGCGTTAAAGTTGGTATAACCATGAATAATGTCTGGTTGATCACAAGCAACCTGAACGGAGTTGACCCGGAAGCTGTATATGCCACAGGAACCAATGCCCTGGGTTTTGAAAATGCAGCGCCTCCATCAAACAGGTCATTTTTGTTCAATTTAAGTGTATCATTCTAAAAAGCAAAAGACCATGAAACGACTCATAAGATTATCATCAATATTGATTGCAGGCAGTCTGATATTTACGGCCTGCGAAAAGGATTTCCTCGATGTGAATGTTGACCCCAAAGCGGCCAATGCCGATCAGGTTCAGGTTGAATACTTCATCAACTCATCCATCACCGGGGCCCAACAGAACCCGAACGATGCCGAACGTGCCTTTGTATTATACTGGAAAAATGCAGCCAGGCAACACAGGTCAAATGGCTCGCTTGCATTGGGCGATTACGACGATGGATGGAGTTCTGATTACTACGGATCGCTCGCCCGCTGGCTCAGGGATGCTACCAATGCCATTAATATTGCCGAGATAAAAATGGAAAACGGTTCAGGCCAGGCATACACCAATAACATGATGCAGGTTGCACGTATCTGGAGGGCTTACCTGATGAGCGAGTTTGCCGACAATTTTGGCCCCATGCCTATTGATGGTTTCCAGGGTGAAAATCCGGAGTTCAAAGATGAGAAAACCGTTTATGAGTTTATGCTCAGCGAACTGAAAGATGCATCTTCGAAAATTGATACCGAAATCACTTCACCCGATGCAGCCCGTTTTGATAAAGCTTACGGGTTTGATTACTCCAAATGGATAAAATATGCAAACTCCATGAGAATGAGGTTGGCCATGCGTTTATCCGAAGTTGAACCAGCCTTTGCCAGAGCTGAATTTGAAGCTGCCGTTGCAGGTAATAACATTATCCTGACCTTCGAAGAATCATTTAAAGTAGCTGAGAGAGATGGCGGATGGGATGACCTTTCACCTGTAATGTCGAGGGAATGGAACACACAGCCTTTATCCACAACCATGCGTAACCTGTATATAGGCCTGGGCGGTGTTCCATCTGAAGATCAGCTTCCCACGGACATTCAATCGCACATCAAACCTGCCAACTATATGGGCATCAGGTACGAAAAGCACTTTGCTACAGTTACGAATGATCCTGCTGCAGGCTTCTGGTTTGATGGCCTTCCAAATACCATTGACCCCAGGGCATACAAAGCATTCATCCTTCCCGGATGGTTTGACAATCCGAATTTCTGCACCTGGCCTTCATGGACGGACGATGCCTTTAACACTACGCGCGACCTGATTAAGCTTGACAGCGATGAGCCCCTGGTTACCATCAATGCTGCTTACACATTCAATGCATTTGCATTAGGCGACTGGGGCGATAAGAGTCCCAAGAACCAGGTGGCCACTTTTCTCGGGGCACAGCCCCGCATGAGCCAAAAATACAGAAGTGCCAGTGAGCGCGTTTTCTTTGGCCCCTGGGAAACTTACTTCCTGATTGCTGAAGCTTCAGTAAGGGGCTGGGCCACACCTATGGATGGCAAAACAGCTTATGAAAACGGTATCAGCGAAAGCTTTAAATTCTTTGGGGTTGAATCCTATTTAGGGGAATATCTTGCTTCTGAGGAATATAACAATGACGGGACTTCCGTAAACTGGGATCACCAGGCTGAACCTCCTGCAACCATTAGCATGGACTATGTAAATGGTTACACCCAAGAGGCAGGTACCTGGACATTCACTTATCCTATAAACACCCTGTACAAAAGCGGAAGCGTAAGCAATGATCTCCTGACCAAGATTATTACTCAAAAGTACCTTTCCCAATTCCCGTGGTTGCCTCTGGAAGCATGGAACGATCAGCGCAGGCTGGGATTGCCATTCTTCGAGAATCCTTCCATCGAGAAGCCCATCCAAACTTTGCCCGACCTGAATACCGGCAATTATATGACCAGCAAAGTTTCCTTCTTTGCGCAACGCATAAAATACCCTTCGAGCCTCGAAAACAGTAACCCTAAAGGTTACGTGCAAGCTGTTGCTTTCCTTGAGGGACCCGATGCAGTGCTCACCCCATTGTGGTGGGCCAAACACCAATAAGCATAACCGGAACGGCCGGCCAATAACCGGCCCTTCTTTTTTTCCTGATACAAGATTGGTAGTTTGAAACTGAAAACATATTCTTGATTCAAAAAACTTTTCATAACAATGATTGGTTGATTATTTTGGTTGGTTCAAAAAGCAGGGTGCGCACGGAGCAGCCCTGCTTTTTGAATTTTGCCTGAGTTTTAATCATTCCCTTGAAACAAGTCAATCAAGCACCCCTTTCAAAAAATATTAAATTACATCTTATGAAATACCACACTTTATCCAAAGTTGAAGCAGCATTTGTTAAAATTTCAGGGATTGAAAAGATGAGCACCCGCTTGCCTTATATTATCACCGAAAATTTCCCAACCCTGGGATTGCTCACTTCGCTGCGCTTTTTAGAATGGGTTTCCGAGAATCCCGAAGGTGTTATCAGCCTTCCAACCGGTAAAACACCGGAATATTTTATAAAATACACCCATTATCTGCTCGAGAGCTGGGAAAAACCAGAAACCCGGACATTATTGGAAAAATACGGGCTGGGCGATATGAAAAAGCCCAATTTGAAAGGCCTCCAATTTGTACAAATTGATGAATTTTACCCAATATCGCCCAGGCAGCACAATTCGTTTTACAATTACGTATCAGAATATTACATCAAGGAATTCGGACTGGACCCTTCACGCGCATTACTAATTAATCCCGATGAAATTGAGCTCGTAGATGGAAAAACGTATCAGGAAATCTTCCCTGATTATGAGATAGACATTTCCCTGCGTTACCGTGCTGCCAAAACCGAAGACGAAGAACTGAAAAAAGCAGCCATTTTCCAAATTGACAACTGGTGCTCACAATATGAGCAGAAAATCAGGGATAAGGGCGGAATTGGCTTCTTTTTGGGCGGTATTGGCCCTGACGGACATATTGCATTCAATGTACGCGGATCAGAGTTATTTTGCAATACACGCCTCACTCAAACCAACTTTGAAACGCAGGCTGTGGCTGCCGGCGATCTTGGCGGCATTGAAATTTCGCGAACCCGCCTGGTAATAACCATTGGCCTGGGTACCATAACTTACAATCCCAATGCTGTTGCGATTATTTTTGCGGCCGGTGAAGCCAAGGCCGAAATAGTGAAAGCTGCACTGGAACACGAAATAAGTACGCTTTATCCCGCAACTGTGCTGCAAAGGCTTAAAAACGCCCGTTTTTACCTTACAGCAGGAGCAGCATGCCGATTAAATGATGCAGTAGAAAGATATTACAAAGACAGTCCATGGAGCGATGAAAAAACACAGCGAGCGGTGATTGACTTGTGTATAGATCTCAATAAATACGGGCATCACCTCACGTTAGAAGACCTCAAAAGCGACCCGTGGTGCAGCATGATTCCAGATTTAAACGAGCAAACCCCGGCATTAGTCAGCAAGGCAATCAAGGCTAAGCTGGAGCGGGGAATGCACAGCGATGAGAATCAGGTAATCTATCATACCGGCCCCCACCACGATGATATTATGCTTGGCATTATGCCATACACCATACGGCAGCTTAGGCCCATCACCAATGAGGTGCATTTTGCCATAATGACCTCAGGTTTTACCGCAGTAACCAATCATTTTTTGATTGACGTGATTGAGGATGCATTGCAAATGATGGAAAATGATCAAATCCAGATGATTCATTACCCGGATTTTTTCAAACAAGGCTATGCGTTCAAATGGGACAAGGATGTATATCACTTCCTTGACAATGTGGCAAAAAACAATGAATTTGAGAAATATCGTGGCCTTTGCCACAGACTCATCAGGTCTATTGTGGTCATTTGGAAAGTGACCGACAAGCAAGAACTGAAAAAAGTACTTACTGACGTAAATAAAGAACTAAAATCGAGTTATGCAGGCAGCAAAAACCCACCGCAGATCCAAAAACTCAAAGGTATGTTGCGCGAGTTTGAGGAAGAGTTGGTCTGGGCCTACTATGGTGTTCAGGTAAGGAATGTACATCACCTGAGGCTGGGATTCTATAAAGGGGAAATATTTACCGAGAATCCCGAAAAGAACAGGGATATGCTGCCTATACTTGACCAGTTGAAATCTATAAAACCAGACATTATCAGCCTGGCCCTCGATCCCGAAGGCAGCGGCCCCGATACCCACTATAAAGTGCTGCAAGCCATAGCCGGAGCTGTAAAAGAGTGGAGCCGTGATACCGATTTATCAAAACTACGCATACTGGGCTATCGCAACGTTTGGTATAAATTTCATCCCGCAGATGCAAACCTGATTGTACCGGTTTCGCTCAACTCACTGGCCGTGCTGGATAAATCATTCAAGGAAAGTTACCTCAGCCAGGTGAATGCTTCATTCCCCAGTTTCGAATATGATGGGCCATTCAGCGAACTGACCCAAAAAACCTGGGTAAAACAGCTAAAGCAAATACAATTGCTGCTGGGCAAGAACTTCTTTTACGAAAACGACAATGCCATGCTCAGGGCAACCCATGGGCTGGTTTACATCAAAGAGATGAATGTTGATGCCTTTGTAGCTATCGCCGATGAGTTGAAAAATTTGTCGGAAGGCACGCCGTTTTAGCAATATCCAGGCTTCTTTAAGCCGTTAATGTAAACTTTTAACGCTTTATTAAAATCGAAGCATACGGACCCCCATTTTGAAAATTCCGGGAGTCAATTTCTCATCATAAAACAACACCCCAAATATCGCTTCCAATATTTGGGGTGTTGTTCAGTTAAGGTGAGTATCAGGGAATACCCGGTTGTTCATCCTAATCGTCATACTGATCTTCAAAGGCTTCAATAATATGCTCCATTCTTTTCCATATTAGCTTGGCCAGATTGCTGTTTCCGTCAGGGTCATCATGGTGAATTTCAATAACGCCGTCCTGGTTACCATCTGTGGCAGAGGAAATATTTATGCCCCCGAGTGCCGGGTTAAACAAAGCACCCAGGTCAAACGATACGGTTAGCATGGCATTGGCAGCATCTTCAAGATAAAAGAGCTCATCAAATTCAATTTCCATCTCAATTTCATCATCCGACCAGAAAATAAAAGGTGTTCCATCTATGGTTCCCTTGATAATAGTGGTCTTACCATACAATTCTGAGTTTCGGTTTTTGTTCATGTCAAATTCAAACTCAATTTCATCGTAAGCTGCTGCAGGAAGTTCCACATTGTTGACAATTATTGTTTCAAGGGGGTTCCCATCCACCATCAGGTCAATTTCGAAAGGACCATCAAGCTCATAATCAGTGGCAATAGAATCATCGTCAAACAGGGGATCATCATCATCAAACTCAAACTCAATTTCAGCGATGTTGATTTTAAAACTTTCAAGTGCTATGCCATCAACAAGGGTACTCTTCAGGTCTGCAGACTTTGATGTTGGATAGGTAGCCTGAAATTTAATGGCCGTTTTATTCTTCACCTCATCATCATCCTTGCTGCACGAGGAAAATATAGCCAGCAGGGACAATATCACTACGGTCTTCATTAGATTTAGCGTTTTCATTGTATTAGAATTTAGTTTATAAATTTTTTGTTCCTACCACTAAGACGTAAGATTTTGAAAAGGTGGTAATAGAAGATGATTTTTCCAAACAATTATTTATGAAATCCATAAGTAATGGAAACATTAAAGCTGGCCGACAGGTTGTTGGTTTTCTTGAAGCGGCTGGGCATAATGTCGTCGCCCTTAAAAATATTGTTCAGATTATAGTTTACCCTTAGGCCGGGCTTAATCATTAATCTGTTGCCCATGGCAATATTGAACTGGTAACCGGCAAGTAAACCGTAATCGAGTCTGGTGTAGTTTTGGCCAATGCTAAATTTTGTATTTGCCAGTTGTTCTTCGGCTGTGGCCAGCCTTGCAATGTAAGCCCCAACAATTGCATTACCCGGAATCCTTTTGCTATCTAAATAGTAGAAAGTCTGAAACTTTAAGTAGTTCAGATTGATGTTTTTGTCCACAAAACTGGCATTTATATACTGCTGGTAATTTTGTCCGGATTCCGATTTGAACAGGAATTCCATCCCAACCCGATAGCGACTATTAAACTCAAGCGTGGTAGTAGCGCCAATGTCCTGATGGAAAGTAGGCAGCGTATTTCCCAGCTTTTCAGGATCAAGGCCATTTCGGGTTTCATAGTTAAGTAACCAGGTGTTCTTGTATGCATAAACCAACCCAAATTCCGCAACCCGAATACTGAACCCGGAAGTATTGTCCGGGTCAGCTAGAGGAGAAGACCGTTTCTTCATCAAGTCTGAGGAAGCAGGATGATAACCGACCAGGAGATCATTGTAATCAAAAGAGAGCGGTTGAATTCTGTGAATAAGAATTTCCTTCTCAATTACAGCAGCATTTTCAACGTTCTTATTTTGGATTAGCCCTGGTTCAACACGCTTAAGGTCAGTAGCTTTTACTTCCGGAGCAGTCTTCACATTTTCACTTTCGACCAATGCTTTGCGGCTATTTTCTAAAACAATGGATGAGCTATTTTTGTCTAAAGGTTTTTCCGATGGAAGATCAACCAATGCTACATGAGTTCCGGCTGTTTCCATTTTGTTCACTTTAACAGGAATGGTTTCATCCGGTATCAATAGTTCTGTCTTGCTCACTTCGGCAGGCTGCTTTGAAACAATTACTGGTTGGACGGCATGATCCGTAATATCCTTAACCGGCAAAAGCATCAACAGAATTAGAGCGGCAGCAGCTACCATAGGCTTCAGGTGTTTTATGGCAAGTCCGTTGCCCTGTGGAGGCATAACCACATCGAGCTGCGTTGAAATATTATCCCAGGTTTCCATGAAATCCAGCTCATCCTGCACACCCTCCCACACAGAATCCCCCTCACCCACATCAACCTGATGAAGCCACTCGTTATAATCCATGTCAAACTTACTGCCTTTCATTGCTTGCTGAGTTCATATTCGTAAAGCCATTTTTGCAGGAGGTTTCTTGCTCTTTTGTACTGAGATTTTGAGGTACCCTCGGTAATGCTTAGTTTTTCGGCAATCTCTTTATGCTTCAACCCCTCAACGGCAAAGAGGTTGAACACCACCCTTGCCCCGTCGGGCAGCTTTTTGATGTAATGCAGGATAACGTCGTTTGTAAGATCGAGCAGGGAGAAGGTTCCTCTTTCCTCTTCATCGGGTTCATCAGGAAACTCATCCATAAAAACCAGCCTTTTCCTTTTTCTGAAGTAGTCAATGGCCGTATTGGTTACAATGCGTCTTATCCAGCCCTCAAGTGAGTTTTTCTCATTGAATTTTTCAAGGCCCGTAAATACTTTTATAAAAGCATCCTGAAGTATATCCTTTGCTTCCGCCCTGTCGCCACTATATGAAAGACAGATTTGAAACATGGTCTTAAAGTACTTCTCATAAAGCTGTTTTTGCAGCCTTCTGTCGTTCTTCAGACAACCTTTCAATAGCATTAATTCTTCTTCGCGTGAACCTGAAGCCATAGCACAAAAGCCTATTCATTTATGGTTAAGGTAGTTGATTGCTCTATTCTGTTGAATATCGAAGTGTAAACCTGGGTATTTATGTACTTGTTCAACAAAATGTATTCTTCGTTATCAATCACCCCAACAAACGCAGTGTTTAGCATTTCGGGGGTAATTACTGAAAACCAATAGGATGGATTAAATTGCAGGTTTCCGGTATTAACACTTTCTTTGTCAAGAACCACTTCAGGCCCTCCATTTTTATTATTGCCCAAAATTTTAAAGATCAGGGGGTCATTAACCACCATAATAATGTGTTTAGTTTTACCATTATTCGTAAACCTGCCTCTCACCATGATGCAGGGGTTTACGTCCTCAAGGTAATCCTCAATGATATCACCCAAATCATCCTGCAACTCCTCCAGGTCTTCGCCCTCTTCCAAATCTTTGACCCACTCGTGCATATCCTCGATTAAATCCTCCTCTTCAGCATCGGGTTGAAAAGTATAGGAAAATGAGAGGGGATTGTAAACGCCCTGAGGAATATCCAGAACTTCATTTGTATTGCTGAATAAAGGTATAATTACAAAGATTTTTCCTTTATCAAAGTTCCGGGTTAAGAAAACATCACCCCCCTCTTCCCTATAGCCCGATATATTGATGGAATTTAATCCCAGGTCAATTTCATCAATCACGACAGAACCGCCCAGTATCGGCGTGTCTTTAATTGTAAAATTCAAATTAAACGTTGCGGGAAGCGTATGGTCTTCCTTTTGGCAGCCTCCAATTAAGAGAGTCAGCAACATAAAAAATATTATTAACCAATTGCGATGTTTGCTTTTCATAGTTCCCACAAAAATATGGCTTATTCATCATTAAGACGAGAACATGGTGGAAAGGTTGTAATTCATTTATGAAAATCGGAAGATATTGACCCCCGAAAACATGATTATGCTGAGAGTTTGATCATGGCTCAAATTACAGATAAAAAAAGCCGATAGGCTTTCCCATACCGGCATTTAATTAAATTTTTATGCAACCAAAAGGCGGCGTAACGTTTAATAGGTTTTCTTGAGATTAAACCAGAAATATGCTCATTGTCTCAACCAAGACCTTACTTTAGAATACCATCTCTGGTACTTCGCCCTTGATGATCAGTCTGCCTTCGGTGGCAGCTTTGATTTGCTCTACGCTAACGCCGGGAGCCCTTTCAAGCAGTAAGAAGCCTTCATCGGTGATTTCGATAACGGCAAGGTCGCTCACTATTTTTTTAACGCATTTAACGCCGGTAAGGGGTAAGGTGCATTCTTTTAAGAGTTTGGATTGACCGTCTCTGCTCGTGTGCTGCATGGCAACGATGATGTTCTTGGCAGAAGCCACCAGATCCATGGCGCCGCCCATGCCTTTTACCATCTTACCCGGAATTTTCCAACTGGCAATATCTCCCTGATCGGTCACTTCAAATGCGCCAAGCACGGTGAGGTCCACATGTCCGCCTCGGATCATGCCAAAGCTTGCGGAAGAGTCAAAATAGGAGCCGCCTGGTAAAATGGTTACGGTTTGTTTACCGGCATTAATTAAATCGGCATCGGCCTTACCCTTTTCAGGGAATTGTCCCATGCCCAGCATGCCGTTTTCCGATTGAAGAATCACTTCAATCCCATCAGGCACATAGTTGGCTACCAGTGTAGGGATGCCAATGCCCAGGTTAACATAATATCCGTCCTCTAATTCTTGCGCGATGCGTTGCGCTATTTGTTCTTTTGTGAGTGCCATGGTATGAAATCAAAAATTCGTTTATAAAAATGAAGGTTTGCAATTTCTAATGTCTAATCCTCCTGATTTGAAAACTATTAGAAATTAGTTTTTAGAAATTAGAAATTCTACTTCTCCGTCAGCCTTTCAATCCGTTTTTCGTAATTGGTTCCCTTGAAAATGCGTTGAACGAAGATTCCGGGAGTATGAATTTGCATTGGATCCAGTTCGCCGGCTTCTACCAGCTCTTCCACCTCAGCGATGGTAATTTTTCCGGCGGTAGCCATGGGTTGATTAAAATTATTGGCGGTATAGCGATAAATCAGGTTACCATGGGTATCGCCTTTCCAGGCTTTAACGATT
>Ga0265295_1002997_pt1 | contig 25398 bp, 24 predicted proteins | sample Munlansysbiofilm_FD_192503 | JGI IMG/M metagenome (GOLD analysis project Ga0265295, IMG submission 192503) | Leachate microbial communities from a municipal landfill in Southern Ontario, Canada - Methane capture system biofilm | ecosystem: Engineered > Solid waste > Landfill > Unclassified ... | reverse complement strand
TTTTTTCTTTTAAAATTTTTTTTTTTTTTTTTTTTTTTTTTTTTTTTTTTTTACTTACGAAGAAAGAACACTTAGAAACTAGAAAGCTTGGAAAGGGCTTAAGTCCCAGAAAGGAAAAGGTCACGACTTTTCGAGGGAAGGTAGGGGTGGTTATAACTAGCACTAGTAGTAGCTAGTGAATCCATCTAACCCACCGGGATTATTAACAATACTCGGTTTTGCCACTATTCCACTAGCATCCTTTAGGTAGTAAAATAGTTCTAGTGATAACTATTCTCGCAAAGTAAAGGGAAGGAAGAAAGGACACTTTTTGACCTTTCTTCCTTCTTTCGCTTTCTTTTCAGCCTTTAATGCTTCTCAGCATTCCAGAATAGCATTGAAATTCTTCAGGGCAAAGATTTCTGATAAATGTTATGTACTCAAGAACTTGTTCAACACTCTGTCCCGCGAGATGTATTGAGTATCTATGCGTATGACAATTCTCTATCGTACTTTCTACAGGAACTTCGTAAAGCGTTTCGTTATCTCTGGACGTGATGGTAATTTCAGTAATCTGCGTAATCATGGTAATACTCCTTTCGTTGTTGGTTAATCGCTGAATGGGTAGAGGGAAACTCTCGCTTCCCTCCACCTCTCAGGGATTAACTATTCTTTTCATCCCTCTTGGCGATTCTCTTCTCAAGCTGCGTGATTTCCTTCTCAATCGCGCTTCTAGTCACGCCCATTCCAGCCATGAGCCGCTTCTGTTCGTCAGTCATGGCGATATACTTCGCCAAGCGATCCTCCGCTTCCTCCAGCTTGCTATCCAATCCCGAACCAGTTCCGCGCGTGGACCAATCGCTCTTGGTGAGATTCTCATACCGCTTCAAGGCATGTCCCTTGTAAGCATTCTCATCATTCTCTCCGGCATAGGAATCGCCCAAAAGCTGACTAGCTCCGTGAAACATCAGCCGACGCTTCATGTCTTCCGGCAGGGAATCAATGTCAAAATCTTCCGAGCCATTGACAAAAGCGATAGTCAGAATCCCACTTTCCAGATCATACTTCTTTGTTGTGCGCTTAGCCATGTCGTCCTCCAAGGGTTATAGGTTATTGATTTGTGCGATGGAATAGAAAGCTCATAACATCCCTATTCCATCTTGTCAAATCATCAACCGCCCGAGGGTTATGGGTCCGCCGCCGTTTACAGTGGTCGTGCGGCCCATGCTTTTCAGCTATTCAATTGTCAAAGAACTGTTGGCTAGTGCCGTATGTCTGGCCGGGCCTCCTCTCCCAACCGCAAATACATAATGGCACAATCTGGGAATCGTGTCAAATGAACGTATTTCGCCCCGGATTCTGGGTGACACGAACCAACCGAGTCGTGCTACGCCCACGCCCACCACGCACACCCTACTCGACGTAAGACCCCCCCCCAAGCCCCAACCCACCCCCCATCGGGCGGAATGACTAGACCCTCCCGATCCATGAGTAAATTTTTAAAGCGAAAAGCTTAGAACTAACGCTGATTGAAAGGGAAAGGGTGGAATGATTCTCACCCGCCGCGCCTTCTACTGACAACAAACCCGCGAGGAAGTCTATGAGCATCGTTAAAAAAGCTCCCACCAAGCCCGCAAGGAAGTCTAAAGGTTTCCCTTTAAAAGCTCCTTTTCTGCATTGAAAGAGAAAGGTCAAAAGATGACTTTTCTTGTAGGACAAAATTGTAAATTATGATGGGAAGAATCCCACCCGCCCGCCCAACCAGCTGGGAAGCGCGCGGGAGATTTCTATTAAAAGAAAAAGAAAACTTTAAGCAAAAGTATTGACAAACTGTTTTGAACCATTTAGTGCTAAAGTATGCCAAAGAAAGTTAACTTATCGGTGGAAACACTCCTAGACCTCGCGGAGAGAAATCTCACTCAGGCTGAGATGTCAGAGATTACTGGCGTCTCAATTCCTACTCTCACAAAGCGACTTAATGATCTGCAGGAGAAGCAGGGTCTTTTGCTTAAAGCTCGCGACATGAGGAACCTCCGCCTCACTGAACTTCAGATGATGGTGCTTGACGCAATGACTCCTGAGAAGATTGCTCAAGCTGACATAAAGGACCTAGCTGTAGTTTTTAAAGTCCTTGCTGATCGTGAGAATGTAGACATTGGGAAGCCCACCGAAATAAAGGGCCTAGTCTCATATCTCGTTCAGATTGAAAAAGAAAAAGTCGCAATGAAGGAAGTTTCCACTACCACTTACTCTCAGTCAGTCCTCGGCACAGGTGAGGAAATGTGTATCATTTCCACTGAAGACCTCGAAGGTATTCCAAATTTATAGGAGTTTGAAATGGGCGCACTTAAAGCTTTGAGGCTTGCTTCTGATGCAAACCAAAAGACTATTGATGGGGCAGTCGTTGCTGGTGGGTGGGTAGACTGTAGACTACTGGCTGCTGGAGTTGCAGAGGTACATAATGTTCCGGCTGGGGCGAAGTTTGTGCTAATTTCTGTGACTGGAAATGCTTACATAAATTTTGGTACAGCTGCCGCTGTTCCTGCTGCTGACGTTACCAACGGTTCAGCATCAATTCTTATGGTAAATACTCTTCCGAGGATTTTTGAGCTTAAAGGAGCAGCGACTATTGGAGTAATTGCGGAAGCCATACAGTCTGTAACTTTTGAATTCTTTAAATAGCTGGTATGAATTCTTTTGTTAAGGATAAGTTAAAATCGTGGCAAGAAAGTCCATTGCTGTTTGTGACTGAGGCTATCAATGTTAGGCCTTCGTCGCAACAGGCTGCTGCTCTTGCGACTTTCCTTGACCACAAACGCCACACTATTAGGTCAGGGCATGGTACTGGGAAGGACGCTTTTGCGTCTTGGATAGTGCTGTGGTTCCTTACGTGCTTTCCTTACCCTAAGATAATGTGCACCGCCCCTACAGCGAGACAGTTGAATGATATTCTTTGGGCAGAACTTTCAAAGTGGACACGGCAATCAGTTCTTGCTGATGAGTTTGTTATTCAGAGTGATAAAATTTTCCACAAAGATGCTCCGAAAGAGTGGTGGGCTAGAGCAGTAACGGCGTCGGTAAAGAGTTCTGCTGAAGACCAAGCTGAAACTCTCGCGGGCCTTCACGCTGAGAATATGCTATTCGTCTGTGATGAGGCATCTGGTATTCCAGATCCAGTGTACATTCCTCTTGAAGGTGCGATGACCCAGGATAACAACCGCGTTCTGCTGATTGGGAATATGACTCGAAACACTGGGTACTTCTACGACTCCCACTACGACCCCGTCCAAGCGAAGCTTTGGAATCGCATCCACTGGGACTCCAGGAAGTCCACTAACGTCACGCCTGATATGATCGAGTATTTCAAAGCTAAGTACGGCGAGGAATCCAATACCTTTAGAATTCGCGTCATCGGTGATCCTCCGCTTAACGATGAAATGTCTCTCATCCCGCTTCACTGGGCGCAGCAGTGTGTGGACAATGATATTCCTGAGTACGAAGATGACGCCAGGATTATTGGTGTTGACGTAGCGAGATACGGAATAGATTCTAGCATCATCCTTCCTAGGGTTTCAAATGTCATTAAACCTTGGGACGAATACAAGGAAATGAACACCAACATCCTCTCCCAGCTCTGTAAAGAGGAGTTTATCTCGTTCGAAGCTGACCGTATAGGCATTGACGAGATTGGAGTTGGTGGGCCAGTGCTGGATTGGTTAGTGCTGAATGGGTTGCGTGGGAAGGCTATTGGTGTTAACGTAGCCAATAGGTCTTTTGTACCAGAAAAATTTTACCGCCTTCGAGATGAGCTTTGGTGGCGCGTTCGTGAGAAGTGTATGCGCGCACAGTACTCCTTTCCTTCTGGGAAACTAGGCCAAACCCTCTGTGATGAACTTTCCTCTATTCGCTTTGACGACGGAGAAGACGGAAAAGGTATCGTTAAGATCGAATCAAAGAAGGCTATGAAAGTTCGAAATGTTATGAGTCCCAACATCGCTGACGCGCTGTGTATTTCTGAATTTTTCTTTACGCCCATGGCGGGAAAAGTAACTGATCGCGGGAAAGTAAGCCCTCCCACAAAAAAGCTCGACCGCGCTCGGGCAGCTGTTAACTCTTCCCGCTATGGACGTTTTGCTTACCAGGTGGTATAAATGAGGCATATTCAACACAATGGATTCGGGCCGCAGTTTGTGGGGTCGTTGGCTGAAACAAAGAGTCCTGAGAAAGAGAAGGATGATCTCATTGCGCTACATGGGAAGTTGCTTCAGTGGCTTCAGCGGTGTGAGACCTCTACTCCTGAGACAGAATTTCGGAAGGTTTCTAAGGAGGACTTGGACTTCTATGCTGGAAGGCAGGATCCTTTAGAAGTGCTTCAGGCGCTGGAAGCTCAGAAACGCCCTTGCGAAGTGTACAATGAAGTGAAACCAAAGATTGATATGTTGGTGGGGCTTTCTTCTCAGGTGCGGAATGACATGCAGCTAGTGCCACACGGGATTGAAGATGAACCGCTGACTGAGCTGATGAACGGCGTCCTTAAGCATTTTCAAAAGAAGCTCGAAGTGCGCGATCGTGAGATGGAAGCTTTTGACTATGTTGCGAAAGCTGGAAGGGGTTTAGTTGAGCTTTATGTTGATGCTGACAATCCCTTTAAACCTGAAATAAAATTTCGCTTTCACAAAGGTCATCGCTTTGGGATTGATCCCAACTTTCAAGAATACGACATGTCCGACGCAAGGTATGTTTGGACGGACGTATGGCTGGATGAAGACGATATTAAAAGGGTTCTCCCAGACTTTGACAAGCATGCGGTAGCGGGGAATGGCTTAGCTAATCCTTCAGACTATCCTATTTTCTGGGATGAAGCTGCTGAGAAGTACCGCCTTGTACAGTTTTGGTACCGTCAAACTGAGGAAGTCAATTGGATTGTCTCACCATTCACGGGTCAGCCTGAAGCCATTCGAAAGAAAGAATGGAAAAAATATGTTGACTCCCTTGAAGAAATAAACGATGCAATAAGTAAGGGAGAAGACGTCCTGCAGAATGGGCTGAAGCCAGTGCAAGTTCCAAATCCTGTCCCTGGATTTAAGAAGTTTGTCTATTTCGCTATCATTGACGGCGCAAAAGTTCTTTCTCATGGGGAAAATACTTACTGGCACGAAGACTTTCCCTTTGTGTTTATTGGTGCGTACAAGGATGACAACCTCAACAACTGGTTCGGCGCGATCACTATGATGAAGGACCCTCAACGAGGGCTTAACACCATGCGACGTCAGCTAGTTCATCTCCTGCAGACAGCCCCGAAGGGAATCTTGATGCACGAGAGTGGGGCAATCTCCAACATTGAGGAGTACGAGAAAAGAGGGAGTGACCCTACCTTCCACATGGAACTCACCGCTGGTGGGCTTGGAAGGGTAAAGTTCACTGAGCAGCCGCAAATCAGCCCAGTATACACCATGCTCGGGGATACTTTCGTCCAAAGCATGAAAGACTCCAGTGGTATCCAGGACTCTATGATGGGGATTCAGACATCTTCGCGAGAGCCTGGCGTAACCGTACGGATGCGGCAGGAAACAGGATTCGCGGTCCTTTATGTTTTGTTTCACAACTTTAGTAAGTCTCGAAAGCTGATAACCAAGAAGTTCCTTTCCCTCATCCAGCAGTACGTTGACGAGCCCACTATGGTTAGGATTGAAGGGGAAAATGGGATGATGCTGGCACAAGTTAACACCCAAGTCAACCCTCAAGTTCAGGGTTTCAATGACATCACCGCTGGTGAATTCGACGTCTACGTCGAGGAAGGAATCGAAAGCACTACCATGCGTATGGCAATAGCTCAGTGGCTCACCGACTTCGCTATGAACAACCCCAACCTCATTCCTCCTGACGTGATAATGGAATACTCCAACATCCCGTTCAGCGTTAAGCAGCAGGTCAAACAATGGATTGCTGCTCAGCAGGAAAGGGAAGATGAATTTCGTAGAGCAGAACTTGCACTTCAAGAGCGCGAGATCGACATAAAGGAAAAGGCAGCTACCAACGCTTCAAAAGCTCGTAGCAAATCCAATTAACAAGTGGGAGGCATTATGGCTGGCGAAAATTTGAATGATCTTTTTGATGTAGTTCCTGAGGGTGAATCCCTTGAGACACCTGAGGCTGTGGCTGAGGAAGTGGAAACCGAAGTTGAAACTGAAACTGCACCCGAGACTGTTGTCGAGGAGAAGGTTGATGAAACACCTGAAGAAGCTGCTGACGAGGTTGATCCTACACCCGAAGCTGATCCTACCCCAGACGCACCAAAGAGTACTGATGAAGTATCTCAGCTTCGTATCCTACTCCGAGAACAGAACCGTCGTATTAGGGAACTTCAATCCAAAGTGGAGAAGTCCACAGGGGAATTGAAAGAAAAGGGCTACATCGAAGAACCTGACGAGGAAGAGCAGCTTGAAGCGGAAAAGACTAACACTCTCCGCGCGATCCAGCTCGAAACCCTCCTCGAGACAATGAGAATAAATCCGAAGTTTGAGGACGTGGACACCATCGTGTCGCAATCTCGCTTCGATGACATGGTTGAAGGGTATGCTTTCGCTACTGCGCAGCAGCAGGGCGGTAAGGCTGAGGACTACATTGATGCAGTCGCAGCAAAGATCTGGGCAATGCCCAATCCTTACCGCTTTATGTACGAAAAAATCAAGGCGTTTCACCCGGACTTTGCCTCGAAAGAGGAAAAGAAAGAGGAACCTGAAACCCCTAAAGCTCAACCGAAAGCTGAGCCTAAGCCCAAAACCGCACCGGCTACCATCTCCAACCTCCCTGCCTCCAACGAGGAAAGTGGTGGGTGGACTTCAGCCAGGATTGACAGCATGGCTGAAGAAGACCTCAGCAAAGTCCCACCGGCGATTTACCAGCGGTATTTGTCCGGGGACTTGAAGTAACATTTCAAACGGAGAAAGGACATTTATTGACCTTTCTCGGAGGACCATTTTATGGCTGATCCTACTACTCGCTTCTTGACGAATGATCCGTTGACCAGGAAGAAATGGGCACGGGAGCTTTTTTCTGTTGTCCTTCCTGCGGTAGAGTTTAACTCTATTGTGGGTTCTGATGCCAATGCCGTTGTGCAGATGAAGAAGGAACTCGCCAAGGGTGAAGGCGACGAGATCACCTTTGGTATCCGTTTGCCCCTGACTGGCGAAGGTGTTGTTGGTGATAACACTGTGGAAGGGAACGAAGAGCGTCTGCGCTTCAGGAACTTCAAGTGCACGGTGGAAGAGCTGAACCACGCCGTTGATACTGGTGGTAAGATGGAAGAGCAGCGTGTACCCTACAACCTCATGCAGGAAGGCAAAGATGCTCTGCAGGAATGGTGGGCGTCGAAGCTCAGCGATTACATCATCAACCTGCTGTTCAGTAACTCCAACTACAAGATTGCTGGTGGTGATTTCGCTCAGGCTATCGACGCTCCTTCGGCCAAGCGGCACATCATTGCTGACGGCGTTGCCACCGAATCCGCTCTTACCAGCGCCAACACAATCAACCTGGGCTTCCTCGACAAACTGAAGCAGCGTGCGGAAATTCCGATTGCTGATAACCAGTACAAGATTCGCCCCATTATGATCGGCGGAAAGGCTCACTACCGTGTGTTTATGCACAACTACACCTTCGAAGAGCTTCGCCAGAATACCAACGTCGGTGAGTGGGGAGATCTGTTGCGGGCCGCTCAGAAGTTGGCAATGCCTGAGACCGAAATTGTGTACAATGGTCTCATCATCTCCAAGACCGAGCGGGCTCCTCTCATTGTCGATGCTGGTACCAACGACGGTGCAGGCGTTCGTCGTGTTGTACTGTGCGGCGCTCAGGCAGCCGTTTGGGCATGGGGCGGAGCCGGTGATTCCAAGTCCACCACCATGGCCTTTGTTCCTTACCACCGTGACGCCGAGCGTTACGTTATGATTCGCGGCGGCGGTATCTGGGGTGCGCGTAAGGTCAAGTTTGAAGGTCACGACTTCGGTATGATGACTGGTTCTGTCTGGTCTGCACCTGTTTATGCGTAAACCAAAATTGGGAGGTTTACATCATGGTTAATATTCTTGCAAATCGCGCGGCTGATAACTTTCGTCTCATGCGGAGTGGTAAAATTACCATTGATGCTGACGATACGTATGCAGTCGTGAAGGTTCCGAAAAAGGCTTTTGTTGTAGCTGTGTGGTTGGAAATTCTGACTGCCTTCGACGACCAGAGCACTGATGGATCGCTGACTGTCGGTTTCAGTGGTAACGGCGAAGACGCAGATCCTGATTACTTCATGGCTGACGCAGTCTCCCTGCCCCTTGTGCTTGGCATGAAAGAAGTCACCAAGGGTAAATGGTTCGGCGATGCCAGTGGTCTTATCACTGTTACCGCTGACGACAACGATTCTGTTGTCAATCCCGTTATTCGCGTCTGGGTTATGTACAGTGTAATTCACTAAGGAGTAAGTTATGATTATATCTCTTACTTCTAAGTCCGACGATAACCTTCGTGTAACGCGAAGTGGCGCAGTTACGTTGAGTGCAGATGAAACATATGCTCTGGTGAAGGTTCCTATGAACGCTTTTATCCTTGGCGTATGGCTGCACAAAACTACTGCATTTGACGCGGCAGATGAAGGCACTAGTGGTACACTTACTCTTGGCTTTATTGGCAACGGCGAAGATGCTGATGTGGACTACTTCATGTCAGATGAAACCGTTGACTCCGATGCCACTGGTATTGTCACCCATGACGGAGGAAAGCACTTCAGTGCTGCTGGTGGTTACATTACCATCACTCGAACAATCAATGATTCCACAGTTAGTCCTGTTGTGCAAGTCTTTGTCGCATATACTGTGATCAGCTAACCGGAGGTAATACATGTCTACTATTGCATTGCTTGACTATCGTCGTCCTGATCTCAGGAAGCAGACGCTCGAAAATCCTGTGTGGATTGCGTCTGACATTTTTGGAAAAGAAGCTGACGACAAAGGCGCGCTGCTTTTTTCGTTTCCGAAAGTTCCTGTTCCTGATAACCTCAACCCGTACAGCACCTACGCTCCTGCTGGTGACCTTGGTCTTGCTGGTAAGTGCTACATGGTCGAAGACGCTGTTGTTGAAATAATCGAGGCCTTTGTCGGTGGTACTCCTTCCCTGGATGTCGGCTTTGGTACCATCGCCACCGACGCCGCAGTGAACGGGGACAACATCACCTACTCGGCCGTTGATGGTGTAGTCGATACCTCCGACATCACTGAAGCTACCATCGGTTTTTACCGTTCCACGGTAGCAACGATGCCTGGTACTCTCATCATCAATGCTGATACCACCACACCTTGTGTCTTTGCCACTCTTTCCTCCGGCTCTGCAATCACCGCAGGAAAGGCTCGCCTTCACCTGAAACTGTCCAGGATCGGTTCCATTAAGTAACCTAAAAGAGAGAAAGGTCATAAATTGACCTTTCTCTCATCTTCTCAAGGAAGGAGTGAAAGAATGACACTTCAAGAAATAATTGATGAGATATATCTTCTAGTGAAGGATGATTCTTTCTTTACGCCGGAAGAGGGAGAGGAATTTCCAGCGGCGCTGGTGCGCAGGGTGAATGAAGTTATTTCTTCAGCGTGCGCACAGCCTGGGGTTGAGATTCCTTCTTTGAAGAAGATGAGTCAGTTCACGACGTTGGTGGGTGAAGGACAAGCGATTATTGATGACCTGCCGCATAATTTTGCTGGGAAGATTTTAGCGGTTGGTGATCCTGCGAAAGGTATTAAGATTTATGCCGCATTGGAAGATCTTTACACCGACTTTTATCCCATGGATGAAGAAGGGGAGATTGAGGGTGTGTATCTTGCTGGTAATGTAGTGTGGTACCAGAAGATACCGGCCGAGTCTACTGATGTACTTTGCATAATCCAGGATGAGCCTGAAAGGATTTCCCTTGGGACTGATCAGATTCCTGTGATTCCAGAGTTCCTTCAAAGGCAGATAGTTGCGCATGGTGTTGCTGCGTTTTTGTACGACTTCGTAGAGGACGGTGTTGACGGGAACAAGAATAACACCAATAACTCTAAGGGAGAATTTTTGAGAGGGATTCAGCTTTGGAAAGAGTTTCTCGGCGCGAGAAGGCAGCATAATAAAACTTCCCACTGGAGGTATTAAATGGCTACTGCTCCGGTGTTTCGAAGGTCTCTTGGGCTTAACAATGTAATTGAAGCTCATCGACTGGTGTACCGCGAAGATGGTGCATGTCATTTTGCTGAAGCGGTGAACATTATTATAGACGATAATGGTTCGTTTAAGCGGAGATTTGGGATTGAAAAGCTTCACGATGGTGGAGCCCACTCCCTTTGGTCTAAAGGGGATTTTTGTTTTTTCATTTCTGGTGGGGACCTTTATCGAGTGCTGCTTGATGATTCAGTAGTGCTTGTAACTTCTGATGTTGGTGACATCCCAATGTACTTTGAAATGATGCATGGGAAAGTGTATTGTTCGAATGGTTTTGTAAGATTGATCCTTACTGATTCCACAGTCTCGAACTGGGTAGCGAATGTCCCATCCCAGATGAAAGATGACAAAAGAGTTCTTGGGATGATTTCCGGTTTTACTAAAATTAAAGCTCACGGTGGGAGATTTTTCGTTCAAACTCCTGAGGGGATTTGTCAAAGCGAGCCTGGAAACCCTGCGTGCTTTGATATTGCAAACTGTCTTTTACCATTTCGGGAAGTGTATGACTTTGTGTCAGTTGGGACTGGGATGTATCTTTCCTGCGAAGATGGGGTTGTGTTTTTGGAAGGGTACTCAAAAGAGAACTTTCAAAAGAAGATTGTTTATAGTAGAAAAGACATTCCTGGGACTATGACTACTCTTGATGGGTCAGATGTTGGGGATGGTGTTACTACTGAATTTTACGGTGTTACCGCTGTTTGGGTTTCAGACAATGGTGTTTGTTTCGGAGATGCTAGAGGATTTGTGGAGAATAAAACTTCACGAAGACTGGCGTTTGATAAAGCTGTTTCAGGTGCGAGTGTTGTTATTCCTGGACAATATTTCTTTTCCTTGGAGGTTGAATAATCATGGCAGTTAGACTTTCTACTGGTCTCGTTAATGCGCTTGCTGGTGGTGGGGCTGGAGATGGATCGTTCAAAGATGTGTTTGCCAACGCGGTCATCGTGATTCGGACAGGGACGCAGCCAGCCACGGCTGATGCCGCCGAGTCGGGCGATGTTCTCGGGATGATAACGGTTGACGGAGGGGAGTTTGTCGCTAGCGAAGTTACTAATGGTCTGAACTGGGATGCTGCTGTAGCTGGTGTCTGTGCAAAGCCCTCTGCCGAAGAGTGGGCAATCATTCCTACTGCCAGTGGGACGGCCGGGTACGGCAGGCTTTATGCTAATGACATGACAACTGGCGAATCAACCACTGCGGTCAGGATGGACCTAGCCTGCGGTGTCGGTGCCGGTGAACTTCGCTTTTCTTCTACAAATCTCGTTGCAACCGTTAAATCCGTAGTCAATTCACTGAACATCACTGTCCCGAAAAGCTAGGGGTTAAACCATGCCTCTTTTTAAGTACGGGGCAACAACGCCTGTTGAAACAATCCTGATCAACGGAGACATCACGTTTCCGTTGGTTCAGGTGCTTGGCGACTTGAGAACGAGAATTGATGGAGATGTGTATCTCCCTCTTTTTTCAGTACAGGGACTTTTCGCGGCAGAAGGAAACGCTACGCTTCCACTCATTCGTGTATCTGGAAAGATGCAGGATGAGATTAACGGAGAGGTACGAATCCCTCTGATTGGTGTGGATAGTGAGATTCTTGGATCATCAGTAATCATCGGCGACATCTGGATTCCTGCACTTGGAGTTAGCGGTGACATGCAGGCGGAGTGTAATATTGATCTCCCGCTGTTCAGGGTTTTTGGAACGCTGCAGAATCAGGGCTTTGCGTCTGGTGACGTTACCATTCCAAGGCTTCAGGTCCTTGGTGAGATTAAACAGATTCAATATATCACAGGGAACATTGTTCTTCCTGTTATTTTTGCGTCAGGCGCAATCAGCCCTTCGCTTACCAGGACCATTGAAGGAGCCGCAAGCCTTCCAGTTCTGCGCGTTGCCGGGATCATCTTCAACAGCACTTATTCATTCAGTGAGGACGACGCGGTCCTGCGGTACGACTCTTCACGGCGTCTTATATAGGAGGCGATATGGCCCTTGATAAACTTGTTTTTGGTTCTGAGAATATAGCAACACACAGCTTCACAGAGGCCACGGAAGAAAGGCATGTTGAGCGCGTGGCTCCCGGCGCTGGTGTACTCGGCACATGGGACGATACGGCGACGATAACTGCAACGGGGCTTGTGGCTGATTTTTCAGTGGACACAACCGGGCGCGGAAGGATTATTGTTGGGTGCCTGTGTGAAGCGGCTCTTGCCACGACGCTGAAGTTCAGACTTCAGTTCAAGAACTCGGCTGGAACGGTGGTTGGCTTGTCGGCTGAGGTAACATCTGCATTGACTGAAGTCGATGATGGCGGAACTCCTGCAAAGCGTTATGGGACGCTGATTGTTTTTGCTAATGACGTTGGCGCGAGCTCAGTGCAGATGTACGTTACTGAACTTCCTGACGCTGCAACCAGCGTTGATTTGAACATGGCCGCGATATGAAAGATTTTTTTGTTCCGAAAGACTTACTTTTATTCTCGAACAGCATGGGAATGAACTCAGACTTCTCTGTTCGCGGATTCAGTGGCGGGATAAGCGAGGCCATGGGAACGCTGACGGTGACTGTGATAAGTGGTGCTGCTGTCCTTTGGACTCCAGCGGAGATCGCAACTGCGCAATGGTTTGACGCCGACGACGAAAGTACAATCACTCTCAATGGCGCGGCAGTTAGTCAGTGGGCAGACAAATCTGGAAATACGCGGCACGCCGCCCAAGCGACACCAACGGCGCAGCCAGCACTGGTCGCATCTGGTCGCAACGGGCGCGATATTGTAGTTTTTGACGGCACAAGCGACACGTTGCCCCATGGATTTGCGCTAACATCGAATATTTGCTCGCTTTTTGCTGTCGCAAGCGTTGGAGCACAGGCAGGCTACAGGGGGATCTATACTACAAATGGCGCAAACGCGACAAACATAATGATGTTGGCGCGTGGTGGAACAAGCAACTGGGGCACGTACTATTCTAACGCATATCGACAGGCGAACACAAACATACAAGGCGCTGGGTGGCAGATACTGGAGATGTTGCGTGGCGGAATATCTGGTGCATACATGCGAAACGGGTCCGCCGATGGTTCATTTAGTGGGTCAGAAGGCCAGAATGGTGCTATCGGCGGCAACGCAACAGGCAGCCAGTTTTGCGACCTATCTGTGGCCGAAATAATTCTACTCCAGACCAATCCAGACGAAACTACAAGGCAGAAGATCGAAGGATACCTTGCCCACAAGTGGGGGCTGACTGCCAACCTCCTTTCCGGCCACCCGTACAAATCAGCACCGCCTACAATTTGAGGTAGCCAATGCCAAGACAAACTCTCATGCTTAACACTCACAACTTCGCACCATCACAGTTCTTCAACCACTCCGCAAACAGTGCGACGTTCTTCAATGGGAAACTTCTCTTCTCCACAAGTGAAGGGATATTCGAAAGTGGCGGGAGTGATGATGGATACGAGGCTGACGGAATAACTCCCATTCCAATCAACGCTCACGCAGTCCTTCCCATTGCAGACTTCGGTTATCAAGGTCAAAAGTCTCCGCGCTCGATGCTCCTGGGCGGACGCTTTGACGGGCAGATGCAGGTGTCGATCACTGATGAGAAAGGCGTAACGCAGAACTTCTTGACTGAAGTCATGGGCAACGAAGACGGAACTAAGGTTGCCCTTCGCTCCGACCAGCGTAGTCGCTACCTCAAGGTCAAGATCGCCAACGTAGACGGCGCTGACTTCTCGGTGGATTCTGCTGACCTCATCTTCATCCCTGGCCCTGAGCGTAGAAAATGAAAATGTTTAGCAACAGCAGTACCCGAATCTTTCTTCAAGGTAACGAAGACGTCGCACGCTGGCATCTTCCTGTTGTACTCTCTCGCTTCAAAGCGTTTGTATCGCGGTGTAAAAATTCTGGATTAAAGCAGGACCGCTTTACCATGACGTTTGAAGAAGATGGGACTGTTGTTTTTGGTCAGTATTTCTACGGCGAAGAAAGCGTTCAAATCTATTCTCCTGTGCGTACTATAGTAATCGAAGAAAAGTCAAAAGATGACCTTTCTGTGACTACTGAACCAAAAACATTTTTCATTAATACTACGCAAGGGTATTTCTGGGTTGAGGTACGATATAATGAGGGGTTGCCGGTTGTCATCCTTACTCCATTCGTTGCCAAAAAGCCTGCAGATGACGGCACCAGCGAAGAGTTTGTTTATCCTGGGATGGGGATACAGTCGGCGGGAATGTTGACTGGTGTTATCTCTGATTCAGCAACCAGCCGATATGTTGTCACACAGGGGGCCGGAGTTTTTGGCGATGCAGACGTAAATAACGGGGCCGTGCTTCTCGCTCCTTCATGTGAGGACTTTGGTCGGATTACGCCGAAACAAGGGGTCGCTGAATACACTATCGTGGTCGGCGACAGGGAGTCCAGGTCTATCAGGCAAATCACTATTGACGACGGTGGCGGGGTTCTCGTTGCTGTGATGAAGCATCTTGAGGTTAGTTCACTGCTTGCCGTGGAGGACGGGTTGCTTCCTGTTTCTATTTTACACAACGCTCCAATTTGGGTGCATAGAAAATGCTTGGGCAGCTACTTCTCGCCAAACAAAACAATAGGGTATCACGTTGATATTGGTGCAGATGACGGCTTCCTTGGGAACGTGGAGATGGTGCGCGGGGCCGATCTTCTTGATAATACAGGTGGGTTTCCAGAGTCAATGTTTAACCATACTCCAGACCTCGCAAGATTTATCAACATCCTGAATTTTCCTGTCGCCGTGAGTGGGAGTATTGTCACCATAGTTCTTGAGTCTCCCACAATGCTATTTGATAACGGGATTGATCCGAGATGCTGGGGCGGGTACTCAATGACAAGTTGGGAGTTTGAATGTGCTGACTATCAGCAAGACTTTCAGACATGGTATCTGGCCCCGAGGGCGGTGCTTGCAGTGTGCGACCTTTCCAGTGGTGCAGTAACATTCTCCGATATAACGGACTCAGCTGTGGAGTATAAGATTGTTTCCTGGGATGGTCACGGCGAAGCAATTCTTTCGTTCGACTCTGCTGTCTCTTGCGACACTGTTGGTTATGATGATATATTTCCACCAAAGACACAAGACGGTAATTGTGACTGGCAAGAGGAGTGTTCTGGAACGTGTGGCTATGACAGCCCTACTCCGTATAGCGGAATATGTGCAAAGATTTGGGATGTATATAAGCAGAGATCTTTTTACATTAGAGAAAACCTATCAATTAAAAGACATATGTTTTTTCTTTTTGGAGAGTCAGCATCTATGCCATTTAATCCAGCACATATGAATGGTTTTTTTCTTCTTTTCGACGGGCATTGGCATCTTGATGTTGGCCTGCAGTGGGCAAGACAAACCATTACTGGAGATTATTGCCAAATTTGCTCAATGCCGCCTACCGGACAAGCTCCAGGTGAACTTATTTATTTTTCTGCTGGCGGGACAAGCGGATATGAACATCTTGAATCTTTTGGGCGAGAATATGTAGAAAATCTAGAAATTATTTCTCCACTCGGTTGGTATATAGGCCCTTGGGGATTAGATATGTTTGGGTTTATAGCTCGTGTCCCGGAGTATCTAGCGGCACCGCATGAACCAGTAGTGTTGGTTGGTGGGATAGAATATCCGAGTGCTGAAGATTCTGACGCGTTTATACGTTGCGAGCGAGCACTTACAAGCACTCCATGTGAGTGCGAAAACAATCCTTTGACATGGGCATATAGCACACTCCCTATACCAATATACGGAGGCAATCTTGCAGTGTCTGGTGGGTGCGGGCCTTATAATTGGGTAGCGGAAGGGGCAGACCTTGTAGATGCATTAACTTCTGTAAATTATGGGCGTGCGATATATAAAACTCTTGTAAATGCAATGAGTGTTGTCGCGCATACCCCACAGTGCGGTATTAAAGTTACTGTTTGGGACGCTTGTTATCAGAGTATAATTACAGAGGCTGTGGCTTCGGTGGGAGAAATAGTTGGCCCAGACGTTATGACCCCAAATACTACTTCTGCTTTCTATATAGAATCGAATACTTCTGAAATTTCTTATAGTGGTACGCTTGAGCTTGTTTCCCAAAGTGGGACCCAGGTGATATTACGAATGCCAGAAGGAGCCTGCGGTGGAGAATATGATGTAACACTAACAGCGTGTGGCGTTTCTGCGACAAAGAAAGTCATCCCCACAAGTGGATCGTGGGTGCAGATAGGCACTGCGACATGGCTTGGAGGTAGTGTCTCGGGGATAGGAAGCGAAGTATGGAGTATCTTCCCAAATGGAGTCCCAGGCAGCGTGTACGTGACTGCATCTGGTGGGTACACGTTGCGTGGAGAGGCAACTTTTGGAAAATACAGATGCTTTGATTATCGGCAAGTTTGGGGGACGTCTAGTACTCCGGAGAGTTGCCAGCCGCATGGTGCCCCCTTTTGCGCGGCGTGCCCAGGTGGGTATATATACCCGCTGGGGAATACCACTGACTGCTTTTGGTTTGACGGCAAATGGTGCGCTAACGGTGAACAATCAAGAATTCTACAAGAATGGAAATGTGTATGAACAACGAAGACGTTTTAATCAAGGCACTTTCTTCTGTTGATTATACAACAGCAAAAAATGCAATTAAAGGTTTTTACCGAGCCGTTCTTAAAGAGCGGGCACAACTTCAAGAATTGGTAGAGCGCATAGCCGCTGATTACGTTATAGGAGAGCATAAAAAAACACCGCCAGTTGTTGGCGTCACTACATTCACTTATTTAGAAAAAGAAGTTGCCGGAACTGAAAAATTGTCTGATTATGTATGCCCTAAATGCGGTGAAAGCATTGAGTACTCACTGGTGTGCCCATCTTGCGCAGTTGGTCGCGCTGGGTATATTCATAGATATTCCTGTGTGTGTGGCGTTACTTTTGTAACAAAGGAAAAATTATGAGCGTTGCGTCAGAGTCATATGGGTATGCAAGCAAGTGCTGCAAGAGTCACGAATTTTTAAGGAGAGCATGCACCGTAACCCCGTCTAGCTCGAAGTGGGTTGGTGACCTCCTTATTACTACCGATAAAATGGTGAAGCAGTCGGAAGTGAACGACATTCGTGGCGGTGACTGTGACACAGAGATCGTTTTTTCCAAACAGCACTCAAGTTGCTCTGATATAAAATCTGAGCTTCCAAGCCAGTTCAAGGTAGAGTCAACGGACATCCGAACAGGTGGAGCGAATACATTTGAGTATTTAATCCCCAAAGCAGAAGATCAGGAAGACGAGGTAAACTGGGAACTTGATATCTATCAGTCCACGAATGATTGCGGGACACTTATGGATGGTGGAGACGCGTATCAAAACCTTGAAGTTATTGACAGTGTCACTTCGTTGTGCGGTACCATTGAGCGGCATCTATACAATCCATCTGCGCACTATCTCGACAACCGTAAAAGCTATTCAGAAGACCCTGACAATGGGCTGCTCGTTGCGATCAGGAACGGGATCAACGGGGCTTGGGAAGTTCGGTATTCTCCAGTTGAAAGAATTTTGACCGAAGGTCTGGTAATGTCAGATGATGTCACTGCGGCATTCACCACGGCGCTCTCTGCGCTCGGCATGACCCACGAAGACGTTTTTGAATTTGGAATGATCTAGGAGGATTTAAGTATGTCTGATTTACTGTTCAAACTTCCTACAGCTAATGGTTCTATTAACTGGAAAGATGAAAAAGACGAACCAGGAGTAGATACAAAATCTCTTGTTGACCATCGTTTTGCACTTGTACAAGACATGATTGATGAGGCTACTGCTGACTTTGCTTCTGCACTGGAAGCAATGCGCGGAGCATTGACGCCTATTGTAGTCAGGGATATTCCTTCAAGCGGAATTGAAACCTCTGACATTGACGCGAATATCCCAGACTTTACCGCTTCGTTTGATGCTGTTTTTAATGCGGCACTTCCAAGCTTTTCAGTTTCATACACTGAGCCTGAAGGAAAGCCTGACCCTTCAGCGTTTGAGTGGGAAGAAGGAGTTTTCGCTCTTACCACAGAATTAGTTGACAAACTGGCCTATTGGTTGTTGAATGGTGAAAGTGCAATTCCTCAGGCATTGTTTGATGAGATGTACCTCACGGCAACAACAGCACTTTCAGAGGACGTAACTGCTCGAAGGTTGGTGTTGTTGTCAGAAGCAGCGGCACGAGGTTGGGACTGTCCAGAAGAGATTGAAAGTGCAAAGCTTCTTCAGCTTGAAAGAGAGTACAGCAAAGGTGCGGCGGAAGTAGCTTCCAACATCGCTGCTAAAAATATGGAATTGGTTCAGGCTAATTTCCACAAAGCTGTAGAAGTTGCGGCGCAGTACATTCAAGTTCAGATGGACTATAGCATCAAAAAGAATACTGCGAAAATTGAGTTTTACAGCGCGGCTGTCGATGCTTGGGTTAAACAAGTTGAAGCTGAGATTAGTAGAATTACTGCAGAGGTAACCGCGTTCCAAGGCCAAATTGAAGGGTACAAAGCTGCGGCGTTGGTGTACAAAACTGAAGCAGATGTGTTTGATTCAACAGTGCGGGCATACGTTGCACTGGTTGAAGGGATGAAAGCTAAGATCGGCGCGGCGGTAGAAAGCATTAAAGCTGAAGTTATGGTGTACGAAGCTGACGCAAAGACCGCAATCGAGAATGAAAAGCTGCGGGTCGAAGCACAGATTGCCAACAACGAACTGGGGCAGAGAATTGCTGAAGCTGATAGTAACTTCCATGCACAGTTAATGGCTAGTGGTATGGGAGCACTTCATGTGCAGGCTGGTGTCAGCGCGAGTCATAGCACTGGCGAGCAGGTTGGGTTTAGTTACCAGTACGGACATAGTTACAGTGAACAGCAGAGTCGTTCTGAAAACATGACCATCTCAAGAGAAGTTGAGTAAGGAGAACAGCATGGCGACCAAGAAGAAAAAGGGAATGAATGTTGAGCTGAATGATTTTGACTTTGACGAGCAAGATATTGCTCGTATGCAGCAGGAAAGGGCTGGGGCAGCTGAAAGGGTGGCGAAGTTCAATAAAGACTTTGAACCAACAGGGAGTGCTTTTAAGGACACGGGCCTTTTGTCTGGGACCTCGCGTGACATTAAGACAATGAGAACAATGGACACCTTTCTGGATAAGGCTGCCGATAGAGCAGCTACGGTGCGCGCACAGGATGCTGGTCTTGAGGTGGAAAGGGGAAAGATTGGAGTAGACAAAACAAGGAACACTCTCTTTGGAAGGCAGCTTGATAACCAGATGGAGCTTGGTATTGGGGAGTTGACACTAGGAAAAGGAGAGCTTGATATCAATAGAGCTGTTCTTGATATGCAGCAGGATAGATACAATACTATCACTAGACCGTCCGATAAACTTTCAATGGCCGAACGTGCTGCTACCGCTAGAGTCGGCGCAGCTGAAAGTGGTTTTGATCTGAGTGAAGACCTTTTTAAAGAAACTTCAAAGTATCTTAAAGATGGAAAACCTGCTGAGTCAAGTGCGACTGCAGCCGCACCAAAAGTTGCTTTAGACCCTTTGGTATCTAGTACTAACGTACAGCAATTTACTGGTTACGAACCGTACCCAGACATCCTTGAAGCTGCTCCAATCACAAACTACGGAAAAGGTATATTACCACAGATTGGCGGATCAGCTGTTGAGGGTATTAAACTTCTTGGGCGTACTGCAGCACGTATTACGGCTAAAGACCCACTTTCCCCGTCACGTCGGTATAAAAGAAAAGTCAAGAAATGACCTTTCTCTAAAGGAGAAGTAAATGGCTATAATGAGCATGTCCGGGCTTGATCCCGACTTCGGTGAGGGAGGGGGACTTTTCAAAGAACTCCGCGCGCGAAAGCAAAAGCTCAATGAGACTTTCGAGAAGAAAGTAGAATTATCTTTTGACGAAAAGAAGATTGGTGAAGGTGTTTCGCAGTTTTTTGCGACGCAACTTCCAGCTGGAAAGAAGATCGAGGGCTCGAAGCACCCCACGGCCTTTGCAGCTGTTAACGCGGCGTTTGACGAAGACGATCCGCGCAGAGAACTCATGCCTGTGGTTAGGGATAATTACAAGGCGCTTCTGCGGAATAAGGAATATGCTGGGGCTGACGCGAATCAGCTCTTGGATGTTGCATACCAAATAACTGCGAAGGGAACACCTTCTAGAGAGCTTGAAGGTGCGACGATTGAAGACGATATTCATCGGCATAAGTACAAAAGTGATACCGCTCTCTTTGGTGGCGGAAATGTTGCGGCTGCTCCTGGGTATGATGAGTGGCTACAAAGGGAAAAGGAAAAGCCTATTGAAGATAGGCAGATTGGTTTTGGAACTGGTATAGCGGCTAATCTTGTTCTTGGTCTTGGTGCAAGGGCTGCAAAAAAGCCGGTAGCAAATTTTATCGGAAGGTCATTGCTAAAGGTTGGGGTTGAAGGTCTTGGACAAACACTTATAAAAGTAGGACCACCGCAGGGTAAACTACTTGGTGCCGCGCTTGCGGCTGCAGCTATGGCAATTCCAGAAACTGCTGCGTATAACGCTGTTGTTAAGACTGACTGGTATCGTGCTAGAGAGGATGAGCCGATTAAGCGCGAGCTTGCCGGTATAGCTGCGAGTGTTGTTGGTGGTTCAGCAGCATATAAGGTTGGTGCAAAAACTGGTGCTGCTATACTTAAGACTGCTGCTGAAAAGGAATTGGTTTCTAAGTCAGCTTTGAGTACTTTCCTGAAAGACCAGGACGCAAAAGCTATTATTGCTATTGGAAAAGCCAGAAGGGAAGAGAAAGCAGCAAGGGATGTTTTAAGCAAAACACTTGAAACAGTTCCTAGTGACGTTGAAAGAACGGCGTGGTTTGAGGCGCTTGGGAAAGAGGAAAAACAGTTTTTTGGTAAAACTACTGATGAAGAATTTTTGAAAGGAAAGTTTAGAAGGGCAAATAGGAATTTGCAGCGGCAGCTTTTGTTAAAGTCTCCAGTTGAAGGGCAGCCTTTTGGCTGGGCTGGTGAGGCTAACCAAGGGACTATTTTTAAAGATCCAGCAAAGCCAACCATTAGAACAATTTTTGATCCTAGAGCTGGTGAGAAATTTCAAGGCGGTAATATTCTTCGCGCAGTAGAGTGGGACGGTGAAGGTTATGTACCGAATATGACGAGGGATTTACCAACTCAAGCTGGGTATCCTAGGTTTGAAGTCTTTCCAGGCGGGCAGGCTCGGGAGACCGGGACGCAGTTGGCGCTTCCTCCTGGACAGCAGTTTGGGCTTCCTGCTGGTGGGCCTGGGCAGCAGATGCTTCCGCCTTCTGGGTGGAGCGTGGTGTCTAGGGTTGATAATCCTTCTGGCGGCGCTGGAGGTGGTGGAATATTTAGACTTTCAGCGAAGGAACTTCCAAAGAAAACCGTGGTCGGGAATACACCTGAAGGGCAGCCTATCTTTGGGTTTAGTCGAAAGACGCAGGAAAAGATTTTTAGAAGTCTTGACGATGAGCAGGCAGTGTTGGTTACTGACCAGGTTTTGAATGGAGGTAAACCGTTAGAAGAAGCGCTGGAAGAAATGGCAAGGACGAAGGCACTTTCAGGAGCATTGAAGAAAACTGAAGATGCTATTGCTGTATCTAAGCCGAAGACTACTGTGCTACCTCCTGATGAAGTGATTGGGTACGAAGGAGCAGAGGCGGCCGCCGAAGCTGGGAAGGCAGCGAAGGTGCTGGTGCTGAAGCAGGAAGTTCAAGCGGCGAGTGCGGAGTTAGCTGAAAGGGCCGCGGCTGAGACGAGTGCTGTTAAGGCTTCTGTTAATATTCTACGAGAAATTGGTCAGGGTATTGCTCCAAAGGGTAAAGAAGCATTGGTGCTTGCTGATGACCTTGTACAAAAAGAATGGAACGAACAGGCAAGAGCTATTCTTACCTATCTTGGGGACAAGACTAGAAAAGCTGGTGTTGCTATTCCTGAAGATAGAGTAGCGCAGCTTAGAGCGGCAAAAGCTAAAGGCGTTGCAAAGCCTGTGGAGCCTGTAAAGCAAGTTGATCCCAGAACAGTTGCTGCTGACTTAAAGGGATTAGATAAGTCTGACGAGGTTTCTGACTTTGAGATACTCGCTAAACTTGGGTCGCGCAGAACGCAGAAAGATGTTGACGATTACCTTAAATACTTAAATGAAGTTGATCCTAAAACAGGGGAGCTTGACTATAGAAAGCTTGAAGCTGAAAAACTTTATAAGTATTTAGTTAAGTCTGGTGTACCAGATAATGAGATTGACTCGCACAAAATCATGATGGCTTTTAAAGACCATCTGCGGCAGGCGAATGAGCTTCTTGATGCCGAGGTTAAAGCTGTTGCTGATGATCTTACTGAATTTGGTGGAGCAAAATTAACCGATGGTACGTCCTTCGGTTCGCTTATTCCTCTCGGAGCAGTAGGCCTCACCACTGTCGCGGCGGCATTAGGCTTAGCACCCACCGACGCTGAAGCTTCTGTAGTTACAGAGATGTTCAAAGGTGTCAAAGCACTTCCAAAAGCGTGGATTCATACAGCAAAAGAAGCGGCGGCGATCAAAGGTATTGGGCACAAAGAAGAAGTTGGGATGCTCAAAACACTTGTAAAGAGCATGGATGAAAATGGATTGGTAGCCAGAGAAGTCGGAACGAGCAAGGTTCTGCCGCCTAGAGCAGTGGTTCCTAACTATGTCTCACTTGTGAAAGAGATGTACGGGACGCTTGAAGCTGGGGTGAACACTAAAGCCAAAGGCTTTGCGCATGGGGTTGAAAGAATCCTTTCGCCATACGCCAGAGGAAATGTGCATTACAGAGTTGGAGCTAATCCTGCTGTACACCTTGCTCACATGCAAGCTAGTGCAGGGGTTAATACCACCAACGCGTTCCAAGCTTTTGAAAACATCATGCGAGATGTTAAGGGCGGAAATACTGCTGCAAGGGAAATTATCCAGGAATTTGCACCGCTCGCTGAGAAGTATTCTGGTGTAGTTGAAGCTCATAATGTATGGACTACCAAGGTAAAGCAAGGCGAAAAGGCTATTGCGGCGCTGGAGAAAAGCCTTGGAAAGAAGAACATACATCCTGATGATGTCGCTTCTATCACAAGAAGAAAGGATGCTCTTGAAGCTGAACTTGCGGGATTTAGGAAAGGCTTGGTTGAGTCTGAACCTGAATTCCAGCAGTACCTTGCTGAACACGATGTGTTGCTGAAGAACGCCGCACAAAAATACCCTTCCACAAGGGTGTTCCTTGCAGCTGAAGACACCGCGGAGCATGAATATTACCCTTGGCTTAAGTCCCTTTTGACCAGCGAGGAAAAGGTAGCGGCTACCCATCTTAAAGCAATGATGAAAACCTACGAGGAAAGCATTGTTTCCCAGGGAATGAATGTCATTACTGAAAGACCGTACATGCACTATAGCTGGCATCCTAGCTGGAAGGAAGCGTCTGCAGCGAAGTACGCAGAAAGAATTGGCGTTGAGCTTCCCATTACAACGGTTCCTTTTAATCGGTTTCACTCAAGGACTCTTAACGCGAGGCCTTTGGTTCCTGATGCCTGGCACTCTATTCAGAGTTACGTTCCAATGGCTGAGAAAACCCTGGGGTGGAACCAGTTCTGGAACAAGAAAGGAAAGATGGGCGAGAGCTGGTACCACCATATGCGAAGCAGCACAGTACAAGGTAACCCAAAGCTCAGAAGCATGTGGAACGCTATTCATGATGCGTCGATTCCAGCGCGCCAGACTGAAGTAGATAAATGGGCGAATAGATACTTTCAGTTTGAGGTGTTTAGACTCCTTGGTGGTTCACCAAGCGTAGCGTATAAGCATCTCTTTAAATTGACTGGTACATATGCTTCGAGTGGTGCCAGTGAGGCAGCTGCACACTTCGGTGAGGCAGCAGGTGCAATCACCAGGCAGTGGAAAAACGATCCACTCATTAGAGGGATTGCATCGAAGCTTGGATTGAAGCCTGGAAAGGAAGGGAAGTTCTATGATGACGCACTTAGGACTTATATTCACCAGGCAAAACGAAGTAACATCCTGGACGATTATGAATTGCTTCCACCAACGCAGCTTAGCTGGCTCGATAACATGGTGCAGAATATCAACCATCATGCTGGGTTTATGACATCTGGTATCGAAGGATTGGACAGAGCGCATCAGTTCCTCACAGCCAGTAGCATGGCGGCGAAGCGTGGGCTTACAGCAAGGGATGCAAGCTACGCGATTTATGACGGCATCTTAAAGAACAACTTCCTTGGTGGTGTGCTTAACCCGGCGTGGGCTAAGAGTCCTACAACGCGCGCTTTAATGCTGTTTCAAACCACCGCATTTAAGATTCTTGAACGCCGCCTCATAACTGGTATGCAAACTGGTCGAGCCCTTTCAGAAGTTATGAAGTCAGTAAAAGGAACTAACTGGACCTACGACAAAGTGCTTTCTGAAATGAAAACCCTTAAAGACTTTATGATTAAAGGAGAATATGAGTTTAAGAAAGGAATCATCACAGACGCACTGGCGACGCAACGGGACTTCCTTGGGCAGTACAGTGTTCGCCAGGCAATGCGTGAGATGATTTACGGTGGGATTATCCTGGGAGGCGGCGCAGCAATGGGGCATGATTACAGTCATCACCTCTTCCACCTTCCGTTCCTTGGGACCAACCAAAACGGAGAGCCTTTGGTAGGTATGTCTCCGCTTGCACGAGCAGCTTGGGACACTGCCCACGGCAAGCAGTTTGGTGGAGAAGCTAGTGACTTTGGACCAGCCGGCGACTTCCTGAACAACTGGTTCCGCAGCCAAGGCCCCATCCCACAAATGGCTAGAAAAACCATGAACATTAAAGCCGACGACATCCCAGAGATCTACCGCGAAGAAGGTTTCCTCCCGAAGGAGTTTAGATACTTCTTTGCAATTCCTTCCACCAAAGAGAAAGAATAAACAGAATGGGAGAAAGGTCAATAAATGACTTTTCTCTCGTTTTAAAACTGTTGACAATCTTTGACTTTATAGGTAGGGATTAAGTATGGATGGAACTTTTTAAGCGATAGGAGGAGAGGATGCCCGCACCTGTTGAGCCTTTTGTTGTAATTACCTCCGCACAGGTTGTCGCGCTTGCAGTAGCGTTGGGGATTGGAGCGAGTGGGATTGTGGCTGCCACGATGAAGTGGAGTTTTTCGAGGAACATGAA
>Ga0265295_1002995_pt1 | contig 25401 bp, 25 predicted proteins | sample Munlansysbiofilm_FD_192503 | JGI IMG/M metagenome (GOLD analysis project Ga0265295, IMG submission 192503) | Leachate microbial communities from a municipal landfill in Southern Ontario, Canada - Methane capture system biofilm | ecosystem: Engineered > Solid waste > Landfill > Unclassified ... | reverse complement strand
GTACATCGAAGTGTTTTACAATCGCCAGCGGCGTCACTCCGCCAACGGAAACGAAGCTCCGCTGGTCTTTGAGGCCATGAAAAAAGCTGCGTAATCATGTGTCCGGAAAAGTGTTGACAGATCATGCAATGGAAACAATCTACTTCAAAGATGCTATTGTCTGGCTCAGAAATGGTGCTCAATCTACCATGCAGAGCTATGGCGCAAGCCAGGAGCAATTCCCTTTCCAGTGGGATCTTATCCCGCAGGAGCATGTTGATTTTCTCGCTAAATCAGTGCTGTGGCATCGAGAAAAAGGCTTTCTGTTTGTTCACTCTGGGATTTACGAAAACAAACCTCTCAAATACCAAACAGAAATAATGCTCTGGAGTAGATCTTGCCCCCCAGGAAAGAAAGAAATCCACATTGTCGGGCACAATCCAACACCTGACGGACAACCATGCTTCGAACCAGGGCGCTACAGTCTTGACACCGGGGCAGGCCTGGGAGAGCCGCTGACGGCCTGTGATGTGCTGACTAAAGAAATCTGGCAAGCAACTTAAAAAGGGGGGGTTGTTATGCGAAACGCAATAGATCTGTTTAAAAAGCATTTCCGTTGGATGTATGGACTAGATGCAGACGCAAAATCACAAAAGCCGATTCTTCCGATCGGCAGAAAATCGCCGGCAAACTTCGTCCGTCTTACTGAATATACTTTCGAAAAATGGGAGTGATTACGTTTTGCAAAAGGTTAAATTCAAGCCACTAGCAAGGATTTAAGCCGATTGCAGATCAAAAAAGGGCTGTTATGGATTTCTATGTCATGACGGATAATGCGATCAGGGAAGAGATGGGGCGGCGGTTTCGTGAATTGCGCCTCCGGCGAAACATTAAGCAAAAAGACCTGGCCGACAGGACACAAATCTCTCTAACCCGGATTAAGGCTCTGGAAGCGGGGAAGGGGAAACTTGAAACCATGATTGCCATATTGCGCGAATTAGACGCACTAGACAACCTGGAAGCCTTCCTTCCGGATCCTGGCATTAGTCCTTTGCAGATCGTTAAAATGCGAGGCAAGAAACGGCAAAGGGCCAGCGGATCCAAAACCGGAAAGGAAGAATCCGAATGGTAGATTGGCGGGAAAACCACAAAGCCAAGCAAAAGCTGCAAAAACGGCTGAGAATAGAGCTTTTCAGTGCGCTAAAAGCCCGACTCCCAGAGCTTGAGGTTCTTTTGTCGAAATATGATGGGCATTGGGGCCTGGAGGATTCGTTTTATCGTTTCTACCATCAGAGTTTCAAGGTCTATCGTCTGCAATCTGGAACCGTCGAAATTGTCGATGCCCTCCGATCCTTATTGCCTGATCGGGAATTAAACCCGGATTTTCTGGCGATCTTGCAGGAAGGGACGGGAAAGACCTTCAAACCGGAACATAACAAAATCTGGTCGCAGATCACCAGGCCGATCCTTGAGGCTTTTTTTCATGCACGGTATTTCCTGGAAATGGCAATCAAGTATGGCCGGGAACTGGAAGAACTGCCCAAGGTTCTGCCGAGTGGCTGGGCCGCCTTTTTGTATCTCTATGATCTGCGTTGAATGATTCTCAATAGCCCACGGTCTTGTGATAGATCCGGACACTATACAGAAAGTCTACCAATAGGGTTTGAAGTGCGGTTTTGATAGGAAATTACCACAACGTCTAGGGTCTATTGATAGATGCCCCGGCCACCTGGTCGGGGCATCTTTTACCCCTTAATGAAAGTGAAAATTAAAACACGTGGTTATAGTCCTATAATTTTATCGTGCAAACATGAAAAAATAGGGCTATAGTCGTATAAAATATTTTCGGTTCTAATAAATGGGTAAAAACCAAAGGGGATCTTCCATGAAAAGACGGCCAGACAAAGAAACAACTAAAATGCGTGTGGAGTTCTACGAGGACATCGAGGCGGGGAATCTCAGCTTGGAGGAAGTCCCCCGGAAAATGCGGAAGATTCTCGGGATGAATCGGAGAGAATACGCCGAAAAGATTTTGAAGATCGGCTTTGACACCTTGCAGGATATTGAAACGGGCAAAGGGAATCCCACCCTGAAAAGCCTAAGAGCTATCGGTGCCGCCTGGGGGCTGGATATCGCTTTTGTCCGGAAGAAACGAGAGTTTTAGCCACCTGGTCGTGTTTTTTGTTGGGTTTCCTGAAAAGCCGATATTTACCCTAAAACAGCCTAAGCTATTGATTTTGATTGCAATTATCTCCGAAAATATGCCTTCGTTTATCGGAGCCTGGCTTAATAACGTGTTGGGTTCTACGAATAAACGGAATATTCTATCCGCCCCAACTCGTCCTTGACGGCTCCGGTTTCGCCCCTGGATAGCAGATCCTCAGGGGATTTTCACCCGAGTGCAACAGACGGGATTTTAAGCCATTCTAGGGCCTTTTCCTTGCTTCCTAGAATCCTCACGGCCTCGGCCATTACTTCCTGATCCATCACATCTCCCGTTCTTCATCGAGATAACGACTTACCCTCTCCATGCCCTCGATCCCCTCGCGCATCATTACTTCCAGAGGTCGCTGATTGTCGAAATCCCGGTTGCACATTTTCACCCAGGAATAGCAAATCCTTTTGTTGTGCGGAAATAGCAGCCGCAAGGATTTGTGAATAGCAAAAAGCCAGCCCTCGGCCCCCTGGATCCGGAGCGCGGTTTGCTGTTCCGGGGTCAGATCCCATTTTGTAAACAGGTTGCTTATTAACTTTTCAAGATCGGTTTTCTCGGGCATGTCCACCCTCATTTTGTAATTGTAATATCAATATTACAGATTACGCTCTTATGTTTTGGTCTAGTACTACTTTTAGTTTTACTGCTCTGAGCATATCCCTCTACATGTACCCAAAGGTAGACCTGCTCTTCAGCGCATGTATCGAAAGGGAACAGATACTCGAATTTCCAAGTCTTTTTGATAATATCATCTTTTCAAAAACACGGTTTATAACACGTTGAATACGGCCTGATTAATCTAAGCGGACTCGTAATGCCGATTGACAGAAATTATATGGGCTAGTGATTGCGTGATAGCAAATTCTTGACAGATCTTCCTTTTCGGCGTAATGTCTTAGTGAGTGCGTGATAAGGAGGTTGTGTGGAAGCTCAAAAATATTTGGAAGCAAGAGGGATTGATGTTCTCCTGCTGGATAATGCGAGTGTGGGGCGCCTGTCTATTGGTGCGGAGTTTAAGTTTGCCGGAAAACGTGGTGTTGCTGTGTCTCCGAAGCGCGGCTCTGTTTCTGATAGATACCTGTCCTTGCTTTTTGCTGAAGGAGTTTCCTTTGTTGTGGCCGAAGGCGGATCGACGCTGTCGTTTTATGAATCGCCCACAAAGGCGGGTGGTTTACATCCTGTACGGGCATTAAAACCCATCAAAGCACGGTTTTTCCCATCGCAGGAGCTGTTTGAATATCTTTCGGCTCTTCTTAGGCAATCCGTGAAAAAACGGGAGTCTATCGATGCTATGGTATCGAATCTTCTAGTTGCCCGGATTGCCGATGAAGAGGCAGGAAAAGAGGATGCGTGGGCGTGCTCTATCGCAGGAACGGTTGATGACTGTTCTGATTTGATTTTGAGCATCAAAGGCAAGCTGAAAGATGCAGATATCAACAATGAAGGCGTTTTGAAGTTATGTGCCGTCCTTGCTGGTTTTAGACTGAAGCCAGCGACACCCGAAGAGTCCGCTCAGTTGACCGATTGGGTGGCACGAGCAAGCGATGATAAAAAATGTATTCATGGATTGCCGTTGGCCCTGTCTCCGGTTTTTCAGTCTATGGGTGAAAACGCCAACTCAATATCGCTTGTTACATCTGCTGTAGGCGCTCAGTTTTCAATTCTGTCCGGTTCGGGCAATGACGAAGTGGTTCTGGAGAATGGGAATCAGGAGCTTCTTTCCCTTTTGCAGGTTTTATATCCCAAGACCTCCTTCATCGATGATGGCTATCTTGAAAGGAAAGCAGCCAAGAAAAAGGATGCCCTTGTATTAATTCCGCCATTCGGCAGATCAATACAGCTGAAAAAGGATGCTGCATTAGCCAGTCCCTTCTTTAAAGGTAATCCGGCGTCAAAGAAATACCCCGCTGAATACCTCTATTTAATCAAGACCATTGATCAATGTAAGCCGGATGGTCTAATTGCAGTCGTATTGCCGGAAGGGATTTTATCCGGAGCAAGCCACAGGGCTTTCCGGGATTGGCTGTTGGATTCCGTGCAGGTCCTTGGCATTGTCAGCTTGCCGACCGGATTCTGTTTTTCCGGCACAGGCATTCGATGCTCTATTTTGTTCATGAAAAAGGCCAAACAGATTCCCGCTGATTACTCGATCTCAATGACCGAATTACAGCAGGATGACTTCGACAGCGATGTCATTGCTGCCACGATTGAAACCATTAAGGCGGCATTTAATCCGGAGGATCGCGCATGAGAAGTACCGTGATCCAGCTGAAAAAGTTTCGCAAAAAAGGCAACCGCCTTGACCCCCGTTTTTACCTTGGCGAGAAGACAGTAAAGACCATTACAAACGGTAACTACGACAGCTTCATCAAGCTCGGGGACCTGCTTGACTATTTTGCCGACGGCTCACGATTGACCTCATGTGAAGCAGGTATCCCGATGCTGCGTCTCAGCAATCTCGATGCATGCGATATCCATTTTTCCGGGTTGAAATATGCATCAATAGATAAGGCCGCTAAGTGGACGGCGGTAAAGCCTCAGGATGTGCTGTTCACTCAGGCTGCCGAACCTTTCAGGGCGGCGGTTATGCCCGAGGGGTTTGACGATATTACCGTGTCTTCCGAGATCACGGTCATGCGCCCAAAGTCGGCCGTTGTACCCGAATATCTGGCGGCCATACTGTCCGCACCCACCATGGGCAAGATCCTGAAAGATCTCGCCTACAGGCGGTCTGCCACAGCGTTAAGACGATTGCGCCTTAAAGATATTGCCGGAATTCCCATCCCGCTTCCGGGCCGAGAACTGCAGAACAAAATCAAAACAGCATATGATAATGCAGCACGCCTGAGCCAGGAGTCGGAAACAGAACTGTCTCAGATCATACAAGCTGTTCATGCAGAGATCGACCGCAAGACACAGATGCAGGTGACCATGCGCCAGTTCAAGATTCGTAAAACGGAATTGAGCGGCCGATGGGATGTTGCGTTTTGCGCAAATGAGGTGCTCCGGAAACAGTTGCTGGAGAGTGGCAGTGTTACCCCGCTTCTTCAGGTGGCTAAACCGGTTCCATCAACCTTGAAAGGGATCGGCGAGGATGAACAGGTTTGTGCAGTGAGAGCCGAGCATATCAACGAAAACACCATGATGGTGGAAAGCGTGGAGACCTGCCGATTATCCGATCTGTCACCCCGAATGAGACAGCCGCTAAATCCCGGGGACGTGTTGATCTGCACAACGGGCAGCGGAGAACAAGTGGCCTATCTGGATGAAAAGACGGCGGCCGAAGACTGCAGAATTCTTGGAAGTGCCACGTTTACCGCTCTGCGCTTCACAGAAACGCCAAGGTATTTCACCATTGCCATGACTCACCCCATTGTGCGGGCGCAATTGAACAGCCTTGCCACTGGAGCCGTGCAGCGTTTTGTCAGTAAAAAAGATCTGGATTCGCTGCTGGTTCCCAAATTATCGGTGATCTGGCGGGAAGATTTTGACAGTCGTGTCGCCCGGGCCTTTGAGAGAAGACGTGAAGCCTTGACCGCAAAAGCCCATGTATTGGAGTTTGCCGAGCAGTTTTTACGGGAGGAAATGAAGCAATGAGTATTGCATCCCAAATGATTGAATATCTAAACCGCGAAGGTGCTGCCACACCGGAGACCATTGCGGCTTCTATACCCGACCTGAATCAGTGTGGTGGTGCTGAACGCGCCCTGTTGTTGCTGCGGTTGAACCCGAAGTTTGAACGCATCGACAAGGAAGCCTCTTCACCTGCGGAACCTTGCTATGGTTTTATGGTGAAGGAAGACGAAACTCCCTATCTGGCCAGCTCCAAATGGACCACACGCGGCAGCGGAAAGTCCGATGAGGAGGTGATCCAGGATGCGGCAATCCAATATTTCAAATCCCTGGGGAAACCCGGTGTCCCGATTGCCAATGTGGTGATGGAAGTAACCAAAACCACCGGGCTCAGCGCACCGGCTGTGGAGCAGGCTTTACGGTCTCAGTTTATGACAATGAATACGAATATTTTTAACCGGCCCAACCGGCAGGAGGATAGATAATTATGGCTAAGAAAAAAGACAATGCACCGGGCAAACTCCGGGAACAGGCCCGGGAGCAACTTGCCGAACTGGGTTACGAAAAACTGATTGAGGACTTTCAGCTGTTTGATCCGTTTGGCGACGGCAGCATGGACGCCACAGCGGATCTGGTGGCAATGGATGGTGACGAGCCGGTCGTGCTTTTTGCGGCTGCAGATCCCGGCGATGCCGCCCGTCCTTCCATTCAGGATGACGCCAAGTTCAAGGCTGGGCTGGGGGCGGATGAAGGCAAACCGTTCCGCTTTGTCTGGGTATGGGATGGTGACAACAATTTCATTTTCGATCTGGAAAAAGACGCCCAGATTTCCGACCTGCCGCGCAAGGATTTATGGCGGGAGATTGCCAAGCCGATTTCCGATTCCCGTTCCCGCCTGCTTCAGGATCTTTCCGCTGAGTATCACCGTGGAGACTTCCGGGCGATCCAGCGCAAATTCGACCAGCTGCATGATGCCATCTACTCCCGGGGCGGCGTTAAGCCGACCAATGCGGCCATTGATGAACTGGGCAAACTTCTGTTCCTGCGCATTCATCTTGAAAAATCGCCTCGCTACAAGATCAAGGACGGTGCCGGTAAAGGTAAGCTGTTCTCCGAAATCTATTCTTCCGAGTATGTAAAAAAGAATGGGAAGAAGGCTGTCATCGAACTGAAAGATGCCTTCAGGGAGATCAACAATCTGCCGCAGTACAATGCCAAGGACATTACCGGTGAAGTTCACACCATTTTTGCTTATGACGAGCCGCTGAAACTTGAAAACACCGATATCCTCGCCATGGCAATCGATTCCATGGATCTGCGCGACCGCGATGGTCAGCCTATCCGTTTATCAGTGCCGGACAAGGAACTGGTGGGTAATGGCGAACAGGCCCGGATGATGAGGGCGCATCTCATCCACGAAGACCTTCTTGGCTGGGCGTTCGATGTCTTCCTTCGCGGCAAGTATGCCAGCAACGAGGGCTTGGCTACCTACCTGACCCCTTCACAGGTGGTTGAGTGCATGAGCCATATGGTTTTCCATGACATTACCGATGCTGAGCTCTGGGCTCGCCGGGGAGATAAAGACCAGCAGGAACGCTGGAGTCCCGGCAAAGATGAAAAAGATCTACCTGCCTTCCTCTGCGGGGATATTTGTTGTGGTACCGGCCGTTTTCTGGTGGGCGCACTGCGCGAGATCAAAAAACGCATTCTTGATGACAAGCATGTGGGCCACAGCGACGAAGACAAGCTGGCATGGCTCAGCCAGATGAAGCGCCACAGCTTCTTTGGGGCGGATCAGGCCGAAGGCAGTATTCAGAAGGCCCGTATCAACATGCTTCTCTATGGAGAGGACCACAGCCAGTTATTAAAGGTCGACGACTCCATTACGGATACCCACGTGGACAAGCTGGTGGGCAAATTCGATCTGATCCTGACCAATCCGCCTTTTGGTTCGGGCAAGTATGACGACAAATCTGGGATGGCAAAAATGCGCAAGGAAGAGCTTGGCCTTGAGCTTGGTTGGAAGTGGAAAGCAGGAGATAGAAGCAAAAAAAAGGAACTGGATAAAGCAGATCCAGCGGCGCTTTTTGTGGATCGCAATCTGCAATTGTTGAAACCGGGTGGACGTCTCTTGATTGTTGTTCCAGATGGCATTCTCTGCAATTCAGGTGATGCCTATATCCGTGAATATATCATGGGCTCGAAGGATGAAGAGACCGGTGAATTTTTAGGAGGAAAAGCCATCTTAAAAGCGGTTGTCAGTCTGCCAACTGAAACCTTCGCCATCTCAGGAACTGGCGCAAAAACCAGCTTCATTTATCTGCAAAAGAAGAAACATGCATCTGAAAAGCAAGGGCCTGTTTTTATGGGCGTGGCTGAGCATGTTGGTTATTTGAAGAAAGGCAAAACAGAAATTCCTGATCCCGCAGGAAACGACTTGGTAACTATTGCAGATATTTACACTCGTGGAGAGCAGCTATGAGTATGAACCATTTCAGAATATTGTCAGAAAAACCTGCAGCTACAATCATATCTGCCTCTATGATTGAGCGTCGCATGGATGCTGGCTGTTTCCAGCCAACCTATTTGAAGAATGAAAGCAATTTGCTGAATGGGAGAGTTCCTTATGCCCGGCTGGGATCGCTCTATAATAAAGGAAATTACGGTTCGCTGCCTGACTCTGTAGATTATGCAACTGAGGGTGTTGCTTTGATAAGAGGAACTGACCTTCAGTCTATGGCTATTGACTTGTCGGAGGCGGTAAGAGTTCCTGAATATTATTACGATCAGTTTAAAAAAGCGCAAGTAACCCCTGGCGACATACTAATGCTTGTTAAGGGAGCATCAATAGACAGACCTGACTCAGTTGCCATGTTTCCCGAGACTGATGATAAGGCGATAGCTAATGGAAGCGTTTTTATCATTCGAGCGAAGGGAAAAAAAATTAATAATAAATATTTGCTCGCTGTTATGACATCTGAATCGTTTTTGCTTCAGAAAAGAAGAGGCTCTTCCAATACAGGTGCGTTGTATAATGATTTAGATACGATTCGCTCATTTATAGTCCCGTTGCCTCATCCAAAAATCCAACAATTTATTAGTGAAAAAGTTGCACTTGCTGAAGAATGTCGAATAGAAGCATCTAAGCATAAAAGTTTATTATTTAAAAAAATCTCCGAATACATTGATGAGCCGTCCTCTTCAGATACAAGCGAAATAGGTTATTGGGCTGATGAATCGCTTACGTCGGAAAGAATAGATCCAATGTATTATCAGCCAGTCTACATTTCTAACGTCGACTACTTAACCAATAGAAGTGATTCCCATTATCTGTCCGATAATAGAATGTGTTCACTTGTAACAGATGGAGACCACGGTAATCCCGTTTATTCTGAAAAAGGCCCTGCGTATCTGAGGGTTACAGATTTTCAAGGCTTTAATATTCAACATAAAAACATGCCTCATATTAACAGCGAGTACGCTCAAAAAATCGGGGCGAGATGTTATGTAAAAAATGGAGATGTTATTGTATCTATTGTAGGAACTATTGGACTGATTACCGTAATAAATGATCGATCTGAAGGCGCTATTGCTAGCAGAGGTGTCGCAAGAATAGTTACTTCCTCTTCGCTCAATCCTTTCTATTTGGCTAGCTACCTTGCCTCCACTCGTGGGCAGTTACAATTAAAACAGCTCTGTGTGGGAACCGTTCAAAAAGGCATCTATTTAGACAGTCTCAAAAGAATACAAGTTCCGCTACTGGATAAATTGATTCAAGATGAAATCGGCAATCATCTTCAGAAACACATATCCCTCATAGATATTTCTTCATCTCTTTCTGAGGGCGCCAAATCCGACGTCGAAGCCCTGATCGAAGGAAAACTGGACACCGACGCTATTCTGTCCGGCAAACTCAAAGCCCCGACTTGGGAGGATATCGAAAAAGAACTGGAGGGCATTTAATCATGAGAATTTTAGGAGTTACACCAACATCAAACGACGTATCGTGGGCCATTGTAGAGGGAACCAAATCGAGCCCAGTTGTTGTTCCGCTTGACAGCACCAAACAGAAATTTCCGGCTGGAAAAAACGAAAGCGGCCTGCTTCATGATCTGTACCGGTTTGCTCTTTCATTGTTGCAGGATAAGGAAGTTGAAAAAATCGTCATATTGCAGGCTGGGACAAGCCAATACGGGAAAACCTCTTCTATAAGAGTGAAAACTGAAGCGGTTTTTCAAATTGCGGCTGTTGAAAGCAATAAGCCTGTCGAGGTAATTCATCCGAATACGTTGAAAGCCCAAATCAAAAAGTTTGAATCGATTGCTGACGACACGCCCGAGGCCGTTCTTAACGCTGGGAATAAGTTCAAACCGAAACCATGGAAGGATACCGTTTTGACAGCATGGATGGGGCTTGATTGATGGATAAAGACCGCACAGAAATTAAGGCACTTATAGAAAACGCCGGAAAGTATGACCTGCAGGATGAAAACTGTCAGGGCATGAATGCCTATGCCTTTTCGGCTAAGCATATCCCATTAAACAGAAATGTTTTTCTGAAAATCTATGATGCCAGCTCTGAACGGTCTGACATATTTGAGGAACCACGTTTTCTTGTTGAAGCAACCAGTGGTGGAACCAATGGAAGCAATCACTTGGTTAATGTGCTCGATGCCGAAAAATTGAGTGAAGACTGGGTTCTTGTGGCGATGGAATATGTCGAAGGCGGAAGTTTGCTGGATGCAATCAGTCAGGGTCCATTGCCATTGATGGACGCAGTCAATGTGACCAAAGATCTGCTGATCGGGTTATCACACCTGCACAACTCTTCCTTTGTTCACAGAGATATCAAACCAGCTAATGTCATGTTGACGACTAATAGTGGGCGGTTACACCCTAAATTGGGTGATTTTGGTTCAGTTGCCAGAATTGAAAATACAGACTCCTTGGTCGCAGCATCCCGACATAGTGCTCTTTATGTTCCGCCGGAAGGCTGGCAACAACCGAGCCAATATGGAATCCGCTCGGATCTATACCAAGCAGGTGTGGTTTTTGCCGAACTGCTCAATGGAAATCTACCATATAACGAAGAACCTTATCTCGACAGGCAAGCCAAAGCAGAAATCAAGAGGTTAGGTGCTACCTGTTTGTCTGAACTGCAGGGCTGGGACCGATGCAAAGTTGTCGACGAAGCAATCGCCAGACGAGCCTCCTCACGCAAAATTCTATCTATGGTTTCCGATCAGCCTTATATAAACCGGACGTTGAAGCAGATTATTAATACCGCAACCAATCCTGATTATGGCAGCCGATATAGCTCGGCAAATGACATGATCAACGCGCTCAACAACCTTCACTTTCCAAACTGGCAAGCGGATGGAAATATTTACCGGGCTAATGCTTGGAATAGCTGGGACTGGCTGATTGAGACTGTTACGAAACGGTCAGGCACCGAAATGCATATCAAGAGGTCACGAACCGGCTGTAACAGTTTCAGACGCTGGCAAACGACAAACACGTTGGCCGATGCCTTCAATAAAGTTTTAAGGGAGGCAAATTGATGATGTTGAAAGTTGAGCATGCCTCCAAAATCATAAATCACCTCACCACATGGGGCGAGGTCACTCGCTTTGAACTGAGCGGTTTTGCCGGTGCTCAGGACTGGATTACAACCTTCGAAAACGCAGGTATTCTGCATGCAGCAGCCACTGATATCTGGAGCCTTTCACCCGAATTTTGGAGCCTGCTCCGGGAAGAGTCGGAGAAAGCCGTCCGCACCGCATTGTTTCAGGTTCCGGAATATCGTGGCTATCTGATTTCCATTCTTGCCGAAGGTGCTGCATCCGCTGCCAAGCAGGGACTGAATGATGAGGTTGAAAAATGGTCCGGCGATGAGTTGCTGCCGTTCCTCTCGGCTATAAACCGGATGCTGAACGAAATTGAGTCCGACGGGAAACGAATCATCGATCAGAAGGCGGATCAGATACCCGCTCTGTTTGCAAAGCTTTCCGAAAGGCAGAACAACTGGGACAACTGGAACCAGAGTTTGCTGGGCAGAACGGCCCGGCCGCAGGACCTCTTTGATTTTGTTTTGAAGCGCTTTGTGCCTTATGCGATGCCGGAGCCGTGCAAAACCCACGGACGCACCCCGGCACTCCTGCCGATCCTCCCCTTGGTGGATGCTGACGGCAATGCACAGTTTATGAATCTGGTTCCGGCACCATGGAATGTCAGCCGGTCGGATATTCAAAGCGGCATTGCGCTCTTTGATGAACATGGAAAGCCGATGAGTGAGATGGGGACTGCTGACGCTGCCCGGAATGCATTGCAGGATGCTCTGATTGAACAGCCCTTTTACAAGGCCGTGACCCAGCTGGCGATTAATCATTACCGGGCAAAGACCGCTTCTTCACCGAGCTTTGAACTGGTTCTACAGCCCGGGATGGGTTTGTCCGGCGTGGCGTTGTTTTATGAAACCCGCAAAATGGGATTACTGAAAGACTGGTTGCCGCCACTGCTTCAATGCCAGGAGTGTTTTGCCGCCAGACCGCTGGAAGAGAGCCAGGTCGAAAATATGATGGAGAACCTGCTGGCTCTGGACATTTTAGATCAGGCCGATGACAACCTCGTTCTTCATGAAGATTTCCAGTCTACCTTGATGGCAGGACGGCTTCGTTCGGTGTTTCGGCCCGGCAAGTCTTTGCAGGACCGCATGATTGAAGCGGTCAGAAAAAATTTGCAAAAAAATCAACCGCAGGAGGTGAATACATGAGTCAGATAAAAGACACCTCCTCGAAGGTAGCATTACCAAAACTATTTCTGTGGAGTGACCCGACAAGGTATCAGGAATACCCGGAGGCTCTCGCCCGGGCGGAAGAAGGCCGTGTTTATACACGACAGGAGATCGAGCAGGAGCTGTTCGATATCACGCCGACCCTGACCTTCAAGAAAGATGGTAAACCTCGAGGACGTGGAACGGATGGAATTGTCAACGCCATGGGCTTCGAGCGTTTCGGCCAGAGGCTGTGTGTAAACGGGCTCGATCTTATCCGGAAAACAGACCACGGTTTTGTGGTTTCTGAGGCAGGATTGGAGCTGGGAAACACCTACAAGAATAGCGCTGAGTCAGATGAGTGGCTTCATTTGCTGGCAAAAAATCTTCTGCTCCGGGAACCAAGAACACGACTTCTGATTGGGCTGATGCTCAAGGGCTGGCTGCTGCAGGTGGACGTGTTCAACAAATTCCCCAAGAGTCAGATGTCATTTATAGGGCCGGAACAGGCCAGACTGGATATCACCTCCAAGGACTGTCTACAGTTCAATGCTCTGCTCTCAGACCATGCGGAATTGGCATTGGGTCCCTTATGGATTGCCGAACTGTCGGAACACGGCTTGAGCCTGCCCATTGAATGGTGTGGCATACGTGTCGACCAGCCCTCCATTAAGGATCTCTCCTCTGCCATTAAAAAGAGTTTCGGGTTGCTCTTCTATATCGGAATTTTCAGTGATGAAGGCAATGGTTGGGCCGTTGATACGGATCACGTGGGCCTGATGCTCGGTCACGATGTCCTTGAATCATTCGGCGTTTCGGCTTCCGGTGGCCACGGCAAGTCAAAGGATGAGCTCTTTCTTGAGGCATTACTGCAAACCATGGACAGCGAAGGATACGCTATCGCCAGCGCCCTTGCGGATAAATTTGGAGAGCTTTGCCAGACCCCGGTTGAAGAGCGGGAAGAGGCTCTGGACCAGTTTGCCCGTGAATCCATGTATGACGACCGTCTGGTCATTGAATCCTATCACACTGGCCAGCCCCGGATGGGACGCGGCTTGTTCGGTGACAGTAGCTGCCGTCGCCTGAAAATTGAATTTACACCGTCCGCAAGAGGGACGGTTATCGGAATTAAAACGAATAACAACCTCGCGGAGGAACAGTAAAATGATAATGAAACCTTGGGCAGCAAAAGGAGTCGCGCTTTATCCACCCAGCTTCTGCATGGTTGGACAAAATCAGGTATTTAACGCTCTGCACCAATTCCGACGTTCGTTCTGGGATGGTCAGACTCACGATATTGCGGGATTTTTCGTGGCATTCGGAGACTGGGGTCTTGGTAAGACCCGTCTCGGCTATGAACTGATTGGAGAGGCCACCGGACAGATCGATGAGTGGCTCTTGAATGAACACGAATATGTGGTCGCTCCCTATAACCGAAAAGATAAAAAGGCACGGGTGCTTGAACCGGCGCTGTCCGATGGTGTCCTGCCTGTTTACATACGCTACAGCTCTGTATGTGATGATGAGCTTGATGCACCCACATGGGTTGCACGACTCACCGTTGAATCCCTTCGCCAGACGCTCGAATGCGATGTGAAATCCGGAGGCGTAAAAGCGCTCTATACAGACATCACCAATGCCCTTCATGCCAAGGGGATTCCGCTTGATCAGCTGACCGCCTGCGTGAAAAACGAAGATCTGGATTATTCCGCAAGGCTCGATGCCGCAATGGAAATCCTCAAACCTAAAGGGATCAAACATCTCTGGATAATCGTTGACGAAGTGGAAACCCCCGGTGATCTGAAGCGGGGCCTTCGTGATGATACCCCGTCCAGTATTGATGATGAATACCTGCTGATGGTCTCCGAGGTTATCAAGCACGAAAACTGGCGCAGCCAGCACCCCTATGTGAATTTCCTGCTGCTCTGCTCCATGGGTATGAGGGACCAAATTCAGATCGGTCCGAACTTGCGTCGTGCCAGCAGTGTAACCATCGAACCGAATCAGGTCACCGATGTTAGCCGGTATGTGAATCATATCAAAGAGTCGCTGGCTGATCCGGAGTCGGTGGAATATCCGGCGGGTACGCTGGAGGCGGCCTTTCTCTCTGCCAACAGAAACTTTGGCTGGCTGAACGTCATTATGTCATCAGTGCATGAGACCTATGCCCGACACAAAGAGCGAAACGAAGATATCAATTCGTGGGCATTGATCCGGGATTTTGCCAAAACCGATGCTCGGGCTGGCAACATTTTCAACGATAATGCCGCCATGCCTTTGATCGGCAAGATTAAGGATGTGCCTCAAGAAACCGTGGAGCGTATTGTTTACGGCCAGCTCCCCGTGGGCGTGGGTGGGACATCATCTGCCAACATCTCCCCGGCTTTTGCTGAGACCCTGCTTGAGCATGAAATCGCCGGGCGCGGAAAGACATTTGCTGAGCTGAGCATGGTGCATATCGATGCGTCAACGCTTGCCAGTGAACTCATCCGGCCTGAATACGGCTTCAAACCGGTTGAAGGCAAATCAGACACCTACTTTACCTCCACATGCCAATTGTCCGTGGTTGGATTGCTGGAAGCGTTGAAAGCCTTTTCGGTCACGGCAGGAAGCAACGACTCTTCGGAAATTGTCGTTTACACCGACCTTGAGCAATGGGGCGAGCAGCTGACGGCTCTTTACCCGAGAGATGGAATAGAGTTTGCCGCAGAAGCGCTGCACAGGATCTTCCTGAGCCCTGATTACAGGGTGGAAGATAGCCGCTTTATCGGAATGGCATTCCGCCTGTGGAAGGAATTCAACAAATTGCTCAATGCGAATACGGAAAGTGTTCGGTTCTTCAAGGACGGTCGCTTTGAGCAGAAGCTTGAGGATTATGTAAAAGAGGTATCCGCTTCTAAAAATAAACGGACTGTAGCGACATGCCTTGGTTTGGCAAAGCTGTTGGATGAGTCATTAGAGAACGCAGCTACCGTGCAGGCATTGTCCGGCATTCCTCATCAGGTGTTCTCTTCACGATTCACATCCCCATCTGTGGATGGATTCCGGGTTACACCAGACGGAAAACTGACAATCGTCTATTGTCTCGATTCTGATGAGACCATCAGAAAGCTGAGCACATATCTTGGCACCGAGCGAGTGCATCCAATTATTGTGCTGTTCTCCGCATCCGCAGATTATGCCGCTTTTGAGGAACAACTGGATAAATATCCGATTCTGAAGCGATGTGTTCTGACTTCACGGCTGGTGGTTCAGGAAGAAGATTTTCTAATCAAGTATTCTGCCCGGAACTCCGTTTTTGAACCACAGGATGCAAGGCTCAGCAAGGTCGCCAATGGTCTGCTGAAATCCTATCAGGATGAATGGGTTTCCAAAGCCAGAAACTGGTCCAACAAAATCAGGCAGGACGGTTACCTGATCGCACCGATCTGGAGTAAGGCGAAAAGTATACCGGTGGCCGATTTTGCCAAAGGCTACCGCTATATGCTTGCCACGAAAAATTCTCTGGATGCCACTCATGAAAACCATGGCGGTCCGTTGAGCGATGTGGAGTTTGAAAACTGCAAGCAGGCCGCCAAAAAGAATACCAATCCGCCAACCGCATGGAGCTATGGAGATCTGCTGGAAATCTTAACCCCGGATCACAACTCGAGAGTTCCCCGTTGTTTCTTTTCAATTCTGCGCGAACTGAAAACACAGACCGCAGCGAATAAACTGGCCAAGAATTTCTTCTTTATCGTGCCTGAAACCGAATTCAAGTCGGTTCAGCAGATGGAGCAGATCCTTGAACTGTTGATTGGGCTGGGTGCCGTCCGCCAGACCAGTGGAGAGCTTTTCCGGGCGATTGATCAGAATCAGCTGGAAATCCGACGGGAAGCCGCTTCCAAGTGGCTGAAGAACGAATGTAAGGAAGCGATCAAAAACTGTGAAGGACTTTTCCCGACTCAGGCAGGCATTCTTTTGAATGCCTCATATCCCGACGCCAGCCTGAAACTCGAGGATTCCGAAAAGAAAATCAAAGCGATTGATTTCAAGATCCTCACAGCACCTTCTATAAATTCACTTCAGGAGGATGCGTTTACGGATCTGGTCGCACAGATCCTGCAAATCGAGAACCTCATCGTGAAAGTCTGCCCGCTGGATATCGGCAGTAAGAATGTGGAGTTCGAGTGCGTGGCGGCCCAGATCGGTCAGTTTGAACGGAAATATAATTCCCTGTCGCTCTGGCAGAAAGTCTCCTTCCTGAGCTGGCTCAAAAAACACTTCCTATCCAAGCGCGAGGAGCTGCTGTCTGAGATCAACCGGATCATTAAGGACAGCAACGAATTGAAGCTTGTTTCTGGAAAGCCATTCCCGATCGTTCCACTGACACTGCCGCTCAAGGCTATTCAGAATGAGCTGGAAAACGCTTTAAAGGGTGTCGGTTCTCCGTCCATGACGCGCATGGCAACCATTAAGGCTGGTAGCTATACCTTGCTGATCGATCAGTATCTTGTGGATTCCAAATACGAGTCAGCCTGGGAACGCTTGTCCGCTTTGGGTGATCTTGTCTCGCCGGATATGACAGACAGCTTCTATACACGGTTTGTTGCCTTGAGAACCCGCTGGGAATCGGTCATTCATACATTTGATGCTACCGATAGTGTATGGACTCAGCTTTCGGAATTTACCAAGGATGCACCGCAGGAAATCCTATCAGACCTCACCGGGATCAAGGCTGAGATCCAGAAATATAACGGGATGATTACAGGCGGTTTGGAAAGTCAGATTCAATCCCAATGCGATGATACGGCTGAAGATGAGCTTTTGACCTTGCTGCAAAACGAGGTTGATGCGTGCGAATCCAAGCTCCAGCCGATGCAACAGAAGATCTCCGACAGGCTGGACACGATTAAGTCTGGCTTGAGGAAAATCATCCGCAGCACCCGGCTTCAGGCATTGAATAAGCTGCTTCAGTCTGAAGGCAAGAGCATCATGGAAGAACCGAAGGCTGAGGATACCTATCAGAAAACCAAGATGGCCTATGAGTCCTTCAATACAAAGGTGATCGCTGATGGTGATAACGTCTTTGAGACCTCAGGTCAGCCGGTCTCCTTTGAGCTTTGGGTGGATATTTATAAAGGGCTGAACAACGGATCTTACAGCGAAGAGGAGCACCCGGATCATGATGAGGCTATCAAGGCTCTGAAGAAGATGAAACTTATCAGGACAAGATTGGAGCTGCGATGAAAACCCTAATTCTTGATATCCAGAAAGACCTGTTTGAGTCATCGGTGCTGGAGCAATCAGCTGAAATACAATTCGTATCAGTTGATGAAGCCCTTGGGGTGAAAGGCGTCCCATGCGTTCTGCTTGGCTCCAAAGGGATTGATGACTTTACCGGCACCGTGCGTAAGCTGGCGCGGGCCAATTATCAAAACGGTACCGGTCTGATCATCATAAACCCGCCGATTGACACCGATATTGGTAACGCTGTTGATGCGCCGGTTTCAATCACGGTGAAGAAACGTAAAGCATCTTCTTTTTGTAAGCCCTTGGGATTTGATGGTCTTGATGGCGAAAGCAAACATGAGATCTGGTCGGATGGCACGATTGAGTCATCACTGAGCTCTGGCGTGATGGGCGTTGACGATAATAAGGATACCGTCCTGCTCAAATATCAGCCCAAGAATACATCAGGCGCGGTTTTTATAACCACCTTGAAGTTGCTCTCCTACAGCGGGATGACCAACGAGACCGACAGAGAATCACTGCTAAAGTTGCTTCTGATATGGGAGAACAAACAGTCGTTTGTCAATGAAGAGCCGACCGAAGATGTGACGGCTTCAGATGAGAGTGTATTGCATGCTGTGGCAATCCTCTCTTTTTCATATGGCAGCAAAGACCCGGATAAAATTTCAGCAGCCATGTCCCGGTTTTTTACCCTCAACACCGACGCGGATGCCGTCCGAAAGGTGATAGATCAACTTTCAACTAATCTGAACGCAACAAAGGAAAATTGGACGTCCAAACTCGAAGATTATATCGCTCAGGCCGGACACTACTCCTATGCGCGGGAAATAAAGGAAATACTTGAAGACGAGGAGGCTGGCGTATGAAAAGCGTTGAAATGTCACGCGCATTGACAGCAGCCATGAGCCTGCGCCTGCCCGGCACCGCTGGCAAACTGGCCAACAAGATGCGCTATGTCGATTCAAAAGGACCACTGTTTCATGACGGGGGCCTGATTAGAAATATTACCCAAGGCAAGCACGAGAAGGTGTATGCCGTTGGTATATCTTCGAAAAGCAAAAGCATGCCTGCTCTGGGTGGATTGCTCTATGGAGCTGCTGCCCTTCGGCACGACTTGGTCGTCGCCAATAACGAGGTCAGTGAAGGTCTGCAGGACAGTCGAGTCGATATCAACGATATGAATTTCCTCGGGGCATCAGAACGCCTTGTGTGGAAGGAGTTCATTCTTGTTTACCGGCTCCTTTCAGATTTGATGAGCTCTGATACCAAGCCAGACATCATTTTCGTGGATATCCCTCTACTGGTTTCCCGGGCGGAACAAAGCGTCTTTCTTGAAGAAGAGGATGTACAGGAGGACTGGCAGGCCCTTCTGCACGTTATGGAGGATTTCTGGCAGCGCCACCTGAATGACTTTTACCCTAACAATCCCGACGGGCCATTCCTTGTATCACTACAAACCAAACGGGATCTGAACAGTGCCGTCCTGAATGCCATCCGAGAAGAAGGCCAATCAGGAAGCCCGGAAGCCATTGATGACAAAATCGTGAACCTAATCCGTGAGGATTGGGGGCAGCTACGAAGAGTCGGTATCCTGCGTTTTCTGAAAGGGACACTTAAGGCTGGGCGCAGAACTGCTGCCTTCTATTACGAGTCTCTCAGCAAATACATGAAGCGTTTTGAACCGAAGCTTGTTTCAGAGCATGGCCTTGTTGGATTTCACCTTCAGGTTGGACTGCGTACACCCATCTGGAAGGTTGAAACCATTGGTAAGCGTGACAGCTGGAGCACAGAGAGTATCGATAAGCTTGCTGGGCTGATCTCGTATTTAACCATTCACGACAACCCCAAAATGAAGCCGCTTCCACTTTGGTTTGCCGAACAGCTCGTTCGTATGCCTAAGGAAGTTCTAATCAGCTATTTGAAATCGACCCTCTCAATGCTCAGAGACAGAGAGGTTGATCAAACATGGCTTGAAGGTATCGACACAATTCAGGAAGAGGTAGAATAATGAAAAATAATCAAGACAACTTCATCGGCAAACTGGTTGGAAACACGGGCCAACCGGACAAATTGACCATTGCTCTCCGGAACAGCTTTTCAGCAAGGCGCGGCGAGTTCGTCAGGATCGCTCATCAAGAGCGTGAAAATGACCAGAACATGGATGTACTCGGGCGGATTGTCTCCCTTTCCAGAAGCAGCATCCTGTTCAACCCTGCTCTTGGCGAAGGCATTAGCGAGGTCGAGCTTTTGCCGCACTCCAAGGTTTCAGGAGAAACCGTGTATGGGACCATTGAATTGGTTGGTTACAAAGATCCATATACCGGTGAAATCAGAATCCCCCGCAGACCGCTCAATCCGGGCACCAAGGTCTACAGTGTCGATTATGACTTTTTGACCAAGTTTTATGATTTCTCGGAGGACACCAGCATTCACCTTGGAAACCTCGTTGGGTATGAGAAAGGCTCAAATGTCGTTCCTGTATATCTTGATGCCAACACGCTGGTGACAGAACACTTGGCCGTACTGGCTATGACCGGCTCTGGTAAAAGTTACACCGTTGGGCGAGTTATTGAACGCCTTGTCGCTCAGCTGAACGCCTCGGTCGTCGTATTCGATCCCCACGGGGAGTACGGCAAAGCATTGCGTGGCGGAACCCTGAATTTCAATGACCGGCTTGATTCTGTTGAGGATGTCAGAGACCGGGAGAAGCTCGCTGAAATTCAGAAGAGGCTTCAAGTACTTCAGGATAAGGGTGCCGGTATTACTGCCTTCACGCCTCAAATTCGAAGCTTCACCGAAAAATATGCTGGAAAAAACCAGAACCTGGCTCTTCAACTGGATCACTTTGATGTGGATGAATTTTCCGGAGTGTTGCCGGGCCTGACGGAACCTCAGCAGCGTGTCCTTGATGTGGCGCTGAGGTATTGGAAAGAGAATTTCGAAGAGCCTCGTGACATTCAAGAGCTGTTCTCTGTTTTGGACGATCTTGATCGCCTGAAAAGTTGGGTTGCCGAATCAGGAAGCCCGGGCGAAGCCAGCGCACTTAAAGGCGGAAGTGCCAATATTGCCGCCATCCGTTTGCGCAGGATGATTAACGAGGCACAAAGCTTTTACACCCGTGCTGCAGGTGATCCCTTTGATGTTTACAAAATGGTCGGCGATGACCACGAGCAATACGGCCGCCTATGTATTGTAGACCTTCAGGGGCTCTCGAATACTGCAAGACAGGTCATTGTTGCGTTGATATCCAGCGAATTGATGAAAGCGGCGGGCGATAAGAACCGCCCGATAAGACCCTCTTTCATCATCTATGAAGAAGGCCACAATTTCGCACCCAATGGCGAGCCATGCATATCAAAGAACATAATCAAGCGTATTGCTGCCGAAGGTCGAAAGTTTGGAGTCGGGTTTGCCATCGTAAGTCAGCGGCCAAGCAAGCTGGACTCTGATGTAACCAGTCAGTGCAACACGATTGTCGCCATGCGTATCAAGAACCCGGACGACCAACGATTCATTCAGAAAACTTCTGATTACTTCTCGGCTGCGGACCTTGCGGAATTACCAACTCTTTCAACCGGTGAGGCGTTAATTTGCGGACGTGCAATTATCGCTCCTCTTGTCGTCAAAGTGGGCACCAAGGCCCTTGTGCATGGAGGAGAGTCCCCAAGGGTATGTGAGCGTTGGGGCAAAGCGGAGATTTGATGAAAAGAAGCATAAACATAAGCGAAACAGTTTTTTCTGCCGTCACTGATAGGTCTCACATGGCAGAGAACTTTCCTATGCTTTTGCAGTCGGGAATCCCAGACCGTGGTGTGACGATCCATTCGCACTTTTTGACATACTTGTCGAGCTGCGGTCAAAAAGCCGGGTATTCCGCGATTACGGAATGCCCCGTGAGTATTAACGAATCATTTCAAGGCATCGGAGAGATCCGGGCTGATTCCGTGTGGTTTGATAAATCGGATTTAAAACCGAGAGTCGCCTTCGAGTTCGAACGCTTTGAAAAAGGTGATGAAAAGAAGCTCAAGCAGAAGGTTGAAAACTTGGCGATAACAGCGGCGCTCAGTGAGACCATTGAATTGGCCGTTCTTGTCTACTGGGTCCGGTCCGGCTCCATGCCCAGAAGCATGGATGGTGTGGTCGCCCCATACGGAGCCAGCTTCAGAAGAAACGGGATCGTGGTCCCCAAAGCCATGACACCGTTAATGGTAATCAAATGCGTCATGAAAAGCTCTGGAGATACGCAGGATCTTGTGTTTGGAGAATTCCTTCGGGATATGCGTAATGAACGGCACTTATCTGGAGGAAGTTATTAATGGGCATTTTCTTTAGAACAAAGAAAAATGAACTCCTTGGCGACAGTTTTCGGCTTATCGAAGAGGTCGGTAAAGGGAGCTTCGGTGAAGTATGGAGGGCCGAACGTTTATCTGATGGGAAGCATGTCGCCATCAAGATTCCAAAGGATCAAGAAAAAGGTGAAGAGGTCCTTCGGAAAGAAGCAGATATCGTTAAGGGGATCATCCATCCGAACATTGTGCAGGTGTACGCATTTCATAACATAAGCGATCTGTTCTTCATTGAAATGGAATTCATTGACGGGTTCAGCCTTTCAGCAATTTTGCAGGGCTCCAACAATGCAACGAGCCTGTCTTTCAAACAGATGCTGGAATGGCTTGCCAATATATTGGATGGACTCGCAGCCGTGCATCAAAGGAATATTTCACACAACGATCTTAAGCCGGAAAACATCCTTATCGCCAAGGATACCAATAAGGCCAAAATAACTGACTTTGGCGTCAGTAGAAGATTTGAGGATGCGTGGGTCTGGACCAAGCGTCATGGAACAGAGGCGTACATGGCTCCGGAAGTGGCTCTGGAAGGTAAACGTAGCAAGGTGTCGGATATTTATTCGCTCGGAGTCTTGCTATATGAGATGACCACAGGCTCCCTCCCATACACCAGTCCACACCAGTTGTTGACGGGCTTGAACATCTCAAAACCCCGGGAAATCAACACCGATATTCCATCCGACCTTGAACAGGTGATTTTGAAAGCGATGGAACGGCGGCCGGAAAAAAGATATCAAAGCGTCGGTGAGTTGCGAGCTGATGTCGATCGATGTGTGGATTCTTTATCTGCCAGCAATGTGATGGCAGAACTGCCTTCTCGGTCCGCACCCAAACAAGAATTTCAACCACCGTCATCGAGCCCGCTCTATTACCTTGAGCTCGCAAAGAAGAAACTTTCCGATGGTGATCATCAGGGGGCCTTGGAAGCGGCTGAAGCGGCAGTTGACCGTAGCGATGAGCATCCTCAGTACCTGCGAATGCTCGGCGGTATTTGCATTCGTGTGGGATATAAAAAGAAGGCCATTGCTGCTTATGAACGGTTGATAAGTATTTACGAGCGCGGATACCCAGTTGAGGATCGCCAGAAGATTGAGACCATTGAGCGTCTTGGCTCTCTGTATGTGGACGATCAGCGTTATGAACAGGCCCTCCGGATTTATACCTCGCTGGTAAAAATAGCCCCAAGCTCTTATTCCAAATTCAAATTGGCAATTGCCTATGGACTGGACGGGGATTACCGTCAGGCAATCCAGCTTCTTGAAGAGGTCAGAAATGAAAAACCGGAGGCTTTGGTTGTCTATAACAAACTGGCATGGGCTCATGCATTAAACGGAGACGACCACCTTGCTCTTAGCTTCTATAACCAAGCGTTGGCAATAGACGCCTTTGACCTATTTAGCCTTTTCCACCTTGGCCAGTATTACCACATCATTGGCGATCGTCGCAGGTCAAACGAATATTTCCAGCGGCTTTATAGCGCAGACAAGGTTGGTGATTATTCCGCCCGGGCAAAAAAAATTACAGATGATGAATGATAACGAAGAATATTTTGATTGAAAAAAAGAGACGCAGAAAAAGAGCCATCAAACTACTAAGATTATTAGTTTTATTTTGAATTGAGCAAAAATTCGATATCCAAGACAAGCTTTGATGGAGGAAAGGCCCTGTAAAGAATATTGTGTAAACGGCCTGTCGGTCAGAGTATCGGCATCCGGTCTTCAAAAATGATCGTAAATTGGTTCAGGGCCGCTTTCCAGTTGCGGATCGGCATGGTCCACTTTTTCGAAATGTTCTTCAAAGCCAGGTAGAGCAGCTTGATCATTGACTCGTCGTTGGGGGAACGATCTCCGGTTTTTCGTGACCTTACGCAGCGAAATGTTCACTGATTCAATGGCATTGGTCGTGTAGATCGCCTTGCGGATCTCCGGCGGATAGGAAAACAGTGGCGTGATTCGCTCCCAATTACGCCGTTAGGACCGGCTTATAGTCGGATGGCTGGCATTCCACTTGGCCTCAAACTGCTCCAGGTGAATCTCGGCCTGCTCAATCGTTGGGGCCTGGTAGATGGCTTTCAGGTCGGCTGCAACCTCTTTGCGTTGCTTCCACGAAACGTAGTTCAGGCTGTGGCGCACCATATGGACGATGCAGAGCTGAATCTGGGTGTCCGGAAAGATGGACTCGATGGCTTCGGGAAAACCCTTGAGCCCATCGACACAAGCGATGAAGATATCTTTCACGCCCCGGTTCTTCAGTTCGTTTACAACCTGCAGCCAGAACTTGGCTCCCTTGGTCTCGGCGGTTCACATGCCGAGAACCTCCTTGACGCCTTCGAGGTTGACGCCAATGGCCAGATAAACGGCTTTATTGATGACTCATCCTGACGCACCTTGACGCGGATGGCGTCCAGATAAACGATAGGATAGACCTCATCTAGCGGCCGGTTCTGCCAGAGGGTTATCTCTTCCTGGACGGCCTGTGTCACTTGCGAAACCAGCGTCGGTGAAACTTCGACGCCGTATATTTCCTCAAGGTGGGCCTGGATGTCGCGGGTCGTCATGCCGCGAGCGTACAGGGCGATGATTTTGTCGTCGAAACCGGTAAAGCGTGTCTGGCTTTTGGGGAGGATCACCGGTTCGAAGGTAGATTCTCGGTCGCAAGGAACGGCGATATCGAGATTGCCGAATTCCCCTTTGACGCGCTTTTTGTAGCTGCCGTTGCGGGTGTTGCTGGTTTTCTTATTGACCGAAGCGTTTTTCTCGTAGCCGAGATGGTCGGTCATCTCAGCTTGGATGGCTCGCTCCAGAAGTTTTTGGGTCAGTTGTTTTATCCCCAATGAGGTCTTCAGGATTCTTGTAATCCTTCATCAGTGCATCGAGCAGATCGTCGGGTATGCCCATCGGTTCCTCCAGTGGTTACGAGTTGTAACCGACTGTGGCCATTTACACAAAGGATTTTACAGGCCCTCGAACGGCCCAACCTGTTTTCCATAGGTTGGGCTGTCTTGTATGTTGTGCCAAATTGATTATCCGGGGGGATCGGATTATCTAAGGATTTATCAGTCACGGGGAAGGGCGGTGGGTCCCAAATGACTTGCTTGGCGCATTAAGTTAGTACTTACAGAGGGCCGTTTACTTGCCAAGAATTTTCTTAACAAGTCAGTAGTGTCCCAACGTTTAGTTGAATAAAAACAACTGGTTATCGTTTTCCGTTGATGCGGCTGTGTAATCCGCGTCAACAAGTAGCTGATTTAACTGAATTCTCTCGAACGAGGTTACGCTTAAT
>Ga0265295_1002994_pt1 | contig 25422 bp, 17 predicted proteins | sample Munlansysbiofilm_FD_192503 | JGI IMG/M metagenome (GOLD analysis project Ga0265295, IMG submission 192503) | Leachate microbial communities from a municipal landfill in Southern Ontario, Canada - Methane capture system biofilm | ecosystem: Engineered > Solid waste > Landfill > Unclassified ... | reverse complement strand
GATGCAAGCATCAGTGCCGCAATGAGCCAGGGCGGCATCAAGAACGTCAGCACCATCGAGTACGAAGTTAAAAACATCATCGGTTTCGGTACTTACTGTACTGTAGTCACCGGTAACTAATATCTGGCTCAGTTTGAAGCGGCGGCACACAATGCCGGTATGAATGCCGGATCGGAAATAAGTGGGGAGGCCAAACGGCTTTCCCACTTTTTTTATGTCCTTTGGAGGGGTCAATGCGCACTGCGGGAACCCCCCGATCACGGCCATGTCTTTTGTGCTGCAATTCTTCTTTGACTAGACGGCTCTGTTTAATGCTGAGGAAGTGGGATGCGCTCAGGGCGCGCAGTTCTGGGGCGCCGAGCTTGGGGGGAAAGAGGGTTTACTAGGTCGCTGTGATGCGCGAATGGCGCAGAACAGCGAGGCGGACTACTTTGCGGGCACTTTATAGCTTATTCGAACCCTACACCCCTTACAATTTCGGACTTTTCATTTCACAATCCGTTGTTATCAACGCCTTGAGCGTTTTCAAAAAGTCATCGCCCATCTGACGCCTGACGCGCAACACATAAGCTAAGGGCAGGGCCTTTTCGTAGTCGCGGATGGCTAAGTTCTGGGTAAACAGTCCGTCTGGGTCTTTTTGAATTTCTTCGTTTAGGGATTTCTCGAAAGAAGCCCAATTATCTCCGACGGCATTCTTCGCCCATGTTTGGTAAAACCCCCGAATCCCCCAGGGTGCAAAGACTTCATCTTGGTCTATTCCCGGAAACTGCGGCACACCGGCGTGTTGTGCAAGGGTATACAGCCCTTTTACTTGGCCGGAGCGCAATTCTATACCATCACCACGGTCGAATTCAACGTCAGCGGCAGTTCGGTGCGGCCCGAGGATATTGTCCTCTTCGGAGTAGAGCACCATAATGGTTTTGGCTGTGCGGTGGGCGTGGATAAAATTCCAGTTGACGCACCAAATCAGGCAACCTGAAGCCGGTTACGGCATGATGATAAAATGGCCCAACCATTCAAAGATAAGCTTCTGTTGAGCTTCCATGGCTTTGCTGTTGCCGGAAATCTCCAAATCAAATGTTTTACCATCTTTATAGGCTATTTCCAGAGTGAAATTTTTTTCATGGCTGTCATCATCCGAGTAACCATAGATTAAATCATGCTTGCCGAAGGGTGTTTCAATGTATTCAAATACATTGTCATCCTCGGGTATGAGTTTTTTCAAGAAAAAAGAGCCGCCTTTACCCCATGCCTTGGCTTCGTCGATAATTTTTTTGTTTTTCTCTTTTACCGTGAAATCATAGCCGTCAAAAATTGCAATGTTAAACTTGATCTCCCCTTGTGGCGTTTTCCAGGTGTCGATTCGCGCGGCGTGATTTTCAACAATCCATTTGTTGAGTTCGTTTGGTAGTCCGAGCGGTATTTCAAAGCGCAGATTGCGCACATGATACCGGCGGGTGTTCGGCGCGCGCCCTTTAGAAGTGTCGAGATGGGGAGCGCCCTGAGCAATCCTGAGGCTGTTGAGAAACACCTGCCAATCCTTCCAGAACACGGTATTTTGAACATCTTTGTCGTTCTCTACCTTTCGCACTAGACGAATAAAAGCCATCTGCTTGGGCGCTACGGGGATGAAAAACACCCTTTCGATGAAACGATCCGAGGGTTTGCGGTTGTCCCCATCAAAAGTGGGTTCAAACCCTTGCGCCTCATAAACCAGTTTGTAAGCCTCGACCCCTGCGAGCTTGACGGGCCCCTGCTCCCGGACAGTCACTTCACCTTTCGCCTTCTGCCGAACCTGCTGCAGCCAGTCTTCAGCCTGCTGTTTCGGAGTAAAAAGACCGATGTGATAGGCCGGTTCGACATATACATATATCCCGTACTCTAATTCACCTTTGTCATTGAGCACGATGGGTTCAAAGCGGTAGTTCTCATAGGCAATGGTGTGAGAAAAAGGAGCTTCCGGGATGAAAAGGTCATCCATGGTGGTATAACCTTGAGGATAGTAGGGTTCTTGTGCGTACAGGGTTTGCATGGTCAGTCCTGTCAGGATGAGGATGAAAATAACGAGAAAGCCGTGTCGTTTCATGGTTTCGTCACCGAATCTGTTGCAAATGTGGTCGCCAGAGTTTGAATGCTGTCCAGCGTTTGTTGGACAGCGTCCTTATTTCCGCAGATGTCCGCATGCTCCACCCGTCCTTGGGTAATCACTGGCCCTGCGGGTTGTGCGCCTTGTTGCAAAAGGGCCTCCGCGCTGGTCAGTGGCACCGTGCCATCACCCGCCGCGCTGCGCTGATAGGGGCACAGTAACACGCCGTGTTTGTCGAGCTCCAAGGTCGTATCTACCACCGTCTCTTCACCCTGGGAGCGGACCACAAAGGTCTGTGGATGGTGCTGCAAGCGCAGTTTGGCATGAAAGGATTTTGCAGCATCAAGATTGTTGAAAAACTTTCTCTGAAAAGTGTCGCCCTCTATAGAATCTTCAACTCTCTGTACTCCCTTGCCCCGCAAGCGGTAATTATCGTCGCTGTAGGGCGTTCTGGCCGGGATGTAGATGGTGTGCGGCTGTCTTTGGTATTCGGTGGGGTCGGCCTCGGAGAGTAAAACGTCTTTTGTTTCTCCATCCGTGCACCAATCCTGGTAGCTGACCCTCTTGAACTCCTCTTGCGTATAGGGCCTGGGGCGACCGTTGGGATCGTAGCGTTTGCAGGCGAGCAGGCCAATGCGTTCACTCTTGTAGATATCGTCGTAGATATCGAGCTTATCCAGAGGCCTGTCCGGTTGCAGGGTCGGGTGGTCGAGCTTTAGCCAGGTTTTTGGCGGCTGCTGGGGGTCATGGGTATAGTCGTTGGTGGGCAATAGCTGCAGCGCCCCAGTCAGTTTAGCGGCCATCTGGGTGAAGACATAAGCCAAAGGCAGGGCCCTTTCGTAGTCGCAAATGGCTAAATTCTCGTTAAACAGTCCGTTCGGGTTTTCTATTGGTGAATCCTGAGCTGTGCGCAGAAAATCCAAATCAGTTTCCTGTCCAGATTTTCTCAAGTTCCTGTTTTTCAGAGTCGTACTTATAAACGATTATCCCCCCGCCATCACGCTGGCCTGTCACCAGGATTCCAGCTTCTGGCGCGGTATCGATGGATGAGTTACGTGGATAATCGCTGACTGATGGAAAGGGGTCGCGGCCCAGAGGGAGATATTTCAGAGGAAGGGGATTATCTACATGGTAGAGAATGGCGTAGGGTTCGTAGGTCGTGAAACGCAAATAGTGCGATTTGCTAATAAATTTCAACGCTAAGATACTATCATGGTGTGTATCCCACCCTTTTGGCCATTTGATAAGCCCCTTATTGTTGAATGTCCACTTTTCATAGTCATCTGTTCCATTTTTATCCAAAACCCCAAGGAAAATGCTAGCAATATCCTGGTACGTTTCGCCGATTCTGGCATTCCTAACATACCCCCTGCCGCCTTCATCTCCACTAACCACCCACTGCCCATCGGGGCTTAAAGTGGCCGTGGTTTTGGCACTATGTCCTGATAATTTAAACAGGGGCTTCAATGACTTCGTATCCCAGAGTACAACACCGGCGTAATTTGAAAATCTTTGTTCAGGGTTGATCGGCGGAAACTTCTCGATGGGCTCATTATCCGCAAGTCTAGATCCGTCTCCGCCGCTCAGCAGAATGGCGCCTTCTTGTGAGAGACTGAAATTCAATAACTTGCCTACGAAAAAACTTGGTGAATCGCCATCTTGTTTTACTGGTTGCAGCTTTTGCCCAAACCCGGAGAAGATATTCCAATCCTGATCTGAGCTGAAATAGGTTTGCAGGTTCTGGTCCATTACATGTCCATAGGTTGGAAAATGAGGGAAGGTTGTTATAGTTTTCCCAGAAACCTCCTGAACATGTACCTCGTCATTCAAATCCTGCCATAAAAACTTATCCGTCCCTTTAATGAAATAGGCACTGTAGATGTTGCTCTGGCTGGAAATCGTTGTTTTGCTTTTCTGTTGGAGATCCCATAGCACAAGGGTTTTATCTTGATTCGAACTCAGGACATAACGGCCATCGGTTGAAATCGAAACGACCAAAGCCTGAGCGTTTGGATCTGTCCTATTTTTTTCTGAAGAATTGCCCGGTTGACAGCCAACGCTACAGAAAACAGCCATCAGACAAAGTACGCAAACAGCGTGAAGAAGTGCTTTTATCATTTCAGTATTTTCCGAATCCTGTTGTGCGTCGAATTTGGTCCACGATGCGCAATTTATAAACTTCACGGAATAAAATGTCGCTTGGAATCTTCATCCCCGAATGACTAAAAAGCCACGGGGTTTGGTTGACAAGCAGGAGTTTGTCTTTCTGTAACATTTCACGTAAATGAGGGTCATCTCTTTCCGGTCCTGTATATCCCATGGCCGGTCTTGGCTTTTTAATTTCATAATCCGTTGCTATCAACGCCTTGAGCGTTTTCAAAAAATCATCGCCCATCTGGCGCCTGACGCGCAACACATAAGCTAAGGGCAGGGCCTTTTCGTAGTCGCGGATGGCTAAGTTCTGGGTAAACAGTCCGTCCGGGTCTTTTTGAATTTCTTCGTTTAGGGATTTCTCGAAAGAAGCCCAGTTATCTCCGACGGCATTCTTCGCCCATGTTTGGTAGAACCCCCGAATCCCCCAGGGTGCGAAGACTTCATCTTGGTCTATTCCCGGAAACTGCGGCACACCGGCGTGTTGTGCAAGGGTATACAGCCCTTTTACTTGGCCGGAGCGCAATTCTACACCATCACCACGGTCGAATTCAACGTCAGCGGCACTGCGGTGCGGCCCGAGGATGTTGTCCTGCCCGGAGTAGAGCACCATAATGGTTTTGGCTGTGCGGTGGGCGTGGATAAAATTCCAGTTGCGCAGTACGCTGGTGTCTTTGGCGGGGTTGTTTGACAGCGCGGTATCCGGTACCGCCGGTTGCCACATGAAGACGTTCTCGACACATTCCTTGCGACTTGGCATCTGCCCGAGCAGATTCATGGCGACCAGCAGAACTCGGTTGCCCAGGCTATGGGCAATGATGTTAGGCCGAATGCCGGCATCGGTCAGCTGTATGATAAGTCTGGCCACTTTGGCGCCTGCGCGATTGGCGTTCAGTTCGGCTTGAATGTAGTTGGTGGGGAAAACATCCCCCGACCAAGCTACGTTGATGATGCGGGTAAATTTACTATAGTCAGTACGATCGAAGCCGGCCGCCCGATTGAGATTGTCCTCTAGGTGGATTACCCAGGAATGGGCGGCCTCGCCGTTGAGGTTTTTCTCCTGGAGGGATTCTGGAAGAGAAAGACCGGCGGTGTCGAGTTCGGAAAAACGCCGCTTGAGCCCATCAATATTTCGGTAAACGGTGGCATCGGTGTTGAGAAAGGTTGCGCCGGCAACGTTGGGACGCAGGCAATCCATCGGCTTCGGCGCGGTGATCGTATCAATCTGACGAGGGAATTTACCATACGGAACATTGAACCCGTGAATAAACAGGGTGGCGTTGTTGCCGTTATTCCGAAAATAGTTAAGCTCGCGCGCCGTCAACAAGTCTCTGGTGCAGGGATCAGCGGGATTCCTGTCTTTGCGCAGATTGACCATGATCGGGGGGAACAGAAGGGGAACCTTAATTCTGTAATGGGCTTTGATAGACCCTGGAATCAGCCAGGGAGTCGTGGCGGACGGTGCGTAGCTCAGCGTATTGTTCACGAGAGGTCTCCTTTATCAAATTCAAAAGGTTCCCCAGGGATCTGCCAGCGCCAAGGGCCGACAATAACATCGACAAAACTAACTTCTCCCTGCACGACCTGTGCAAAATGGTTTTTGCCTTGAGCATCCTTGAGAGTTACTTCCACCCCCTCCGCCAACGATGTCCCGTCGGAATATTGGGGTGACAATGAGATGGACGCCGTTAAGTGAAGGCCGGACGAAGGTTCAGAGCGCACGTCGTCTATCTCCACCTCAAAAACATACATCAACGTTTGCATCTCCTCTTGGCCTTTGTCGCGAATCAAATCATCACTCACCTGCTTCGGCGTGCGCAGCCATTTGATCTGATGCTGGCCAAAGCCGTCATCTAGAGACGCGCTTAGAGAGTCAACGATACGCTTTTGGCCATCGTCGCCGCATTCGTAGACATTCACAATGGCGGTCTCGTCACCTTTGAAATTCTTCACTGAAAATAGCGCCTCGGTGGTTTCGCCTACCGGCACGCGGCAGTGACTCCAAGCGAGGTTGTAGATGGCGGGCTCGTCTGCATTATTCAGTTCTGGTATCCCCTGCGGCACCAAGGGCGCTCCCACTGCCGCCTCAGGCATCGGTGCCCCGCCACCGATTTCGTAGTTGACCTTGCCGTTGAGGTTGACTTCGCCGCTGCCGAGGGAAACTTTATTGCCGTAGAGTTGTACGGTGCCATCGGCTTTGATGATGAAGCCGCCGCCTGCCTGACCAAAATGGATGTCGCCACCCCCTTTTCCGCTGATGCGAATATCCTTGGCGGACTGGATGGTTAGATTGCCATCTTGAACGGTGAAGCTGGCCCTGCCCTCTTCGACGGTAACTTGTTTGCTTTGTTCGACGTCGATGCGCAGGTGGCGACCGCTGGTCTGCTCGATGTTGGCGCCAGCGTGCATGCGGATGTTGTTGGCGGCGCTCTGCTGGTAATTGGTTGCGGCCTGATGGTGGATTTCACCGTTGCTGGTTGCGGTCTGGTGACGGTTTTCGACGATTTGCACTCGGTCGTCGCCGACCAGTTCGGTGATGCTTGAGTCGCTCTGTACATGCAGGGTTTTTTTGGCTTGGAGTTGCAGCGCTCCCTGTTCGCTGGCGAGGCGGATCTTGTGGCCGACAGCGGAGGCATCGAGATGGAGGATATTATGCCCGCCGAAGGTGCGCAGGGTGATCGCTTCGCGCTCGATTTGATCGTCGAGGCAGAGTTCGTTGTCGGCAGCGGTGCGCAGCCGGTTCTGCGCTGCGTTGGCGCTGGTGACTGGGCTGAAATTGGCCGGATTTGGTAGTGTACCGACAATCATGGGGCGGTCTGGGTCTCCGTTAAGGCAGCTTAAAAGGACTTCGGCGCCGTCTTGCAGGGGTTGATGTAGGCCGGTCGGTTCTGCGCCGGCGGGGCCGCCGTAGGGAGAGAGGCGGCGGATAGGGATGCTTGCTTCGGTATGGGCGCGTGGCTCACGGTCGAAATGGGCACGCACGCGGTAACGCCCTGCTTCGTCAAGGTGGGCGTGGGCTCCGCCGCTTTCGATCCGGGCAGTGAAGGTCATGGGCAGTTGGGGTCGTGGTGGCATTGCAGCACGAAATGGGGTTTCACGTCGGATCATCCTGGCCTGGTTGGTGTAGGCGAGCTCTTCTCCCGCAACGTCTGCGCCGGCTCTTTGGCTGGCCCGGTGATGGACACGCATGGGGAGGTAGTCGCCGCTGAGTTCATCGGTCAGTAAGGAGGCATCGAGGCTTAGCACCTGACCGACACCGAGATCGGGCATATCGCTGGTGATGGTTAGCGTAAACGCTTCCACCGCGGCCCGCTGCGCCAACAGCTGTGCCTGCGCTCTGGCCTGCTCGGGCCCTTGGGCTCCGGTACCAAAGTGGGTTTGCACGGGTTTAAAATCCCCGGGTTTGGCATTGGTGTGTGCGCTCCCCGCAATGGCAAGGGCTGGCTGGGTTTCGCTGCGATCGTGAATGTGGAATTCAGCCGGAGTCATGCTCTGGCAAAACTCCAGGCTGAGAATCCCGGTGCGTTCTACTGCGGCGAGGGTTGCTTCCATTCCGGCCGGGGGCTGGTAGCGCACCACCTTTCGGTCGCTGAAAGGAAGCTGGCCGTTGTGGTCGCAGAAATGCACTACTTCAGTGCCTTCTTCAATATCGGACCAGTAAAAAATCCCGGCGGCAGAAAGGATCCTGTGCAGAAAATCAAGATCGGTCTCATTGGCTTGCAGGGTAAATGGACGTACTGGATAGTCGCGGGTTAGTTGGAACTGTATCTGTGTGGAGGGAAAACCGTGGGTTTGCAACAGCTCGGTGGCAATCTCAACCACGCTCTTGCCGAGGATGATGCGGGTATCACTCTGCTGGCGCAGCAGCGCCAGGTGCGACTCAAGGTGTGCAAGAACCCGAAGTTGGCCATCGTGGTGAGTCCCTGTCTCTTCAAGGGCAGTAATTACCCCGGCTAGTTCTCTGCAGGCTCCATCCTTGCCAACGATGGTTATCACCCCCGGCAAAGCTAAGTTATCGACGACGGAAAAGCCCGGAGCGACGAGAAGTTCGATTTTAAATTTAAAAGGCTCACAAAGGGCTTCTTCCCCTTCGAGAGCCAATACCGGCAAGGCAGACGAGCCAAGCTGCAGATGCAGACGAGCCTGAGCGGCTGAGTTTTTCATCTTCACCTCCTGAAGTATTTCAGGATCAATAAGTTGCCATATAAAGAGTTTCAATACATATTTTTATGAAAAGGCACTAATTGCTAAGGCTGACTTAGCGACCAGAACCGTCTTTAGCATAAATATTCAACAGTCGCTACCAATTAATATAATTTTAGTGACGGCCGCCACATAACCAAGCTCTTCGCTTGCCCAGATCAACAGAAAAAACAGAAAAGCCCATCAAGATATCCCAAACGTCCGACTAGATGACGATATGGTCTAAACTTAATGGGCTATCTGCGAACAGTTTCAAAAAGTCTTGCTATGACATTCAGGCATGAACATCAACAGCAATATACACACTACTTCTTCTTATTATTCGGCTTTACTGTAACCTGAGTGGTGGCAGTAATTTCGTCCACGACCACATTATTCACTTCGATAGTTGCAAGCCAGGCAACGGTTTCCGCCACAGTAGGGTTATCAAGTTGAGCTTTCCAGCGGAAAGTAAACTTGGTTTTCTGATGTGGAGCAAGATCTGCAAAATCGCCTGTAAATACAGTGCCGTCAGTCCCAGTGATAAGGACAGTGCCTGTCGCTGCATCTTCAGCGCTTGCAGCATTCTGGATAGTAAGTATGAGTCTTTCGGTTTTACCGTTTTCGATGGTTTCTGGATATTCAAAATCGTCAATGTTGGCATCTGAGAGTATTACGATCGGAGCTTCAATTGCCATAGTTGAAGATGTTTTGATAACAGCATCGCCTGAACCGGTCTCCAGATCTTCGTATGTCATAGTCACAACGGTACCAACCGGGACATTACTATACTCGTCAGGCAGAGCTGCGGCGAAGACACCACGATCCTCGCCCTGCTCAACCAACGTGAGCGTACCAAAAAGTCCTGAATCGGTTGAAATAGAAATCACCAGTTCTTCGGCGACATACGGATCTAGATTAAGGTCGGCATCGCCCACCCGCGCAGTCAGCATGCTGCCAATGGTAAAGGTATCCTTGGGTTCGAGCAATACAGCTGCATCACTCTTTCCAAACTGGAGCAACGGGTAAGGTTCCATTCCAACATAACCGGGCATGCCAATTCCAGATGTATCCGCTGTCGGGGTGACGCGGATGGTAAAGGTGGAACCAGGGAAGGTTGCAACATCGCCAATTGTAACCACATAATTCAGCCCTACATTAACAAGGTCGTCGATCTCATCCATGGTATAGGAGAGATTTTCAGCCATTGCGTAGATTTCTTCGTCTGAGATTGTTGCAAACGCACCATTCGGATGCTGTGAACCACCCATCCAGCCATAAGTAGCGATTTTCGGATCATAGCCATACCAGGCAAGCAGGTCGGCATCCGTATCCGGGTTTCCGTCGTCGTCAAAAAAAATACCGTACGGCAGCATATTGCTCGCAAGCCATGGACCGAACTGATTTACCACCGCGCCACCCGCAGGAACCTCTGCATAGTCACTGCCCAGCGTTTGTGTTGCATGAAGAATGTCTGTAAGCGGTTGCTCACCAACAACATATTCGTCTATCAGAAAGCCGGCTCGCTTCGCAGGATCAAAAAAACCTACCTCACCGGAGTGCTTATCAGTGGGTCCAAACAGACCTGCCGAGAAAAGGGCCAGCTGTTCTGCACTCCACACGTCCGAAGGTACGGAGATGTTGAGGTCTTCCAAGGCAACACCAGCCTCTGCCACGGTGGTGAATTCTTCACCCACACCAAAACCTACCTGAACGGTGAATCCTTTGAGGCGCCCGTCCGTCCAGTTATTAATCTTTTGGAAGACCTGATAATCGCGGCTACCAGCTTCACTTTCGACGTTAAAAACAAGATCGACACTTTCTGAGCCAACCCCATCAACCGTAGACGGCAACATGGCTAACTTATACCGTTTGTGGGTCTGATAAGGGCTACTGCAAACAACTTGTTTGGGATCTGCGGAATCCAGATAATGACCATCTAGGTAAGACGTAGACATTATGCAGTTCATTGGCTTTGGCTCTTTGACACCAAAATCATCATTAACAATTTTGATGCCGGAAGGCTCCCCAACCGGCCAATCTTTAGCCAAGGTGTAGGCCATAATCGTCCCAGTACCGTCATAGATGTCCGTGGTGTAGGTAAAATCAGAATCGGGGGAAAAGAAATAGTCACCTGTGAGTTCGTCAAACCAGCTACCGCTACCATTTAAAACCACGTCACCATTATCGAGCTTCAGGCCTCCAAAACCTGAAGCTCCCGTGGCAGATGGTACGGACGTAATTATGCCTGCCAGTGCAGGGGCCGCCATTAGGGCCAGGGCCAAAAAAACCGAGATAATATTAAACTTCATTTTGTTAAATCTCATTTCATGATCTCCTTTTTCGTAATTAATGCTACCATCGGCAACCCTCGGGAAGGATTATTCTTTCTGAGGCATGGTAGCACCCTTGGCTGGACGCAGGGTCCCTTGGTTGACCCGCTCCAGAGCATTGCTGGTGAAGATACGCCTCCAGTACTTTGACTTGGACATCCCTTTCTAATGCCCTCTGCGACTTTTGTTAGAAAAACACAAGATATGTAATACGCCATACCTAGCCCGCTGTTCGTCGAAATGTCAAGTAGAAAGTTTGGCAGGAATTTTTATCCCCGCCCTGGCAAAAGTTTGTGAAATTTGGGTTCACAGAGACGTACTTCTCCCCGAAATAAAAAGGGGAAGACCTATTTGAGATGGATTTATGTAGGGCTTGAAGAATGGTCTGAGAAGGTAGCAATTGGTGGAATCCGTTTAAGTCCACCAGTTGGAGAGATAGACTACCGAGATATAACGAAGCCCCTTGCCAGCCCCGACCAACAGCAAGAATAGCCAGAGGGGAACACGCATAATCCCAGCAACTAGGGTCAAGGCGTCTCCACCGATCGGCATCCAAGCCAGCAGCAGGGTCCAAAAACCGTAACGCTGGAACCAGCGCTGGGCCTTTTCTATCTGTTGTTGGCTGAAATAAAACCAACGGCGTTCACGAAAGTGCAGCAGATAAATTCCCAGCCACCAATTGACGACTGCACCTGCTGTATTGCCAATGGTTGCTATTACTACAAGCCAGAAAGGGTTGCCCCCTTTGCGCAACAGCGCAAACAGTATCACCTCGGAATAGAACGGCAAGATGGTCGCAGCCAGAAACGCTGAAGAGAAAAGCAGCAGATATCCGCTCATAAATCGCCCTGAAGTAACCACCGGAAAAGTTTTAGTTGTGAAGGAAGGTAGCAGAGATACTCTGGGTGCCACTGCACTCCGATGATGCGCGGTGTGCCTGGGCTTTCTACAGCTTGAATAATATCATCCAGATCCCACCCGACCGCTCTTAACTCAGCACCTGGGTGCTTGATCGCCTGATGATGAAGGCTGTTAACCCGCAAACGCATCCGGTTACAGACCCTACTCAATCGCGAGTCAACCTCAAGGTGAACCTGTTTGGTCGGCAGCAGCCCAGGCCGGTTGTACGTGAACTTGCGCAGCGAACGGATATCCTGATGGAGGCTGCCACCGAGAACCACATTGATTAGCTGCGCTCCACGACAAATTCCCAGTAGCGGCAATCGCTTCTGCAGCGCAAATTCGATCCAGTCTATTTCCAATTTATCGCGTTCCGGATCTGATTTAACCTTGCACCAGACATCCCCGCCATAGTGTTCCGGACCGATATCATTGCCTCCGCCAATCACTAATGCTGCCAGGGTGCTTCGTTCCGCAGCGTGATTTACGCTGATGCGGATCGCTTTGGCACCAACCAACCAGAGCGCAAAACGTGTACACCACCAGGCAGGGGCCCAACGGCGTGCAGAGCCAGTTACGCCAACATATGGTCGCGGTGCCATTGCTCTATCACCTCGGTCCAGTCGTTGCGACTCACGCCGAGCAGCGGTCTGGACATGGCTAAAAATTTAGCTGTCAGCTGATCGAGCGTTTCTGTCTGTGTTGCCAGACGTTCCACCACCAGCCAACTATTCCATGCGTTGACCAGAGACCAATTTGGTTTTTCTATATGGCAATCGGGGAGACGATAGTGGAAGGCTGGTCGAGCGTGTATGCGATCGTCCACCACGGCAGCTCGGACCCGTTTTGCATTTATCACTGCAAACAATGGCAACATATCCAGAGCGCGGTTGCGACTGGCATTATATTCAAGATAGTCGTCTATCAAAGTATCAAAGGTTGGGTCTTGCCTGATGAATAACCTTTCCAGATAAGCTTCTGGGTAAAGGTCGATATAAGGGCTGATCCTGCGAGTCCAATTGATAGCGTGCTTATCCACCAGCCACCACTGAAGTAAGGCAAAAGCGCGTAAATATGCATAAAGCTTAGTTGCTTCAATTTGGGGAATTTCCACGTTAACGTGGACACCAAAAGCGGCAATTATTGAATCATCGGTCCCCTTGGCTCCGGCTTTGCGCAGTGCTGATGTTATCGGAATCAGGGCATCCAGCTTATCCAGTGGGAGTGGTGGACAGACGACTTCGATAGGGACCAGCAAGGGTGCAAATTGGCTCAATATTTCGAGCCATTGACTGGGATTATTGTGCCCCACTTCTGCAGCTTTGCTTTTGATGTAACTCCAGTCGAGCTCAATTCTGAATTCTCCAAGGGATTCAACCAGAAGGAAAGATTCCGCAAGAGAAATTTCACGCAATATTCCTCCCAGAGTCTTCTGGAGAATTTGTCCGGCTTCTGAGATGGTCAAGTTGGTGAATTCCAACTCGAAACCGACGCGTCTCAGCTGCCCATCGCCGTTATAGCACTCGGCAGGTAATTTAAAGTTCAGCGAGATATCCTTCACTGCGCCTCTTCAGGCTTGGTTTGCAACCAAACCTACTTGGTTACGATGACCCAAATCGCATGGATAATGCCGGGAATGTACCCAAACAATGTGAGGATAATATTGATCCAGAAGTGTTTACCAATACCAACCTGCAAGAAAACGCCAAGCGGAGGTAGCAATATAGCAATAAGAATACGTAACAAATCCATCGAAAGTCCTTTCGTGATTATCCACAAAACATATTTGAAAATGCTTCAGCTGCATTTTCCTCTGTTAAAAGGTATCTCACAACGACCAGATGTAAAGACGTCGCCCAAATTTTCGCTTAAATCTATAGATCCTTTTCTGTTGTTCACGAAAGCGGCGGCAACTTCTTAATCTTCTGCACTCCTTCAGTCGGTTTCTGAGAGCGCCTCCATATCTCCGGATCCCAGACCTGGGTTGCAGTGTCTCCGAATAACTTCATACAGAGCCTCCAACTTGACTGGTTTCACTAAAACGTCGTCCATGCCAGCCTGTAGGCACTGGTCTCGGGTTTCTTGAAGGGCGTGTGCAGTCAGGCCATAGATATGGATATGCTCTGCCTCCGATTCCTGGCTGCGGATTTGACGAGTCGCTGTCAATCCATCCATATCACTCATTTGCACATCCATCAGGATCAAGTTAAAATCTCCTTGCGTCCAAGCATCGATCGCCTCCTGGCCATTCGATACCACGTCCACTATCCATCCGGCCTTTTTCAAAATCACCCGCATTAGGTGTTGTATCGACAAATCATCCTCTACCACCAAGATTCGGCAGGTGCTGGGCTGCAATTGCGTCTCTGCGCTGGACGTCGCAGGTTGCTGTCGCTCCTCTTCGACTTCTGCAGAAACATCGGCAGGCAATGCCCTTGGTATCTTGCGCCGGTCAGTCGGTATCGGCAGGGTGAAAAAAAAGCGGCTGCCAACCCCCTCCTCGCTTTCAGCCCAGATCCGTCCCCCCATCCGCTCGACGATTCCCTTACTGATTACCAGGCCCAGCCCAGTGCCTCCGTAGCGGCGCGTGACCGAGCTGTCGATCTGGCTGAAGTTCTGAAAAAGCAGCTCTTTTTTGGCAGGTGGAAAACCACAGCCAGTGTCGGCAACGGTAAACAATAGTTGTTCGGGGTCAGTTCTTAACTGGTCGGCGAGCAGGCCGACGCTCACATCGATCTCTCCGGCCTCGGTGAACTTGATGGCATTACTGATCAGATTGGTTAACACCTGGCGCAAGCGCGTCTGATCACCTAGAAACAAATCAGGCACAGCCGGGGCGATCTCCAAGTTCAATTCCAGACCTTTACGTTTCGCTTCCCGATGGAGAATCGTCACCGCCTCCTCGACACAATCCCGTAGGGCAAAGTGGGTAATTTCCAGAATGATGCGGTTTGCTTCGATCTTGGAGAAATCAAGGATATTCCCGATCAATTCCAGCAACGATTTACTGGCGGAGTTGGCCAACTGGACGCACTGAGTCTGGCTTTCTTCCAGGCCCTTTTGTTCCAAGTGTTCAAGTGCGCCGATGACCACCGTAATCGGAGTGCGAATTTCGTGACTCATATTAGCCAGAAATTCGCTTTTGGCTTGGCTGGCAGCCTCGGCCTGAATCGTGGCCTGGCGCAGAGCTTTTTCGAGCGTAAGATGTTCGGTGACATCTTCGATGGAAACCAGGATTCTCAAATTCTGGGCTTTCATTGGCCGCGCCGAGACCAGCATTGAACGTGCGCCCAGAAGCGGGAAGTCGAACCGAATCAGGAAATTATCTATATAAGCGCTTTTCGGCAGGATGTCGAGGAGCAAGCTCTTGAGTTCCGCATTGTCCCACTGCCCGACACCAAGGTCAAACAGCCGCTCCCCTTCAATTTGCTTCGGAGCGACATGAAACTTTTGATAAAAAGCCGGGTTGGCGGTCTCGACCCGCAGCTCCTCATCGAGGACCAACAGCGGGGTCTTGACCGCTTCCACAATATTCAACGCATAGCGATTAGCACGCGTAACCTCTTCCATCGAATGCTTCAACCGATCGATATCGATCAGGTTCAGCACCGCTCCCTCAATCCCTGCGGCACTGGTTCGATAGGGAAGAATCCGCAACAGTTTCCACCCCTTTTCGGCCTCATATAGTTCTTTCTCCGCTGTTTCGCCGGTCTCCATGACCTTACGGATTAAGTCCTCCATCTGTGCCACGTTGTAACGTAATCTGATTTCTCGCAGTGGTCGGCCAATGTCCTCGGCCCGCACATTCAGTTGCTCATCGGCCAGTGGACTGATGCGGCGGATAGTCAGGTCGCGGGTGAGGATGATGTAGGGAACCTCGGCGCTGGCAAGCAGGTTGCTGAGATCGTCGTGGGAACGGGTCAGCTGACTGTTGCGCTCTTGCAGTTCATGATTCACCGTCGAGAGTTCTTCGTTGCTCGATTCCAGCTCCTCCTTGGCGGTCTCCAACTCCTCATTGATACTTTGCAGTTCCTCGTTGCTGGAGAGGATTTCTTCGTTAGCGGTCCGGAGCTGCTCCAGGGCACGCTCCTTTTCCTCTTCCAAGGTCTGTTGGTAGGCATAACTGGCAGCTAGGTCCTGTTTGAGCAGGGCCAACTGTTGCTGGCCTTCGCCGGAAGGCTCTGAATCTCGACTCGGGTCGGGATCGGCCGAGATTCGACTGTGTAATTCAATCATGAAAAACTGGTGATCCGCATTGAGGATGAGGGGTTGGACCTCTATGCGTACCAGACGTTCCACCGCGTGAAGCTTAACTGGTAAATTCTCCCGCGCTTGGGGTTGCCCACTACTCTGAGCCCGGTGAATGAGCGAACGCAATTCCGAGCGCAACGATTCATGCACCATCTTCATCAAATCAAAACTCGGCGTGCCGGGAACCGGCTGCAGATAGAGACCGGTATCACCCCGAAAATGGCGAATCTGCAGACGGTGGTCGATTACCACCACCGCTGGATCGTATTTGGTCAACAGCCAGCGCTCGACGCTCTGTTGTAAGTCTGGCTCAGGTTCAGTTCCGGTGCGTTCCTTCGGATCCGGGATTGAGCCCGGCTTCAATTCCGGTCTGGGTAGCGTAGGGCTGGACAGGATATCGACGCTGGTTCGAACCAGACTCCGTTTTTTACGATAGATGCGCGCTTTCGGATCTACCAAGATGAACAGCTCATCGAACGTACCGATGCTTTCCGACTGCCCAAGCAGCAAAAAACCGCCCGGGGCCAGGGCATAATGGAACATAGGAAAGGCGCGTTTTTGGAGTACCTCCCCAAAATAGATCAGAGCGTTGCGACAACTAATCAGATCGAGGCGGGAAAATGGAGGATCGCGGGTAAAATCCTGCCGAGCGAAAACGCACATTTCCCGCACCAGTTTCTTGATTCGGTAGCCGTTGGCACTTTTGTCAAAATATTTCCCCTGATACTCGGCGGATATCCCAGTCAGTTCGCCTGCCGGGTAAAGACCTTGACGGGCTTTCCCCACGGCGAGCTCACTCAAATCGGTGCCAAAAATCTGGATCGACTGCTGCGGGTACCGATCACCCAGAAACTCGAGCAGGCATATCGCCAGCGAGTATACCTCCTGACCGCTGGAACATCCCGGCACCCAGATCCGTAGTGGCTGCTTTGAATCGCGATCTTCGAACAACGCCGGAAAGACCGCCTTTCCCAGAGCGTCGAACACCTCCGGGTCTCGAAAAAAACTTGTCACCTTGATCAGCAGGTCTTCCTTGAGGGCTTCTCGTTCCTGCGGGGAGTCCTCAAGGAGGATCACATACGTCTCTAACGCCTGCACTCTGTGGAGGGCCATCCTTCGCAGGATACGACGACGCACGGTATTTGGCTTATAGTGACTAAAATCCACGCCGGTCTGGCGCAACAAGTGCAGAATCTGCTCCAGGGTCGTCCCCGCTTTGTCGTTATTGGGCTGAGAATTTGGCAACGCCTCCGGATAAAGATGGGGATGACGGGAGATTTCCCCCAGCAGCTGACCTATTTCGGCGGGGGTTCCGGTGAAATCGACCATTTTGGTCAATAACGCCTGCTCGGCAGTGCTCGAATTTTCTTCGTTTTGGACCATGATAAGGCCACCGGCACTGCGAACCACAGCCAACCCCTTAGCCCCTTCGGCACCCAACCCGGACAACACGATGGCGATCGCCTTCTCCAGCAATTCGCTGGCTAGGGTCTCAAAGAAACAGTCTGTCGGCAAAAAGCTCCCGGCCTTTTGTTCCCGCTTCTCAAGCCTTATGGTGCGCCCTTTTAGAAAGAAGCTGAACCCCGACGGGACGATCAAAAAGGTGTTGGATTGGAGCTGTTGGTCGTTTTCGGCCACCTGCACCGACATGGGTGTGGCTTTGGCCAGGATTTCCGACAGACTGCTTTCGTGGTTGGGGTTAAGGTGCTGAATCATCAGCACAAAGACCATGCCGGTATCGCCAGGCAGATGCTTCAGCAGTTCGCGTACGGCCTTCAGGCCGCCGGCCGAAGTGCCGATGCCGACCACCGCAAAGTTTTGCGCGACTTCCAACTCAGTGCTCGAAGTTTCGCCCGCTTCTGGCGCGGGGCCGGCTTTCTCCAGAGCTGCCTCTGTCTTGCTGTTTTGATTGACAGATTTAGGCGGTTGAATTGAACCCTCTACGTGACTGGACATCGATCCTCACTTTTGAAACCTAATCCGGGAGCCGAGGGCCTTCCCCGCCGCCCACCTCAAGTTAGCATTTAGTTTTGACGCGTACGACTGAGGCTGGAGGTAGAGAACCACCAGCCCCACAGGAGTCATTAGCCTGCTCAGCTTAACAAGATTCTTGAACTGGAGTTTGCACCGCAATCATAGTCTGTTTTTGAAAACTATGCGCCCATTGACTGAAGCGTGATTCAATTTTCTTGATCCCTTAACCCCACACCAATAGGTGAGAGATCTGCAACTCCCAGTCGCAAAGGCTTACAAAGACAATCCTAGGAGGAGTCTTGGATTTTATACGGTGGACAGCCGAGCGCTCTCTAGTGGAGTGCATGCCCCAATATTCAAAAACGAAAGTGCGATCAATTATAGCTGGAAGCTGTTATTTGGAAAGAGTCTTTGGAATGGAGTGAAGATTAAAGAACCGAATAGTGTAATAAATGCTGGCTTCTACACCTCGGCAAGGGCTCAAGTCTGCAAATTTTTTCGCTTCATCTGTAGAGGTAGCGACAAAATTTCACCTGACCTGTTTAATTCTTATGCCCGAAAACATTGTGCAAGACCAAAGGAACCGGAGTGTCAGTTCAAGTTAAACACGCGAGGCTCTGTGTGCCTCGCGTGTTTTTTGAGTACCTGCTACCATTTGAAACCGATACCGAGATTATAGACAAAACGACCGTCATCGAACGCGTCATCAGCATCGTTAGCACTTTCGAAGGTGAAGTCATAACCGACACCTGCGATAATGAAGGTTGTATCGTTGACGAAAACCTTCAATCCGGCTTCAGGACCGGCAATGAAAGCCTCATTCACGGTATCGCCATACAAATAGCCGACAGTGGCTCCCAAGTACGGGCGCCAAATCCCGAGGTCGAAGTTGAAGTCGACTCCGATGCGTGTCGCACCGTTCCAATTACTGCCGCCGGGGGTGTCGACAACCGCCACGTTTTGACGGACAACGCCTTCAAGATACTCGTTGAAGAAAAATCCCAGACCCAAGTCTGCAGAAAAAGTAGTGTTGTCGAAATCATTATCACTCGTACCGGAACCACTCAGAGTCAGTTCCTTGTCGCCCGCCTGAAAATGCGCTGACGCTGTCAGTGGAAGATATAACATCCCCATAATGGTCAGCATAAAAATAATTCGTTGCATAAAACCTCCTTTTTAATTGAGTAATTCCTTCTGATACGGCACTTACCTGTCCTCAGTGTAAGCGGTGGACTACGAATTTGTCGCTTCATACTTGGCCCCTCCCAATTTTTTTTACATGGCTCGGTGAGCGTTAAAGCTAACCTGCTTTTGAGAGTTGTCAAATCGTCTCTGACATTTTAGGTAAAATATCACGTCATTTGTGTCTTAAGCGCAGGTGATGAATGTCTCTCCTTTACCTGGGCTAAAAAACCTACGTGTCCCTGGCAGAACGCTGTTCACGCTAACGTTGCACCAGCTACAATCTGCCGGTTAGCATCAACAATATAAGAATCACCAGAAGTAATGATAATCCGCCACTTGGAAAGTACCCCCACTGTCTGCTGTAATTCCAAGTTGGTAGTGCCCCCAGCAGCAGCAGAATCACTACGATGATCACAATGGTTCCCAGCATATAGTCTCCCCTTTTCCACGCCTTTTTTTGGCGACTACTCGTTCTAGAGATTCTGCCCCATGAAGGGCGCGTTTGCACCTCAGGGCCACAATCTAAGTCATTGGTGTTGAAGCTGGTTATGGCGTGTCGTTGCACCCTGCAGATCACTGTGGTTGCAAGACACGCCATATGCCATTACTCTCCTAAACTTTTCTTTACCGAGCCAACTGCTCCCTGTATCTTGCCAGCAACCTTCTCGGCTTTACCTTCTCCCTCCAATTTGGGATTATCTACGAGCTTCCCGGTCTCTTCTTTGACCTTGCCTTTCGCCTCGCGTAATGCCCTTCAGCCTTATCTCTGTTACCTGATTTCATAATATCCTCCAGTTAGCGCTCATGATTAATTTCGCTCCAGCCTACGTTTGACTTTATTCAACCCTTTTCGGAGCCTTCCATGAAATCCGAATCGATCATTTTGATGAAGAGATCAACCTGCACGGGTTTTAATTCTGTCGTTCCTGAATGTTCCCGTCCTCGTCAGAAATAATCACCTCGACCCTACGGTTACGCTGCCGACCCTCGGCGGTAGCATTACTCGCAGCGGGAAACTCGACGCCATACCCGCGAGTCATGATGCGATTAGAGTCAATCCCTTTGGCCTCTAGAACATCCCGTACCGCAATTGCACGGAGCTCGGAGAGCTGTTGGTTGTACTCCGCTGTTCCGGTACTGTCGGTAAAACCTTCGATCATCACCTTGCGTGCCGGGTACTCACCAAGAAACTTTGCAAGCTTGTCAATGGTGCGCTGTGCCCCGGAGCGGAGTTCGCTTTTATTGGTATCGAACAGAACGTCCCCCAGAGTAATAACAAGGCCGCGTTTCGATTTAACGGCCTGCAACTCAGAGATCTGTGCTTCGAGCTTTCTCAATTGCGCTTCAGACTCCTCACTTGCGAGCGCTGCTTTCCTTTTTTGCGCTTCAGCTAACTGCTTTGCCTGATCCGCTTCTTGGGTTCGGGCAGCTAAAAGGACCTTGTTGCGCTCCGCGCTAGCATCATCCAGTGCTCGATCCGCCAGCTTCACGTTGGCAGTTTCTTGGGCGATGGCGGTGCGTTGTTTGGCTAGATAGGCGAAGTGTTCAACTTCTTTGGCTTCGGCTCCCTCTTGGAGCAATTTTTCAGCTTGATCCAGATTGGTTTTCGCCTTTTGCAGTTCTAGCGCGGCATTCTTCTGGACATCGGGGTTGGCCTCGGCTTCAGCAAACGCTGATTTAGACTGCTCGAGTAAAGCATTTTCCCGAATCGTCGGGGTGCAACCAAACATGAGTATGCCAACAATTGACACCCCGAGCAGGTACATCAAGGGTGACGAAATATTTTTCATGGTGATCTCCTTTATAAGTTAATAGGGGCAATGATTCAGCGGTTGGTATTGCGGTCCATCTCTTCGCGTAACACGCGAATGCTGTCCTTCAACTCCTCCACAATTTTTTGCGCCTTGGCAGAACGCGCCTTGGCCTCTGCTAGATCGGCATCGGCCATAGCCTCATCAGCAAGCCACTTCGCCTTGAGATTTTCTTTCTTATCCATGGCAAGTTTGGCCTGGCTCAGCTTTTCTCTTGCAGATTTAAGCTCAACCGGGGCGAACTCCACAGCCCCTGAACTCTCTGCCTGGGCAATCGACTGGGTAGCCATAGTTACTTGCTTTTCTGGGGCGGGCACTCCGGCGCAACCGGATAAAACAATCACCAAAAATGTGACTACACCCGCATTCATCAACGTCAAGCTTTTCCTGCTCATTTTCTTTTCTCCCATTTCTTTTGAGTTTGAATTTTTCCGCATGATGCTTTTTGCACAACATTTGTTGACTCTTAACCTCGTTAAACAAACATGCGGCTCGAGCATTTATTTTTGATATGTATCAATCGCATTTATCCTGCCGCAGGCTCCACTGGCTTTGCAGGGTGCTATATGCTGATTATAACAAAGGAGAAATGAAGCAACAGAGGAGGGTGACAAAAAAGTCACCGATGGGGGCCGTAATATTTACTCCTACCATCGGATCTGGCGGGTTTGCAGTATCGGAATTTTTTATTTGGCTTAGCGGCGGATGACCTATTTGCGCATGCGGGCGTTCGAGGGAGTTGAGCAGTGCTCCAGCTTTCTGCAGCATCTGGACGATATTATCGAGTGATAAGGAAAGCGCTCAGCTGGTAGAAGAGATCTGTCCTGAAGCGTCCGGCGCCGATCTTCTTTTCAAGGATGCGGATAATGGCGACTATTAAATCCGGGCATTGACCTTGATGGGATGAGAGCGACCCGTAACGGCTGCCCCAAATCACCTTGCCGCGGGTGAAATAGCGTTCGCTAGTCAATGGGTGGTTAAGTACCCCCATTATTGGAGGTATTTTAAGTTTTCGAGGGATTCTGTTCACTTATTTCCTCGGTTATTTGACCGCATCAACATTGATTCTTATACTTGGCGTAGACGATTTGCTATCTTGGTTCGTTAACGTTGCCATGTTCCACCAAATGGATGGAGCCACTTTTTTGTCAACACCGATACAGGGGCATACGGCAGGAATCGCTTGATGAAACCAAATTGGAAACTTACTGACGTTGTCGATCTGGAGTATTTCTTAGCTACGGACGAGCACTTGCGCCAACAAGCTGGTGAACAAGCCCTTCATCAGCGCGATCGGGTTATTTTTCTGGCCAGGCAACAGGAATTTGAAGGGGCTAGTGGTACTCGCGGTTTGCTCCGCTGCTGGCTCGCCGCGCGCAGAACCGAGTATCTTGGGAGGTCTGCCGGACAAACCCTTCGCGCCCTTCCCGGGGAAGTCTGGGCGGAAACCGCGACCCTGACCCGCTGGCTGATTATGGCGTTAGGCTTGATTTCAGGTGCCACCCTAAGCGCGTCACTCCTCGCCTACAGCGGCACGGCAGCGGTGAATGTTTCCGGCTACTTTGCGTTGTTCATCCTGCTGCAGGCCATCTTCCTTATCCTTCAGGTACTCTTCTTCTTTTTTCGTTCTTTCGGTCGGCAGGGGATTCGCTCATCGATTTTATGCAAATTAGGCGCTAGTCTTCTCAACAAACTCTTCAGCCGTTTACTGCGCCGCAGTCAGCGTGACGCCAGCGGCGAGGCACGTCTCACTTTTCACGCTACATTGGGGCAACTGAAACAGAATCGGCAGGAATATGGCAGCCTTTATTTCTGGCCCGCCTTCATCCTGTTGCAAATTTTTGGCGTCAGCTTCAATCTGGGTGCTTTAACACTGACCTTGATTAAAGTCAGTATTGCCGATGTTGCATTTGGCTGGCAGACCACTCTGCAGGTTGATCCCACGCTTTTGGCAGAAACGCTCCGTTTGATCGCCGCCCCCTGGTCTTGGTTTGTGCCCGCGCACCTTGCCTATCCAACCCTGGAACAGATTGAGGGGAGCAAGATCGTGCTAAAAGAGGGGATTTATCATTTGGCCACCGGCAATCTGGCGGCGTGGTGGCCCTTTCTAACCCTGGGTGTTCTCACTTACGGTCTGCTGCCACGCTTACTGCTCCTGTGCGTCGGTGTGCTCCAGACCCGGCGTACCTTAGGTAAACTCAGTTTCGACAGTGCCCGCTTTCGCCAGTTGCGCCAGCGGATGCTGACCCCGACGCTGCAAACCAACGCTGCCAACAGCATCGTTGAACATCCTGATTCGGCTGAGGCTAGGCAACTTTCACCGTTGCAGGATAACCCGCCAACCCTCGCCGCATTGCTTGAGCAAGGGCCAAAACTATTACTGATTCCAGATGAACTATGGGATGAACTGGACAGAGCGCAATTAACGCCGCTGTTGCTTCCACATGAAGGCAACGGGCCATTTCACCCCGTGCGGATTGGTGCGCTCGATCAATCGGAGGAGCAGTTATTCACCGAGGTTGCCGAACAGCTCCACGCAACAGCAGCCACCGGCATCGTCCTGCTTCAGGAAGGCTGGCAACCACCCATCCGCGAAATTCTGGCCCTGCTGCGGCGCTTGCGCCACGAAATTCCGCGTAGATATCCGATCTCAGTCACCTTGCTTGGCAAACCAACCTCAGCCACCCTGCTGACTCCGGCCAAAAGTGGCGACCTGAAAATCTGGCACAAAACCTTACAACGCCTTGCCGACCCCTATTTGGCGGTGATCTCTTTGGTGAGTGGAAAATGAAAACGCCCGCATTTGCTATTATTGGTCACCCCAATGAAGGGAAATCTTCGGTGCTCTCCACCTTGGCCGAAGATGACAGCGTCCGAATCAGCCCCATTCCGGGCGAAACAACCCAAAGCCAAGCGTTTCCAGTCTTGATTGATAAGCGCGAAGTGATCCGCTTCATTGACACCCCCGGCTTCCAGAATCCACGTAAAACCCTGGAATGGATGCAGAATTATCAGGGACCGGAGAATGAACTGCTGCCCACTTTTTTAGACGTCCATCGCGATATTGATGCGTTTCGCGATGACTGCGAGCTCCTGACTCCGATAGCGGAAGGTGCAGGGATTATCTTTGTCGTCGATGGTTCTCGCCCGGTTCGAAACGTTGATCGCATCGAGATGGAAATCTTGCGCCTGACAGGAGCACCGCGCATGGCAGTCATCAACAACAAAGAAGAGGAACCCAGCTTCATCGGCGACTGGCAAACAGCATTTCGCAAGCATTTTAATGCCATCCGCATCTTCAACTCATGCAAAGCCACCTACGCCCAACGCCTCGAACTTCTGGAAAGCCTGAAGAGCATCGATCAACAACTGGAGCCAGTGCTACGCGAAGTCGTTTCAGCTTTTCAACATGATTGGCAGGCCCGTACGGAGCGGAGCGCAGACCTGATTCTGGCCTTACTAAAAGAGGCGATCCCTTACAAAGAGACCGCCATCTTTAAAGTGGGGCAGGATGAAAACGAACTGAGGCAGAAACTCTTTCGTGCCTACACCCGTCACCTCAAAGCACAAGAGCAGAAAACCCAGGACGCGATCCGCGCCCTCTTCAAACACAATATTTACAGCATTCAACTGCCCGAACAATCGATTTTGCAAGAAGATTTGTTCAGCGAAAAAACCTGGGAATTTCTTGGCCTCAGCGACAAACAGCTGATTCTTGCCGGGGCATTGGGAGGCGCAGCGCTAGGCGTTGGTCTTGATGTTGCGGCAGGCGGGGCATCCTTGGGTCTATTCTCGGCCATTGGTGGCCTGATTGGTGCTGCTGGCACATCCCTCAAAGGGAAAAAGATAATCGACGGATTCAGCGTGCTTGGGTTCAAGGTTGGGGGGGAACAGTTACGGGTTGGCCCGATCAATAACAGCCAGCTCCTGTTCATCTTAATCGACCGTAGCCTGCTCTTTTATTCCTACGTCATCAACTGGGCTCACGGCCGGCGCGACTATGAACAGCACCTAGCCCTGATACAGCAGGACGCCAAAGAAGGGTTTACGACGCATTGGGACAGCGAACAGCGGCGTATTTGCCTCATGCTGTTCAAGGCTCTGCAAAAAGCCGAGGAGGAAGATATCACGATAGCTTCGCACCAGTTGCGTGAGATCCTCATCACCCAGCTCCAGCAAATCGCCACAACTTGATGGGGATAGAACGAGAACCAAGAAAAGCCAGTAGTTCTGTTCTCGACCATTTGACTGGGGTGAAATTCATGCGGAGGGTTTCTCCGCAACGCCTACCAGTGGAGCTAAGTCCACCCTTCACATAATACTTCCGCCTGCTGCAGCACCAACTCCACCGCATCATCCTGCTTATCCGGCGGGTACTTCCACTTGCGCAGACAGCGCCGCACCAGATTACGCAGCCGGGCGCGCACGCTATCGCGCACCTGCCAGTCAACCGAGGTACTGTTACGCAGCTTCTGGGTGATCTCGATAGCGATCTTCTTTAAAATCTCATCCCCGAGTTCACGCACGGCGCTTGCGTTATTGGCCAGGG
>Ga0265295_1002993_pt1 | contig 25426 bp, 20 predicted proteins | sample Munlansysbiofilm_FD_192503 | JGI IMG/M metagenome (GOLD analysis project Ga0265295, IMG submission 192503) | Leachate microbial communities from a municipal landfill in Southern Ontario, Canada - Methane capture system biofilm | ecosystem: Engineered > Solid waste > Landfill > Unclassified ... | reverse complement strand
TTCACTGGCAAGCCTTTCGAAGTCTGAAAATATCAGAGTTTATTTGTCGTAAATAAAGATTTTTCAGACGAGAGTCATGCAGCCAGCGGACATTATAGACTGACACAAGATTTTTCTGTTTAAGAAGTACAGTTATACAGGCAAACCGTCTAGTATGACGCTTTTCTAAGACAGAATTTTTCTTATTGACAACTTAAAAAATCAGAAATATGAACTTCCCTTTTGGCATCAATCCTCTGCCTGTTATTCCTGTTAGAAAAGAGCCGTCGCATCGTTCAGAGATGATTACACAGCTCCTTTTTGGTGAAACATTCAGCATTGCATACGATACGGATGAATGGATTAAAATTACGTCCACGTATGATGATTATCAAGGCTTTATCGAGCAAAAACAAATTATAATGCTCAGCGAAAGCGAATATTTGAATTTAAAACACGATCAATGGGGCATCGTAAAATCGCCCATTGCCATGTTGCTTAAAAATGATTCCCAAAATGGCACTATAATCCCCGCCGGAAGCACGCTTCCAGCAAATGGAAAAATAAATTTTGATGATTATTCATACACTTACACTCCTCAAATTATTAGTTTTCCAAATACAAATCAGGAAGAAAAACTTTGGCGAGATGAGATTGTGCAAACAGCAATAAAATTCATCAATTCACCCTATCTTTGGGGTGGAAAAACCTGTCTGGGATTAGATTGTTCTGGATTTACTCAAACTGTATTCAAGATTTGCGGAATTCAGCTCAAAAGAGATGCTTCACAACAATGTTTGCAAGGGAAAGATGTTGGTTTTATTGATGAATGCCAAACAGGCGATTTGATTTTCTTTGGAAATCCAGACGAAAGCATCACCCACGTAGGAATATACATGGGCGAAGGATTTATCATTCATGCTTCTGGTTCTGTTAGAATTGACAACATCGACCATTATGGAATTTTTGATGCAAAAAAGCAGATTTATACCCATCAACTTCGAACCATCAAAAGCTTTTTCTAATATATAACTCAATGAAAGGAAAAACGATTTACTTTAGAGCATTAGAACCCGAAGACATTCAGGCTTTGTATGATTGGGAAAACGATCCAGAAATTCAGATTGTCAGCAATCACTCTGCTCCTTTTTCCAAACACACTTTGACGGAATATATAAACTCTTCACATTTAGACATTTATACCGTTAAGCAACTTCGACTCATCATTGCTGAAAATGAGACTCATAAGGCGGTGGGAACCATTGAGCTTTTCGATTTTGACCCTAAAAATGAAAGAGCAGGAGTTGGAATTTTGATTGATAAAAACTTTAGAACCAAAGGATATGCTTCTGAAGCACTGAAGCTTATCAAAACATATGCGTTTAAAACATTGCGACTTCATCAAATTTATTGCAATATTACCGCCAGCAATACCGCCAGCATCAAACTCTTTACAAAAGCTGGTTTTCAACTTTGTGGCACCAAAAAAGAGTGGACTTGCACTTTGGGAAAATGGGAAGACGAACACATTTTTCAATTAATCAACACCATCACTATTTATTCAAAAAACTAATAATCAGCAATTTATGAAAAAAAGAGGCATTTTTAAAATACTCCTTTTCTTGCTAATATTATCTTTAATTATAGGTGCTTCAGCCATTGCTGCCTATTGGTATATACTTGTAAAATCGAATGTAAAAGTCACAGAAGATACATTTATATATATAAAAAGCAATTCAGATTACGTAGATGTTTTGCAAACACTGAAAAGCGAAAACATTATTGACAATGTTGCCACTTTTGAATGGGTTGCCCAAAAAAAACAATATCCTTCCAAAGTTAAAGCTGGAAAATACCTTGTAAAACCAGGAACCAACAACAATGATTTAGTAAATATGTTGCGTTCGGGAGATCAAGTTCCTGTTTATTTAGAATTTAATTCCATTCGGACAGCCGAGCAATTGGCAGAACGAATTTCAAAACAAATAGAAGCCGATTCTTTAAGTATTATCAACCTACTAAACGACACTGCCTTTATTCGCAACAAAGGTTTTGATCAGTACAACCGCATCAGTGTTTTTATTCCAAATACCTATGAAATTTGGTGGAACACTTCGGCTCAAGACTTGTATGACAAAATGTATTCAGAATATCAAAAGTTTTGGAATGAAGATCGAAAAAACAAAGCCAAATTGCTAAATATGAGTCCAGTGGAAGTCATTTCATTGGCAGCCATTATAGAGCAAGAGACTGCAAAAAAAGACGAAAGACCAAAAGTAGCAGGCGTTTATCTAAACAGAATAAAAATGGGAATGCCACTGCAAGCCGATCCTACTTTGATTTTTGCTGCTGGCGATTTCAGCATTCGCAGAGTTTTGAATCATCACAAAGAGATTGAATCGCCCTTTAACACATACAAATATACGGGCGTTCCGCCGGGACCTATTTGCGTCCCTTCCATTTCGTCCATTGATGCGGTATTGGATTTTGAAAATCACAACTATATCTTTTTTTGTGCAAAAGACGATTTTTCAGGCTACCACAATTTTGCAGCTACCTACAACGAACATTTGATTAATGCCCGAAAATACCAAGCGGCAATGAATCGAAAAAAGATTATGAAATAAATCAGAGAAAGAAAATAGGAAAAAGGGGAAAGTTGAAACTGAAAAGTACCTGACCGATGATTAAAGAGGTGACAGAGTGACCAAGTGGATGGTTGCGAATTGTAAAAATCTTCGGTTTTGTGACAATTTTAAAAAAATCCTCGAAAAATTACAAAATCAAAGATTTTTTGTTTTTTCGGAAGGACAGCTGCGCGACGCCAGATTAGATGATTTAATGGAAAAACAATAAGGTTGCGACTTTGCGAAAGCGAAAAAAGGAGCTTGATCTGTACATTGATATTCATTCGTGATTTTCAATACTTTTACCCTTAATCTCTATAGGAAGAGCATTGAAAATAAATTAATTAAATTATGGTTTTTCAAACTAATGTAATGTTATGACTACTAGATGCTTACAATTGTTTTAAGAACATTTATTCAATTCTAAATCTTAGCCCGAAACCATTTCGACACCGCTGACTTGGGCAGAGAGCGAAAAAAACATGGAAGAGTTATCGGACAATAGTAATCCGTAATTGATTTCGGTAATTTTTAACTCTTAATTTTTATTTCTTCATTTAAAAAGAGTGTCCTCGGGGAGGCTCGAACTCCCGACCCATTGATTAAGAGTCAATTGCTCTACCAGCTGAGCTACGAAGACAATTTTATTTCTGCAAATGTATTTATTTATTTTTTAGAATAACTAAAAAATACAATTTATTTCCAATAAAAAGCATTCATTACAGCTTAAGAAACTGACTTTCAAAGTGAAAAAATAGAGATAATAAAAAAAACCTAAATCTATCTATAAAGAATTGAGGAAACGAAGGTAATTCCTAAAAAATCTTCTTTCTGGTATGGCAATATGGGATGCCTCCTTTTTTGGCATAATAATCCTGATGATACTCTTCGGCTTTCCAAAAAGTAGAAGCGGGAGTAAGTTTGGTGGCTATTTTATAATTTTTCTGTTTTAGAATTTCCATTATTTTCAAGGCAGTAGATTTTTGTTCCTCATTCAAATAAAAAATTTCACTTCGATATTGCTCTCCCACATCAGGACCTTGCCTGTTGACTTGAGAAAAATCGTGAATTTCGAAAAAGAGTTTACATAAATCTTCATAACTCACTTTATTTGCATCAAAAACCACTTGCAATGCTTCGGCATGACCTGTATTTTCGTAACTCACTTCCTGATAGCTTGGATTTTGAGTTTTTCCACCAAGATATCCAACTTGCGTAGACAAAACACCTTTTGCTTTTTGAAAATAGAACTCCACGCCCCAAAAACAACCGGCTGCAAAAATAGCCGTATCTTGCTTTACTTCCTCATCTTTTCCAATAAAATTCATGGAAATAGAATTTACACAATGGCGTACATTTTTATCTGTATATCTTTCGCCTTCAAACACATGCCCTAGGTGAGCACCACAATTAGCACAAACGATTTCGGTACGGCGTCCGTCCGCATCTGGCACATGTTTTACCGCTCCTTCTATTTCATCATCAAAAGCGGGCCAGCCACAATCGGCCTCAAACTTATCATCCGAACGATACAAAGGGGCATCGCAACGCTTGCAGGTATAAGTTCCCTCCTCTTGGTGATTTAAATATTTTCCAGAAAAAGGTCTTTCTGTCCCTTTATTTATAATAACGTTTGCTTCAGCATCCGTTAACGTATTAAATTTTACATCTTCCATAACTTTATTTTGTGAACATGAAACCATCGAAATAAAAAGAAATGAGATCATTATAAATGATTTGAAAAAATCAAAAAAGGAATTCGCTTTCGTTTTCATCATAATAGTTATTATTAGTATTGATTGATAAACAAAACAATGCGGAAAAAGTTTGATTATACAAAGAAGAGAGAATCTGTCTCTAAAGTCTTGTGTCATTGACTAAAAATCTAAAATCGAGGTAAAAACATATAATATTTGCAATAGAATGTTCGCTGGCAAGGCTTGCTCAAGTCTGAAATTTCCGAATTTACGAACGTAAATGAGGAATCTGTTCTGGACGTTAATCATAATGTCCCGTGTCTTTTTTAGCGTTAATTCCTTGAATTAATATCCGCATCAAACATAGTGTTTGAAAGAAAACATCAAATTCGAGGCTTTCGTAGCAACAAATTTAGAGATTTTACAATAAGTAAATGACGTAAATTTGTTGCAAGAATAACGATGAAGTTGGCGTTTTCTACAAACACTAATTAACTTTTTTTATTTTTAAAACAGCAAACAGTCCCACTATTTTCTTAATTTTGCTTTTTTTAATACGAACGAACCAAAAACATGCTTAAAGTCAAGAAAATTGATTGGAAAAAACTCAACGTAAAGCTTCGAGATAAGTATCGCTTAGTGATTATGAATCACGAAACTTTGGAAGAAAAGGTATCGATTAAACTTTCCAGACTCAATGTTTTTGTCATTTTTATCACTCTTTCTCTATTTTTGATTTTTCTCACTACCATTCTGATTGCTTATACGCCCTTACGAGAATACATTCCCGGGTATGCATCGGTTGGACTCAAGCAAGATGTTTATAATCTTAAACAACGTGCCGATTCCTTATCCCGAGACGCCAACCAAAAAGAAGTTTATCTAAGCAATTTGATGAAAATTTTGAACGATGAAGTAATTGACAGCGAAAGTAATTATCAAAATATAGGAACGGAAGAGCAAGTTAAAACAGAAAAAGTAAATGTGAACCCAGCTGCTCTTTCACCCTCAGCACAAGATTCTATTTTCAGAAAAGAAGTGGAAGGACAAATTAAATATTTTGGCACCAACATAAGCACCAAGGCCTCTTCTGCTGGAGATCAATTGTTTTCGGATTCCAAAAAATCACTCAAAAATATTTTCTTCTTCACTCCCGTAAGTGGATATATCTCAAATGTATTTAATCCGACCATAAATCACTACGGAATCGACATTGTTACCAATACCAACGAGCCTGTCAGATCTGTTTTGGATGGATATGTAATCATGGCTGAATGGACGATAAAAACGGGAAATGTAATTGCGATTCAACACCCGAATAATTTAATTTCTGTATATAAACACAATGCCAGTTTGCTCAAACGTCAAGGAGCCCGTGTGGAAGCAGGAGAAACCATTGCCATCGTTGGAAATTCAGGCAAGTTATCCAGCGGACCTCACCTCCATTTTGAACTTTGGCACAATGGAATTCCCGTAGATGCAAGAGAATTTATCTCGTTTAAACGCAAAACAGCAAATCCATAACAAAACATGACAAAATCTCAGAAAATTGCCATACTCGGCTCTACTGGTTCGATCGGAATACAAACTTTAGAAGTCATGGACCAACATCCTGATTTATTTGAAGTGGAAGTGCTTACTGCCAACCAAAATGCTGATTTGCTCATTCAACAAGCCCTCAAATACGAACCCAATGCAGTTGTTATTGCCGACGAAAATAAATACCAACAGGTTCAAGATGCACTTTCAAAACATCATATTAAGGTTTTTTGCGGTTCTCAGTCCATCGAAGACATTGTTAGCATGGAAAGCATCGACACTGTAGTGATGGCTTTGGTGGGCTACAGCGGTTTACGACCCACATACAACGCCATGAAGCACAACAAAAGAGTGGCTTTGGCAAATAAAGAAGTCTTGGTTGTTGGCGGAGCACTCATTTTGGAATTGATAAGCACCACAAAATCTTCTATATATCCTATTGATTCTGAACACTCTGCCATTTTTCAATGTTTGGTTGGAGAATCGTTCGACACCATCGAAAAACTGATCCTTACCGCTTCGGGTGGGCCTTTCAGGACATTTACGGTGGGTGAATTGGAAAATGTAAGTCCAGAACAAGCCCTCAAACATCCAAATTGGTCGATGGGATCCAAAGTCACCATTGATTCGGCAAGCATGATGAACAAAGGTTTGGAAGTGATTGAAGCACATTGGCTTTTTGGAATACCAATTGACAAAATTGAAGTTATGGTTCATCCCGAATCCATTGTTCACTCCATGGTTCAGTTTACAGACGGCTCTGTGAAGGCACAATTGGGAATTCCAGACATGAAACTCCCGATACAATACGCATTAAGCTATCCTCAAAGATTGCATTTAAAAGAAGAACGACTTGATTTATTTAAACAAGGTTGTTTGCATTTTGAAAAGCCCGATTTAGAAAAATTTCCCAACCTACGCATTGCTTTTGATGCCATTCGCATGGGTGGCATTATTCCGTGCGTGATGAATGCTGCCAACGAGGTTGCAGTGGAAGCATTTTTGCAAAAAAAATTAAAGTTTTCGCAAATTCCAATCATTATCGAACACTGCATTCATCAAGTTACAAACATTAGCAATCCAAAATTGGATGACTATTTTATAATGGATAAAGAGACAAGAATTAAAGCTAACAACTTAATAAACAAAACAATATGACAGGACTGATCATGGCAGCTCAATTAATTTTGGGCTTATCAATTTTAGTATTATTACACGAGTTTGGACATTTTATAATGGCCCGTGCTTTTGGTATCAAAGTAGAAAAGTTTTATCTATTTTTTGATGCTTGGGGTTTTAAATTATTCAAATTCACTTATAAAGGCACCGAATATGGTATGGGCTGGTTGCCCTTGGGCGGATACGTAAAAATTGCAGGAATGATCGACGAATCTGTCGATAAAGAGCAGATGAAATTACCCCAACAACCTTGGGAATTTCGTTCAAAACCAGCTTGGCAAAGATTATTTGTAATGCTTGGTGGCGTTACCGTGAACCTAATTTTGGGAGTCATTCTTTTTGCCATGGTTATTCTTGTATACGAAAAAGACTTCGTTCCAAACTCGGCAATTACGGGCATCTCCCCTTATGAATTAGGCGAAAAAGCAGGCTTTCAAGAAGGCGATAAAATACTGGAAATCAACGGAAAGAAAGTCGTTCGTTTTAAAGATGCCATCTCAATGGCAATTATTTTTGGAGCCGATGTTACTGTTGAAAGAGCTGGACAAAAACAAATAATTCATATTGATGAAAATTTTTATGATGAATTCAAACAAAGCAATATTAAAACATTATATGAACCATACCTGGGCGCAGTTATTGTCGACTCAATCGTCCCTGATCGTCCTGCAGCATTAGCTGGCATGAAAAAAGGAGATCTCATAGTCAGTATTAACGACAGCATCCAAATTGTATCATACCCACAATTTATTAAAGAAATTAAAAGTCTAAGAAATACTGAAATATTACTAACAAGTATTCGAAAAGAAGACACTTTGACTCAAACCCTACAAATTGACAGCTTAGGCATTGGCATGAATCGTCTTATTTCGGAACTTCCTACCGAAAACTACTCCCTTACACAAGCAGTATACTACGGTTGGAAGGACGCAATGGAAATGCTCAAATTAAACATTACCGGCATTGGTAAAATTTTTAAAGGCAAAGAAAAAGCAAGCGATTCACTGCAAGGACCCATTGGAATTGCTAAAATATACGGCGGTGTTTGGGATTGGCATAAATTCTGGTACATCACCGGTCTTTTGTCGCTTGTTTTGGCTTTTATGAACATATTGCCCATTCCAGCTTTGGATGGCGGACATGTTCTTTTCTTGCTAATTGAAGTTATTACGGGTCGAAAACTTTCCGATAAATTTATGGAAAACGTGCAATATATTGGCATGCTTATACTTATGGCATTGATGATATTTGTTATTGGGAATGATATTTTCCGACTCTTTAAATAGTGTTTGCAAGAACCGAGTTTGCAAGCTCACTTCGGCAAGCTCACTTCGACGAGCTCAGTGCATCGCAGTGCATCGCAGCAAAGCTAAAATACAAAGTAATTTATTGAAGTAATGAGCACAAAATTATTTTCAAAGCAACAAAAAAACAGATTCACGGGAATCGTGGGTCTGTTTTTGTTTCTTGCCATGACTTCTTCTTGTTCCAAAGAATCGAAATACAGCTCATTAAAAGGCAAAGGAAAGGATGCAAAACGATTTGTGCAGACCGAAGTTTTTACCTCAGTTGAACTTTACGATAACATTGAACTCATCATTGACAATAGTTTGGAAAACAATGTAATTTTGATTGAAGGGGGTGAAAATCTTATCGAAAATATTTCTGTCAAAAATTCTGATAACACCTTAGTTTTCCGAGATTTAAACAAATTTAAATGGGTTTATAATTACAAAACGGATGTTGGAGTTTCCATTTCCGGGAAAACGCTTTCCAAAATTTACCTCCATGATGCCGCAAATATAAAAACTTTAGGCAGTATAGATTCAGACGAACTTTACATCGAATCAAGTGATGCAGCAGGAACTGCATTCATTCATTTTTCAGGAAAAAAATTACATATTTATGCCCCCCTTGGCATGAGCGATTTAATTTTCTCGGGTCAATGCGAAAATTTTTACGCATACATTAATGATATGCACTATTTGAACGCTCAAAACTTGCAAGCAAATTATACACAAATTCATCATTTAGGAACGAATTTAGTAAAAGCTCCAAAAACTGAACAGTTGGGAGTTACAATTGAAAACATCGGGGATGTATGCTATACTGGAAATCCTGAAATTTTGTGGAACGAATGTAAAAAAAGCGGCAAGTTGGTAAGCGGATGTCCATAAAATTAGTAGCTATATAAAAAATCAAATTTTGCAACTCATCTGATGACTTCAAGTCATCAGATGAGTTGCAAAATTCTCGAAAACTGAAGCATGCTTTATTTATTTAAATTAGAGCTAACTTCTACTTTATCAAACTCAATACCTCTTGTGCCGATTCATCATTGGGCCTAATAAGCAAAACTCTCTAAAACAAAACTTGGCTTCTCGAAGGGTGCTAACCAATAATAGTTATAATAAATTTAACAACGTAATTAATCTTTAACGCATTTTTTAGAAAATAAAAAACACAAGCAATCTAAATTGTAATATATTTGTACAGAATTTAAATCACATTCATATGAATCGCTTACTTTCCAGTTTCCGAAACTCAATGAACCTATCAAACTTAGAGAGAGAGAGAGAGAGAGAGAGAGCATTTAGGGTTTCAGGTTTTAACTTTTCAATACATTATAGAACGAGCAGTTTTTGCTCTGCAAAGCATTTTTGGTACTTTAAAAATCAATCATGGCTTTGCAAGCCCTGCATGGTTTTAAAGTACTTTTTAATTTACGCACTATTATTAACCAATACAAAAATTGCACTTGAAAAAGATATTCTTCCAAAACGAATGTAAAAAACACTAATTTTGGACGCTACGATTCACGAGTTATTAAAATAACTGCGAAAAGTGAATGGAAAACTTCAGTTTGAAATCAACGAAACTGAAGAGGAAGGATTACCTAGTTATATCTAAAATGCAATTTGAATAATATGAAAAAACTAAAGAATAGCGAATTATTTGAATTAAAGGGCGGTGCAACACATAATGTTGCGGAAATAAATTCAAAAAAAAACACTAACAATACCAGATGGTGCACATGCTTATATGACAATTTGAATGCAATTGAAAACATAAACAATGTCAGCGGATGTATTTGTGACTGTGTTGGTCTTCCAAATAACAATTTATCTTAATTAAAAATAAAACATATGAATATTACAAAAAAAGAGTTATCAGAGCTTAAGGGCGGAGCTCTTAATATAACTTCAGTAAATGATGTATCGAACAATAATTCAAGTCCTGGTTGTTACTGCACATTTAACGACAATGATGCTGTTGAAAACAATAACACTATAGAAGGTTGTAGATGCAATTGTTCAAAAACAAATCTAACAAGTATCATCAAATAAACATACCGCAATGAAATATCTTAAAAAGAAAGAGCTGAAAGAACTTATTGGAGGTCTTTATACTCAACCTATAGCTACTGATATTAAAAATAACAATTCCGTAATTGGATGTTCTTGTCATTATAACGATAATAGTGCTATAGAAAATAACAACACCATAGAAGGATGCAAATGTAATTGTTTACATAAAGCTAATACTGATTAATATTTACTAAAAATATACAATATGAATATTTTATCAAAAAAAGAAACAAATCAGATACTTGGAGGAACAGTATTAGTGATTAATGAAAATGATAACATTAAGAACACTAATAAAGTATCAGGATGTAAATGCACATATTTAGACAATAGTGCTGTGGAAAACAATAATACGATTTCAGGATGTCTGTGTACATGTAAAGGTGCAAACTGGACTACCCTTTAATATTTTCAATCTTTAAAGGGAATTGAAATAAAGAGCCACAATATGTTTATATTCGTATTTATTGCATAAGAAATAATCATCGTCTAGTCTTTGGGAAGTTTTATTCTAATAGTATTTTTTCATGTTTGAGGATTATCATTACTATAAAATACTAAAATCTAAATTTCGGATGCGTTGTTTTTATTTAAGCATTACATGAAAAATTTTACAACTTGGCATAATATTTCAATTTCCTTTAGGGATTTAATGTTCAAAGTGTACTGATTTAAACAAGATTAACTAAAAATTCTAATACATAAAAATGAAATGAAAAAAATGAAGCTTAGCAAATATAATTATTATTACGAAAAAGAGGAAGAATCAATAATATGCATGAATCTAATAAGCAAAATAATGTTTGGATTGGAAAGAGAAAAATATGAATTAATAAAAAATAACTCAAATAATATTGACAATCTTAGATTAAAGAACCCAAACCTCTATAGTGCTCTTATCAAACTAGGTATAATTATTGAGGAAGATTTCGATGAAATAAGTTTCCTGACGACTGAACATCGAAGACAAATATACAGTTCTAACTTATACAGATTAACAATTGTTCCAACATTAGAGTGTAATTTTAATTGCTGGTATTGTTATGAGGAAAAACCAAAAGGCCAAATGAACACAATAATAGTCAGAAATATTGAGAAACTTGTCAGAAAAACTCTACAAAATGATTGCATAAAACACTTTCAACTTGATTGGTTTGGAGGAGAGCCTTTAATTGCTTTTGACAATACTTTATATCCTCTTTCAATTAAAATTAAGAATATTTGTGCAAAAAATAATATTGAATTTAGCAGTTCTATAACAACTAATGGAGCTTTATTAACAGATGAAATCATTCATAAGTTTAAAAAAATCAATTTAAATAGCTTTCAAATAACCCTTGATGGTAATGAAGAATATCATAATAAAGTTAAAAAAGGCAATTCATCCGACAACGTTTATAAAATAACAGTTTTCAATATCTTAAAATTAATAGATATTCTGGATAACCCAAACATATTATTGAGAATAAATTTCACACCACAAAACTTAAAAAAAATCAATCAAATCATACATGATATTCCTAGTAAATATAGGAAAAAAATTGAAGTGTCATTGCAACAAGTGTGGCAGACACAAAAAGAAAATTCAAGTTTAGAATTATCACCTTGCAATAATGATTTTCTTGATGCAGGCTTTATCGCTCCACTATATAAGATTGATGGAAAATTTTACAAGTGCTATGCTGATCTTTATCATCAATCAGTAATTGACTTAAGGGGAAATGTATTCAAATGTACTGCTAGGGATTTTATTAATCACACCCCAGATGGTGTACTTAATAACGATGGGACTATTAGATGGAATAGCATTTTTTATAATCGAATGTCTCGAACAACAATAGAAAATGAATTTTGTTTACAATGTACATTACTGCCTGCTTGTTGGGGACCATGTAGTCAAAAAATCATTGAAACCAATATTGCTGATTTTAATAAAATATGTAATAAATCTGGCATTGTAAATACATTAACAACACTAATGGACAATTTTCACACTAATAAAATTATTAACAAACAAAATTTGAAATGATACGTTTAATTTTAATTTTTACATTCTTTATTTTATCAAAATCTTCAATGCTTTTGTGTTTTTCACAAACAAATGTGAGGTCATTAAAGTCATCAAATAAAGTAATATCTTTCTGGGTAAATAACAAGCACAATCGTTGGTCTATTTCACCTGAAACATCAATTGATAGGCTTGAAATTTTTTGTCCCACAGGCAAAAAAAAAATTAAATTTGTTACAGATTCTGATTCCCTAATATTCTTTTTAGGAACAAATGACACTGTTGCCTTTAATATTTTATTGGATAATAGAATTGCATATACAGAAGTTATTGGCTTTTCAGATTTACCAAATAAAATATCTCATGAGGAAAAATTTTACTATTTAAGTTCATTTTGGAGTGAAGTGAAATACAATTTTGTAAATCACGATAAAATTACATTTTCATGGGACAGTTTATATAAAACATTTATTCCCAGAATTGCAGAAACTAAAAATGATTATGACTTTTTCAGGACATTGCAACAATTTTCTGCGAGTCTTAGTGATGGACATACTCAGGTTTCTGATAATGGATATTTTTCAAAATTCAAGGATTATATTCCAATTACACTAAGGGAGTTTAATCAAAAAGTATACATCGTTTCAATTAGAAAAGGATCACAGTTAGACTCAAGCTTTATAGGAGCGGAAATAACAACCATATCATTAATTCCAACAATTGAGTACTTAAAAGACAGTGTATTTCCATATATTAGTGCATCAACTGAACATCATTTATGGATGCAAGGAGTTTACTCACTTCATTCAGGTTTAGTAACTAACTCATTTAAAGCAACAGTAAAAAAGAAAAATGGATTACAAGAAAATATTGAACTAAAATATAATGGCGAAGAAACCAGAAAAGAAAATGATGAATATTGGGGTCGCAGTTATGATTTTAATTCACCAATTGTAGATTTTTTAATACTCAAAAATAACATATCTTTTCTTTCAATAAATAGTTTTCATCCAAGTGTAAAAAATTTAATATATAATTCAATTAGTAACATTAACAACACCAATGGTTTAATTATTGATTTGCGCAGAAATGGAGGAGGAAGTACAGAAGTTGCATGGCTTCTACAATCAGTTTTAACAATGAATAATACTTTTTTAAATTTTGCATGGCAGACACGTGTAAATAATGGTGTAAAAAAAGCTAATGGGAATTGGATTGCAGAATATTCTAACTACTATTACAATAATGCACTAGAATACAATGCATCTGACACTATTCAGATACCAGATTCAATAATAAAAATTACTGTGCCTGTTGTAGTATTAATTGGTAAATATACCTTTTCTGCTGCTGAAGATTTTTTAGTAAACATATATAATACAGATAATCGCCCAATACTTATAGGAGAAGAAACAGGTGGCTCAACCGGGTCTCCTTTGGTTATCCCTTTACCGTATAGTGGATATGGCAGAATTTGTACAAGGCGAATTTGCTATCCAGGCACAAATATTCCATTTATAAACATGGGAATCAAACCCGATATTTTTATAGAATGCACGCTTGACTCATTTTTATCACATAAAGATGAACAACTAGAAAAAGCAATCGAAATAATATTAAGACAATAAGCAAGTGTAATTCTTTTCTATTCTGTATTACACCCCAATAAAAAAGTTTATAAAACATTTATGTCATTTCCCTTTTACCGTCAACCCGACCACATGGATTGTGGACCCACATGTTTGAGAATGATTTCCAAGCATTTTGGCAAAAATTATTCGCTTGCATATTTGAGAGAAAAGGCACAGGCTACTCGTCAAGGGGTAAGTTTGCTTGCCATTAGCGATGCCGCCGAACATATTGGGCTTAAAACAATGGGCGTTAGCATTAGTTTCCAACAACTTGCCAACGAAGCTCCACTTCCTGCCATAGTTCACTGGAAACAAAATCATTTTGTAGTAGTCTATCAAATTTCAAAAAAAAATGTGGTTAAAGTTGCCGATCCTGCCTATGGATTATTGGAGTTTAGCAAAGAAGAATTTGAAAAAGCATGGGTGAGCAACAAAAGCAACAACGATAATAAAGGAATAGCTCTCCTGTTCGAAACAACTCCACAGTTTTTTGAACTTAAAGGTGAAAAAAGCGACAGAACTAAACTCTCTTTTCTCTTCAAGTATTTAACTCCTCACCGTAAATATATTGTTCAACTGTTTTTAGGCATGCTATTGGGTAGCATTTTGCAACTTATTTTTCCATTTTTAACCCAAAGCGTTGTAGATATTGGTATTGGAACGCAAAATGTAGGTTTTGTAACACTTATTCTTGTTGCTCAATTGGTTTTGGCAGGTTCGCAAATGACAGTTGATTTTTTAAGAAACTGGATTCTTCTTCACATTAGCACCCGAATCAACATAAATTTAATTTCCGATTTCTTGATTAAACTCATGAAATTACCCATCGGCTTTTTCGACAGCAAACTCATTGGCGATATCATGCAAAGAATTGGAGACCACAGTCGAATTCAAGACTTTCTAACAGGAACATCACTCACAACCTTGTTTAGTGTAGTAAACTTAATTGTTTTTAGTGCTGTATTGGCATGGTATAATATCTTAATACTTGGCGTGTTTCTATTGGGAAATATATTGTATATTATATGGATATTATTGTTTATGAAAAGAAGAAGAGAGCTAGATTTTAAGCGATTTGCCATTGCTGCCGACAACCAAAGCTCATTAATACAGATAATTACAGGAATGCAAGAAATTAAGCTCAACAATTGCGAAAAACAAAAACGTTGGGGATGGGAACGATTGCAAATATTGCAATTTAAAATCTCGATGAAAAGCTTGGCATTGGGTCAATACCAGCAACTTGGCTCTCTGTTTTTATCGCAATCAACTTCGATTTTTGTATCGTTCCTCGCTGCCAGAGCAGTTATACAAGGAGAAATGACTCTTGGCATGATGATGGCTGTTTCTTATATCATTGGTCAAATAAGTTCGCCAATAAACCAAATGATTGGTTTTATACAATCCCTGCAAGATGCAAAAATCAGCCTCGAACGATTGGGAGAAATTCACAACAAAGATGATGAAGAACCAGAAGATTTGAATCGTATTACTTTTTTGCCTGAAAACAAAAGTATAAATATAAAAGACTTATCATTTCGTTACGATGGTATGTACGAAAAAGTACTTGATGACATCAATCTGGAAATTCCTGAAGGTAAAATTACTGCTATTGTTGGAAGTAGCGGAAGTGGAAAAACAACACTTATAAAACTTTTGCTTGGCTTTTACAAATTTGAGAAGGGAGAAATTAAAATTGGTGATTTATCGCTCGACCACATCAATGGCTCATTTTGGCGTGGTAAATGTGGTGTGGTAATGCAAGATGGTTTTATTTTTAGCGAAAGTATTGCTCAGAATATTGCTCCAGGCGACGAAAACATAGATAGAGCAAAACTTCTTCACTCGGTCAAAATTGCAAATATCAGAGACTTTGTTGAAAGTTTGCCTTTGGGATATAATACAAAAATTGGACAAGAAGGCAATGGAATTAGTCAGGGACAAAAACAAAGAATTTTAATTTCAAGAGCCGTTTACAAAGAACCAGAATTTATTTTTCTTGACGAAGCCACCAATGCCTTGGATGCAAAAAACGAAAAGATAATTATGCAAAATTTGAATGAATTTTTTAAAGGACGAACCGTAGTAATCGTTGCTCATAGATTAAGCACCGTAAAAAATGCAGACCAAATAATTGTTCTAGAAAAAGGAAAAATCATTGAAAAAGGAACACACACTGAATTGGCAAATCTAAAAGGCTTCTACTATGAGCTAGTTAAAAACCAACTTGAATTGGGGAATTGAAAAAAAAACTGATAAATTGATAAACTGTGAAACTAATATAAATTATTATTTTGTATAAAAAATTAGGATAATATGGATTTAGATAATGATAAAAAATATTTAGACATAGATGATTTATCTTCTTATAAGATTGCGATGGAGATGGGTGATTTAATATGGAATATTGTAAGCAAATGGTATTATTTCGCCAAAGACACAATAGGGAAGCAATATGTTAGATATGTTGATAGTATAGCTGCAAATATTTTAGAAGGATTTGGCAGATTTGGTCGCAAAGACAAAATCGTTTTTTATAGATATGCTTACGCATCTTTATTTGAATCCAGAACTTGGTTTGACAAAGCCATTCAAAGAAATCTAATAAGTAAAGACGAAGAAAAACAAATAAAAAAAACACCTTGAAACACTACCAGAAGAAATCCGCTACTTAATAAAATTCACAAATGAAAAACTTAGATTCTAAAAATAATGACAACAATTCAACAATTCTAACAATTCAACAATTCTAACAATTCAATCCATGGAAGAAAAACTCCCGGAAATACTATCAGACGAAGTTCAAGAGGTAATGAGTACACCTCCTAAAGCAATAATAAGATATGGAATTTCAACTCTTTTATTTATCTTTATTGTCTTGTTTACTGGTAGCTGGTTTGTAAAATATCCAGACATTATAAATGCAGAAGTAACTTTAACTTCAAACAACTTACCCATTGATTTAATTTCAAAGGCAAGTGGAAAAATCACTCATTTGTTTGTGAACAACGAAGACACTGTTGTAAAAGAGCAAATTTTGGCAGTTATTGAAAACACAGCACATTATGATGATGTATTAAGAATTGACAGTTTGATGCAAATATTTGACATTAATAACACCGAGCAAATATTTGAAATTGGGGAAGTTAAACAAATAATACTAGGCGAATTGCAACAAACTTTTCAAGGTTTCCAAAAGGCATGTGTAGATTATAAACAATATATGGAAGTTGATTTTTTAGGACAAAAAAACAAAGCATTGATATCTCAACTAACACTAAATAAATCATATTTAAAACAAGCTCAAATACAAATAAATTTACAAAAAGAAGAATTACAATTATCTGAAAATGAATTTAAAAGAGACTCAAGCCTGCATTCAAAAAAACACATTAGCACAAGTGAATTTGAAAAGTCGTCGAGAACCTTTATACAACAAAAAAATGCTTTAAATAATGCTAATACTGGACTTATTAGAATCAACATGGAGATTTCTCAATTAGAACAACAAATAGCCGAAAATCACTTGAATATTCAAGATAAGAATTCTCAACTTCATCACAACATAGAAATGTCGAAAAACACCTTGATGAATTCAATAAATAATTGGAAAAACAATTATTTGATTACATCTCCTATTTCAGGTAAAATTACATTTACCAATATTCGAGAAATTAATCAAAATGTAATTGCTAACAGTTCGATTTTTTCGATAATACCACTAGAAAAAACAAAAATTTTAGGAATAATGAACTTACCTATGCAAGGTGCAGGAAAGGTAAAAGTGGGGCAAACAGTAAATATAAAACTGGACAATTATCCACATATAGAATTTGGCATGGTAAAAGGTATTATACAAACAATATCACTTGTACCTCTTGAGAAAGAGTATATTGTAGAAATATCTTTTCCTAATGAATTAAAAACAAACTACAATAAAAAACTCGAACTCACAGAACAAATGACAGGATTAGCAGAAATAATCACAGAAGATATAAGATTATTAGAACGAATATTCAATCCACTAAAATCAATATTAAAAAATAATACATAAAACAAGGCTTAAAAATAACCTAATAATTATAGCAGTTCATTAATACCACAATCCAGAACCTAAATGAAAAATACAATAATCTTCACTATATGGTCAATCATCATCATTAGCTTATTTTTCAAAACCCAAGCTCAGAATCAATCATGGTCACTTGAACAATGTATCGAATATGGAAAACAAAACAATTTAAAAATCAAGCAGGAACAATACAACATACAGCTATCTGAATTAAATTTAAAGGGAAATAAAGCCTCACAAATACCCTCTTTAAATGGAAATGCCTCGCAAAACTTCAATTTTGGCAGAACAGTCGACAGGTTTACAAATGAATTTACCACAGATATGGTAATGTCTAACTACTTTTATTTATCATCAAATATCAAATTATTTGATGGCTTTCAGACACTAAACACCATAAAAAGAAGTAAAATTGAATATGAAGCATCTGTTTTAAATCTAAAAATAATTGAAAATGACATTTCAATGAAAATTGCTCTCGCCTATTTGCAAATATTGTATAATATAGAGTTGGTTCAAATTTTACAACAACAACACGAAATCACTCTTAAAGAAATTGAACGAACCGAAACACGTATTAAATTAGGATCCACATCAAACACAGAATTATTAAATCTTGAAGCACAATCAGCCACTGAATTATATCAAATATTCAAAATAAAAGTCGACATAGAAATGTCATATTTAAATCTAACGCAAATATTAAACATTCCTTCTCATAAAGGCTTTAGAATAACTATTCCGAGTACAAGCATCGAAAAAAACTCCACGCTTATTTCTATTGATTTCATATTGGAATATGCATTGAAAAATCATCCTGAAATTAAAAAATCTGAATTACAAATTGAAAGTGCTAAAAAATCATATTCAATAGCAAAAGGAGCATATTCCCCAAGTTTATCCTTGGGAGCGAATTCTAGCACTGGTTTTTCAAAAGCAAGTATGCAAATGACTAATACAGATAATAATACCATTTTGGAAATAATACCATTCAAAGAACAAATAAATAGAAACTTTTATTATAGTATAGGAATCAATATGACAATTCCCATATTCAACTCCATGCAAACAAAATACAATATTGAAAAAAGCAAAATCACTATTTATCAAGCAAATAATCTATTACAACAAAATGAATCTAATCTGATAAAGTTAATTAATCAAAATTATTATGATGCCCAACTCGCATTAGAAAAATACTATTCGGCACAAAAACAACTAAATTACTTGTTATCATTCTTTAAAGTATCCGAAGAAAAATTTGCTTTACAAAAAATCAGCTATCTTGAATATCAAGATGCAAAAACAAAATTTCAGACGGCAGAGTCAGAGTTACTGCAAGCAAAATTTGAATACATATTTAAAAAAATAATACTAGATTTTTACATTGGTAAACCAATTATGCTATAAACATTCTCAATAATGCTTAACAAATTCGGTACAAAAAAGCATCAGAAATTATTGAAGAAATAAATGATACCGTAAAAGCATTTAAGTTCAATCAATAAGCAATTATTGAACTCAAGTTTGAAAAACTGTAGAATAAAAAATCTTACTTTTGCAGTCAATATCAAACAAAAAACATTCATCATGAGAAGAAACAAAAACGCTACATCAAATCTAGGATTTAAACGATGGAGTCGCAAGGGCTTTGGCATTTTCAACAGCATTGGTAAATCTGTAAAAATCTGTGTATTAACCTTGAGTTGCAGCTTGGTTGCCATTCCGGCAAAGACAAAAGCACAGCAATTGGACACAAATATTGTTGAAAAAACATTGGAAATCGAGGAATTTACCATCACAGCCGACAGAACCCCGGTTGAATTGTCGCGCACGGCAAAAATGATTTCTATTATCCACGGCGATGAATTAAAGCGGCATGCAAATTCTAGCAACGAACAAGCCCTTAGGGGCATTGCCTCCATTGATGTTCGTCAGCGTGGCGGAATGGGCATCCAATCGGACGTCAGCATCAGAGGAGGACATTACGAACAAAGCATTATAATGCTTAATGGAATCTATTTTAACGATCCACAAACAGGACATTTCAATTTAAATTTGCCCATCGATTTTGAAAGCATAAACCGAATCGAAGTCTTGCAAGGCTCTGCCACCAGAGTATACGGAGCAAATGCTTTAAGCGGAATAGTAAACTTTATCACACAAGTTGACACTTCAAACTTTGTAAAGTTATCCGCCATGGGCGGCCAATATGGACTTTATAAAACGACCGCCGTTTTAAATTACAACTTTAAAAACACCACCCACTATCTTTCTTTTTCCAGATTTGCTTCTGATGGATATATTGAAAACAGTGATTTTTTTCAAAATAATGCATTTTACTTTGGGAATATAGATGCAAAAAAAATAAAAGTTGATTTTCAAGCGGGATATAATCAAAGAGAATTTGGTGCAACCAACTTCTATTCACCGCTTTATCCCAATCAATTTGAAGCAAATAATACCGCATTAGCCAGCATAAAAGCCGAAACTAAAACCAAAATTGTCATTTCTCCAAGTATATATTGGAGAACCAACAGCGACCGTTTTGAGCTCATCCGAGGCATGAAAGAGGCTCCTTCATGGTACACAAAGCACAATTATCACCAATCGCAAATGTATGGAGCAAAAATAAATTCTTGGTATCAATCAAAACTCGGAAAATCAACAATTGGAGTCGACTACCGACAAGAAAGCATTTTGAGCACAGTACTTGGAAATGCACTAGCAAAGCCAATTCCCATCAGAAATGAAAATTTGGATTACACAAAATCGTACCATCGGGATTATACATCTCTTTTTATCGACCATGAATATTACCATCAAAAATTCAATATTTCAGCAGGAGTAATGGCAAATTATAATACCGATTTGAAAACATGGAACTACTTTCCAGGAATGGATGCAACAGTATTATTATTTCCAAAAGTGAGCCTTTTTGCCTCTGCCAATTCATCTATGAGAATGCCCACATTCACAGATTTGTTCTATAAATCGGCGACCCTTATTGGGAATGAAAATTTAAAACCCGAAAAAGCCATTACTTATGAAACAGGTCTTAAATATATTAATACGGGAATTCAGTTGCAAATTGCACTGTTCGAAAGACAAGGAAAAAACCTCATTGATTGGATTAAATATCCACAAGATTCACTTTGGAGAAGCGAAAACCACACCGCCATTACATTTAGAGGATTTGAATTTGTTTCAAACCTTAAACCTTCCAAAATCATTGAATCTTTGACATTTATAGATAATATTGGAATTTCATACACCTATTTAGATATTAATAAAAACAGTCAAGGTTTTGAATCCGCTTATGTTTTAGACCAATTAAAACACAAAGTGGCAACTTCCGTAAGCTTCAATATTACCTCCAGGCTACTTCTCTCCTATCGATATATTTATCAGGACAGAAATGGACAGTTTTTAAAATACAATATCGCAGATGGCAGCTCAGAACTGACAGATTATGAAGCATTCTCGATTTCCGATATTCGACTAATGTGGCAAGAAAAAAAATGGAATGCTTTTGTAGAAGCCAATAATATTTTTGACAAAAAGTATTATGATATAGGAAATATTACTCAAGCGGGAAGATGGGTTAAAGCTGGAGTTTCGGTGAAGATTGCATGGTAAGAAGAGAAGCCGAGTGGCGGAGAAGCCGAGGATGATGTGATGATGTGATGATTGCGCAAAGCGCGGATGAAAAGAAACTTTTCGAAAAACTAAACTTCACACTAGCTCAACTTATCTCCACTTCGCTGAATGTCCAACAAAACCCAATATCCAACATTCATTCTGAAAATCAAAAAAGCGGCAGAAAAAAATTCCGCCGCTTTTTTGATAATAATATTCTATTCAAGGTACTATTTTTTAGATCTCTTTTCAGGATATAGCACTGCTCTAACGCTATGGTCTGTTTTGATAAGTTTTTGAGCAGTTGTTTGAATTTGTTTTGAAGTAACAGCTTTCACTTTTGCTTCAAATTCGTTTATAGATAGAGGGTCCCCGTTGAATTCACTTTCGGATATTTTACTCAACCAGAAACGATTGGTTTTTAGATCGGTTTCTCTTTTGCGAAGCATTTGCTCTTTCACTTTATCAAGCGTTTCTTCGTCAATTCCTTTTTTGTTGATTTCGTTCATGATTTTCAGAACCGCTTTGGTAAGTTTATTTGTCATTTTGGGAGAACAGCCAAAAAGAACCATTAATGTATAGGAAGAAGTGGGATATTTTGAAAGGGATATTTGAGTTTGGGGAGAATAAACGCCGCTCATTTTTTCACGAATAACTTCGATTAGTTTAATAGAAAGAGCTTGTTCATACATTGTCAAATGAAGATTAGTTTCGGGTGTCCACTCGTATTCTCGGCTAAAGAGAATGCCTACCATACTTTTATCTTCGGTTCCTTTTCTAACTTCGATGTCTTTTTTAGTCTCAGGGAATTTATTAAAAACATCTACAAAATCTTCTTTTTTATTGGTGTTTGGTAAATTACCCAAATACAGTTCAATCATTGGAAGAATTTCATCATTGGCAAAACTACCCACAAAGAAGAAGGTAAAGTCGCCAGCATTGTCAAAACGTTCATTATAAATTTCCCATATTTTATCAAAATTTGCTCTGCTAATAAAAGCCTCATTAGGAATAGCCACTTGGCGTGGGTCGCTTTGAGTAGAGGTTTTCATCAAAGTGTCAATCATCACATACATTGGATTGTTTCCCAGAAGTTTTAGCTGATTTGTCATTTCCGAAACCACGGATTCAAAAGCAGTTTCATCTCGACGAGGAGCTTCAAAATAGAGATACGTTAACTGAAGTAAAGTTTCAATGTCTTTAACCGTGCTATTTCCATAAAACCCTTCTTTCACTTGGTCGATAAAAGGGGTAATGCTAATGTTTTTTCCTTTTAGTTTTTTCGACAATTCAACATTGTCAAACTCACCCAAGCCTGCACGATCGATAACGGTAGTAGATAAAAGCACAGATGGATAATCATCTGCATTTGTCAAACTAACACCGCCTCTGGAGTGAGCATACATCAAAATTTCGTCATTTTTAAATTCGGTAGGTTTCAATATTACTTTGATTCCGTTGGAAAGAGTATATTCGGTAATTCCTAATTCCTTATTTTCGGCTTTTTTTAATGATTTTTTACCCGCAACTAATTCTTTGGTAATAAGAGGTTCGGGTTTAAAATTGTCAACATAAGGAGCTACTTTATTCAATTCTTTATTATTTAAAATATCAAGAATTTCTTTTTCAGAAGGAATTTTAACGCCTTCTTTTTCAGGACCAGTTACGATAACGACTTGGTTTTCGGGGGTAATCCATTTGGTTGCCAGGGCATTTACTTCTTCTAACTTGATATCATCCAAAAGACGTTTTGCGAAATTAAATTCATTTTTAGCACCTGGAATCGGTTCTTGCGTCAAATAATGTTGCACATATTCGGCTGCAAAATTTGCAGATTCATTTTTATCAACTTCGTTGGCTCTTTTCTCGAAACTGCTTAGTAATTCTTCTTTAGCACGATCAAATTCTGTTTCGAGGAAACCATATTGCAATACTCTTTGATTTTCACGAATTAGAGTTTCAAACGCTTTATCAATTTGGTTTTCTTTGGCAATTGCAAACGACATATAGGCTTCCATTGTACGAGCAAAAAAGCCATCGTAGCCGGTAGACGCCATTACAAATGGACAATCGGCTTTTTGTTGAATTTCATTAAATCTTGAATTCAACATCAAATTAAAAAGAGCCGCCTCTAGGTCATTTTTATAGTCGGCAATGGTTTTAGAAACAGTAGCTTTATGTTTGGTTAGGTAAATAACCATATTACTGGTAGCTTCCTTATCGGTGGTTACCGAAACCAAAGGTTCAATGTTTTCAGGAATATCATACACTACTTTTTCTCTAGGGTTTTCGCGTTTAGGAATGGGAGCAAAAATTTCTTTTATTTTTGCTTCTGTTTGATCTACATCGATATCACCAACAACTATAATTGCTTGTAAATCGGGACGATACCAATCCGCATAAAATGTGCGAAGAGCGTCATGTTTGCAATGTTGAATCACTTCTGTTAATCCAATTGGCAAACGGTTGGCATAGCGAGAATTGTTGAAAAGAACTGGGAACCATTTTTTTCTCATTCTGTCATCAGCACCCAATCCCATCCGCCACTCTTCCATAATAATACCTCTTTCAGCTTCAATTTCTTTGCCCTCGAGAGTCATATAAGCTGCCCAATTTAAAAGAACTTTATATCCATTTTCTACAATTTCCGGTTTGTCGGAAGGAACGGTTAGCATATAAACTGTTTCATCAAAACTGGTATACGCGTTCAAATCAGCACCAAAACGCATTCCGATGGACTGCAAATAGCTTACTAGTTTGTTTTTCGGAAAATCTCTGGTTCCATTAAATGCCATATGTTCGTTAAAGTGAGCCAAACCTTGTTGGTGGTCATCTTCTTGCATCGAACCTGCATTGACAGCCAAACGCATTTCGATACGGTTTTCGGGGCGTTCATTTTTTTTAATATAATACGTCAAACCGTTATCCAGTTTTCCGATTCGCACACTGCGATCGATAGGAATTTCGGCATTTAAATTCATCTGTGCATCAAGTTTTCCTGAAAAAAGAAAAGCAAGCATTGCCAGCAGTAAAATTGATCTTTTCATAATTATTGTGTTATAGTTTTTATTGATTTGTATTCATTAATTTTGGACATCGAGTCCTAAAGTTCTTTTAAGCATCAATATATTTGGATTTTCATCCATCAGAAATTCAAACTTCTGACTATCCGTATACAGCATTTTATCTTCGGAAGATTCGGTTTCATCAAAAACGCATAAAACTTCCATTTGAAAATCTGAATTTTCGACAATAGATCTTAGATTATTTAATATAGTATGTGAAAATTGAATTGTAGCTTGTTGTGCAAAAGTATTATTCAGTGTTACGCTCAATAACTTTTTCTCGGCATTGTAATCCAATTTTGCTTGTTTAATCATGGATAAAAATGGCGATTCAATAATGCTCTCACTCACCACTCTTTCCCAGTTATCTTTTAATAAATTTTCGCAAATTTTGGTGGAAGAATCACTAGAAATTACTTTATTAGCATCTGCATTATTGGTTTGAATATTTTCTCTCATCGCTTTAATTGAGAACATTCCCCCTTTTATTCCACCAGACATTCCGGCAGGTCTGGTTTCTGAAATAGTGGGAACAGAATTCTGTTTTTCAACTTTTTCTGGTGATTTTTCTTCTGTTTTCAGAACAGGTGGTATTTTCTCAACAATGGGACGAACAGCCTGT
>Ga0265295_1002992_pt1 | contig 25438 bp, 26 predicted proteins | sample Munlansysbiofilm_FD_192503 | JGI IMG/M metagenome (GOLD analysis project Ga0265295, IMG submission 192503) | Leachate microbial communities from a municipal landfill in Southern Ontario, Canada - Methane capture system biofilm | ecosystem: Engineered > Solid waste > Landfill > Unclassified ... | reverse complement strand
AAATACTTGAGCAGCATTTCGCTGATATCCTGATCTATGGGCACGGGGTTGTATTCCACTTGCAATTGGTGACAGGATTCCTTTAGTGCCTTATAGAAGCTATCGTAGCGCTGGCGATAATCGACCCGGATCTGCCAGGGATTCACGGTGATCTTCTCGCCGGTTTCGCTATCGATAAACTGCGTTTCACGCTTGAATTCCAGGCTTTGCTCTTTGGGATCGTAGATGTGGAAGACCAGCAGTTCATGGCGATGGTTGCGGAAGTGCTTAAAGGCCTGGATGATCTTTTCTTCATCCTCCATGAGGTCTGAAATCAGCACGATGAGGCTGCGTTTCTTGATGCTTTCGGCTATCTGATGCAGGGGACTCAGGATATCTGTGCTTTCTTCGGCCTTGAGTTGCACCAGCCGGCTGAAGATTTGCGCGGTATAGGAGCGGAAAGCTTTTGGGCTGAGGTTCGAAGTAATCTTATTGTTAAAGGTAATCAGCCCCGCAGCATCCTTTTGGGCGATCATCAGCCAGCTCAATGCGGCCGCCAGTTTCTTGGCATATTCGATCTTGCTGATCTCGCCGGAGCTGTAAAACATGGATTTACTATGGTCTAAAAGGGTGTAGCAACGCAGGTTAGTCTCTTCTTCGTAACGCTTTACATAATAGCGACCCGTGCGTGCCACGATCTTCCAATCCACATTCTTCAGGGACTCCCCGGGATTGTATTGGCGATGATCGGCAAATTCCACACTAAAACCGTGGTAAGGCGACTTGTGCAGACCGATCAAAAAGCCTTCAACTATCTGCCGGGCATTGAGTTGCAAGCGGCTCAACTGAGCCAGATTTTCATCACTTAGCAGAGTCATTTATTTCTTTTGGGCTGCCACAAGAGCGCAAAAGGGATGATGATAGCATAGGCAAGCATGAGAATGAGGGGAGAAACCGTGATCTCATTTAAGCTCATAATCACATATCCCAGGATCAATACGATCGCACCAACGAGCAAGAGAAGGTAATTAGCTTTACCCAGACGCAATCTTTCGTCTTCCTTTTTTGACATCATAGCTCCTTATTTTCTTAGTATTTTTGCCGGATTGAGCGCAGATATATATTCTATGCTCGGCATAGTTTCATTTACATGACAGTGACAATTCTGTCAAACCTTATTTATAGTTTTATGATAACAATCGTGAATTTGCGTATAAACGGCTTCAGAGAGCTCTGCTCGTGTTTTATCCTCAAACTGACCTAATGACTCTAATATCGTGATTTCCACCTCTATTTTGCGTCCTAAGAGCTTCATAAAATGAGGCCCAAATTCCATATCTCCATACCAACAGACCAAATCCCGGTTAGATTCGTTTATCTTTTTGCCATCGATTGTCTGATATTTGATGCAGACTGGCAGAATCGGGCAATTCACGTTGAGGGCGATCTGGAAAAGCGAGCGTTTAAATTCCCGGACGCTGCTGCCATCGGTAGAAGTTCCTTCCGGAAAGAGCACCACTTTGAAGCCTTGCTTGATGGCATCGCTAAAATTCTGGATTTCCCTTTTCAAGCTCACCGGCTTTTTGCGATCTGTGTATAGTGAGCCGCCCATTCTGGTGACGCTGCCCAAAAAGAAATTACGGCCCATCTCCACCGAGGTGATAAATACCAGTTTTTCGAGGCTGGCCAGCACTACGATATCGGTATAGGAAACGTGATTTGAGACCAGCAGGTAGGCGGTGTCGCTCAGGGCGTTTAGCCGCTCTGGATTATTCACTTTGAGCTTGATGCCAAAGGCTTTGAGCAGTTTTTTACAGTGCCTGTTTGTATGGCTGGTCTGGCGCTGGCGTCTTAAAACTGGATCTTTGGTGCAGAGCGAGATCCACCAGCCTATCCAGAAAAATGAGCCAAGCAGGAAGAAGTGTTGAACAAAAGCGCGGATGCGGTTCACAAGAAGGGATCAGTGGTCCCTGGGTTTACGGATGCGCTCGGCTTGCAAGCTGCTGACATCCAGCAGAGTGAGAAAGTCTATACACTTGAAATGACGATCCAGGGCTGGGGAGCCGCAAACTTTGGCGCCTACCTTGAGGTAAGAGGCCAAAAGCGAAGGGATCATATCTTTCATATTGACAGCAGTAATGAGTTCTTCCAAAGGCTGCATTTTGAGTTGGCGTCTCATGCCTGGCACCCGGAATTTCCCTTTGGGGCGCACCCGGTGTTCGTGGCTAAGATAGCCATTTTGGTTCAGGTAATTGTAGATCTTATTTATCTCACTACTATCCATGGTTTTGATGCTGGAGCAGCCGAAGAGGTAAGCAGTGCCGCTGACTTCCATATATGTGGTGATACCTTCCCAGAGCAGGGCGATGGTTACGCCGTTGCGATGCTCTGGATGCACGCAAGCCCGTCCCAGTTCCAATTTAATCCCAGGCAGCTTTTTGATATGTTTCATGTGAAACTCTGTGGCCGTGTACCATTTGCGCCCATATAAGGAGGATTGCAAGCGGTAAGTGCCTATCATCGTGTTGGTTCTCTTATCGATGATGATGAGATGATCGCAAAGTTTGTCAAACTTATCCTTATCCAGACCAGAACGCCGGCGTTTCTTGAGCAGTTCTTCCAGAAAAACATTATGGCGCAATTTCAGAGCAGCGTTAAGCTCCTCTTTCGAATCTGCGGTTTTGACGATGAAATTCTTCTTCTCAATCATTATCGGAATATGGGCACGAAAGTTCTTCATCCGTTTATTACCCAGACTGTTTATGATCGCGGTCATATTGGCTTTTGGATTTATGGATATCATCTTTCGTATTTACCTCGTTTTAGTATTTCTCGAACATTCACTTTCCAGCATAGTCCCAATATCTGTCAAGCGCAAAGTGCACAGGCATTCCCACATTTTTTATCAAAGCCTGATTATGACCTGGTCTTGGCTTCTTATCTGAACTCACATGAAATGGATTTCGCAACCGAAAATGAAACGTCCCAAGTTTTAGACAACGTTTCATGTAACAATATCGTCCCTACAAGACTCGTTTTTCGTGTTTTTCCGATCAGTTTTTTTCTTTCTCCCTCCCTTTGGAGTATTAATCATGTCTTTATCTAGCCTTAATCAAGCGTTAATTATTAACGCTTGATTAAGGGTAGATTATCGGGTGATAGACTGTCCCTGACAGGCAAGAAGCTATGGATAAAACTGGTTTTTGCGACAGGCCACGAAAGGCCTTGGGGTTCAATCCGGCTTCGATTATTTCAGTGTTAGCGTTAATAACAGGTCGGAATGGACTTCAACAGCCCTCGGCAAGGTTTCCCATTGCCGCTTGAAGTCCAAAGTGCCGCTAAGCTTATGGTAAATTGATAGTTATCTTAGGCACTTTGAACTCCAAGACTCACAGCTTTCATGTAACATTATCGTCCCTACAGGACTCGTTTTGATAAGGTATTGACTCGAGTATTGAACCGAAATAATGAGCCTTTATGCGCAAATTCAAAAAAAGGAATAAATAGACATGGATGAGCGCTAAGAGGCTATCTTCATGGGCATTATAAATATGATATATAGATATTCTAAGGGAATGCTTGCAAAGTGCAGGAGCTATATCGATATTGCTTTAACTACCATATATGCCAAAGTAGTTCATGTTCAGATTGTGCATATTTTGGCTAAGGTCTCAAAGGCTTGGTCGGCTTCAAAGTCAGAGTATGCGCGCTTGCCTAAAGGCTTATTATATTCTCTGTTCAGACTACCCTCTCTTCTTTGATGTGCTGAAGATGTCGTGGAAATAGTAGGCAAAAATTCTCTTATCTTCTGCTCAAATTTACCACAAGCTATGCAGAAAGGCCTCTGCAATAGGTGTTATTCAGCGGCAGCTTAGATCAAGGCCTGATAACCAAAGGGGAAGGATTTGTCCAGAGACTGGGTCTCAGAAAGCTGAAGCTGAGGGAATCTGCTGTTCAGCAGGCTGAAGGCCATTACCAGGCGGTGGTCGTTTTGAGTATCCAGAACAATGGGCTGCATATCCTGCTGCTGCAATAGATATTCATCTGCAAAGGGATAGATGGTAAGCTGATCTTTTCCGAGTTCATATTTTGCTCCGATTTGATCGAAGGCGGCGGTGATGCCAGACACCCGGTCACTTTCCTTATGCGCCAGCCGTCCCACATTCAGCAGAGTGCTGCGTCTGCCACAAAAAAGTGCCAAAACGCTGAGCACCGGCATCAAATCCGGACAGTCTTTGAGCTCGAAACTGGAGCCTTTTAGCGCAGCGGGGCGGATTCTGACATAAGTTTTGCCTCTTTTCACGCTGGCTCCCATTGCTACAAGAAAGTCAAAGATCTGTTCATCCGCCTGTTTCAGCTCTTGTCGGCAGAAGATTGGGATGCTTTGCCCTTTGGGGCTGAGGGCGGCCCGGGCGGCGTAATAGGCCACGGTGGAAAAATCTGAATCCACCTTGAATCTTCGGGGCAGGTGCAGCTTTTGGACAGGAATATGGATTTCCGGGCCGGTGATCTGGGCTGCAAGGCCAAAGAGTGCCAGCATTTGCAGGCTGAGCTGGATATAGCTTTGTGAGACCTGAAAAGGGCTAAGCTGGAGGGTGAGATCGCTGTGCATAAAGGGTGCGGCCAAGATCAGCGAGCTGGCATATTGGCTGCTGATATCTCCGGCGAGATTGTGGCTGCCTCCCGAAAGTGGGCAGCCAGTGATGCTGAGCAGATTGCCGTTTAGAAGGACCCTCGCGCCCATCGCCTGCAAAGCCTGGCTGAGCGGGGCATATCCCCTTTTCAGTAAGATATCCGAGACCCAGATCTGCGCAGTGATTCCGGGCTGACTGGCCAAAAAGCTGAGCCAAAAGCGAAAGCCCGTAGCATTATATTGAAAATTGTACTGATGTTCGGAGTCCGCAAAAAGCTGTTTATCAAAGAGGAATTCACGTCTTGTGCCGCTTCCCAGAATCCGGTAGCCAAAGCTTGTCAAGGCAGCTTCCAGCTCCCTCAAATCCCCGCAGGGATTGTAGTTATAGACACTGAGATTGCGTTTATTATAAGCCATCAAGAGCAACATGCGCTGCAGGATGGATTTTGACCCAGGAATCTTCACTTTAGGCTTCCTCCTTGTTTTTTTGCTATTTTCGCTCTTGACAAAATCCTGTCAAGACCAAATTTGGGAAAAATACTCTTTTATATAAGGAAGTCCCATGAACACACGTCCCTCCTGGCAACAGTATTTCATGCGCATGGCCTTTTTAGCAAGCACCCGTAGCACCTGTATCCGCAGAGCTGTAGGTGCTGCTTTGGTGAGAGATAATCAGATCATCTCCACCGGCTACAATGGCAGCCCCAAAAATAGCCCCCATTGTAAAGATATAGGCTGTCTGAGGCAGCAAAACAATGTGCCTTCCGGTGAAAAACATGAGCTCTGCCGGGGTGTGCATGCAGAGCAAAACGCCATCATTCAGGCCGCCATCAATGGTAACAGCACCAGAAACGCCGTGCTCTATTGCACGCATCAGCCCTGTTCGATCTGCGCCAAAATGATCATCAATGCCGAGATCAGGCAGGTTTATGTGGCAGAAAGCTACCCAGATCAGCTCTCGCTGGAGCTATTCCAGGAAGCGGATGTGGATTTGATTCTCTTTGATCATGAGACTGGCGAGAGTAAGAGGATAGTCTGAAGGTGTTAAAGAAGTTCTGTGTCCAGGATTTGATTCTGATCGCGGCGTTGGCAGCCATCGGGATTGCGATCAAACCCATTGTGGGCCCTATTGTTAAGATGATTTCTACTCCCCTGGGCATACCCGGCGGCTCTTTTGCCGGGGGATTTTATATGATGTGGCTGGTGCTGGCTATGATGATAGTGGGCAAAGGCGGGACTGGCACCATTTTCGGCATTTTACAGGCTATAGGCGTGATGATCTTTCCTTTTGCGGGCAATCAAGGCGCGATCTCGCTGATCACATATACCGTCCCTGGCCTTTTGGCAGATCTGATCTTCTTTCTGTTTGTCTATCGCAGGCATCTGGCAGCCCATCTGCTGATCTGTGCGCTGGCCAATATGACTGGAGCGGTGCTCTCGGCAGTGCTGATCTTCCGGCATCCACCTTTGATACTAATTGGGATAGCGTCTATAGCACTGGCTTCGGGCATTGTGGGCGGCTATCTCAGCTACAGCATCTACATTAGTTTAAAGAAAATGAGGATAATATGAAAGTATATTTGATAATTGTAATCACGCTGTGCCTGCTGGCACCGCTCTCTGCGCTGGTAATAGTGGACAATCAGGGCAAGAGCCATGACTACCCCTATGAGACCTTTTTCCGCATTCAAGGCAAGGAATTTCAAACCACCAAAGAACTGGATGGCGAGACTATCACCACTACCTGGAAAGGCATCCGTTTTGACCACTGGTTGAAAGAACAAAAGCTGGGCGACTTTGCCAAAATCAAGTTTATTTCAGGCGACCGCTATGAGATGGAATATAATAAGGCGGAGTGGGATACCCTGACTTGCTGGCTGGCTTATAGCCAGGAAGACGAGCTCTTTCCCAAGGAGCAATTCCGGATCATCTTCCCACATCTATACAGCCAGCACTGGGTGCGCGATGTCAAACAGGTGCGTCTGGAAGACTACCAGGAAAATCCTATGCCGCAAAAACTTACCTCTATGAGTATCTTTTTCATGGGACAAAAACTGATCACAGACCCCAAGCCCTTTGTGAAAATGCGGGGCTATCGCTTTGACGATTTTATCGGCGAACTCAGTGAAAATCCTATCAAAGAAATCCTGCTGTATAGCGCGGATGGGCTCATCCAAAATCTCAGCTACCCCAGCCAGCTTTCCGGCGCGGTCCTGGAGCTTGATGGAAGTGGCAAATACAACCTGAAAAGCCCGCAAATACCCGGGGGAATGTGGATGAAAGACATCATCTATCTGCAATGCGAGGCCAGAGCTTTGATCACTATGAAATACTTCTCCAAGCTGGTTCCACTGGCAAAAACCCTGGATTGGCCGCTGGGTCCGGAGACCAAGTTAAAGCTGAATTTTTACCAGCGTAGCGAAATCGTAGATCTGAGCGAGGCTCTGGCCGAACCTATGATCTTTGAAGGAACAGAAGATTTCGAGCTCTTGCCTTAAACTGCAAGTCCAAGCCTTAAGTTTAAGCTTCCCGGATGCAGAAAACTCGATCTGGGAAGAGCTGTGTTTTACGGCCTCAGAAGGAGATATTCTGGCCATCACAGGTGCCAATGCCTCAGGAAAAACCTGCCTGATTCAGGCTTTGTGCGGCATCATCCCCCAGAGCATCCCTGCAGAACTGTCCGGAACTATCGCTTTGGATTCCATCAATCTGCGCGAGCTTCCCCTCTGTGAGATCTATCGCTATATGAGCGTCGCGCTTAGTGATGCCAAATCCCAGATGATGTTTCCCACCTGCGAGCTGGAGATCGCCTTTGCTTTGGAGAATATGGCTTTGCCCGCAGATGAGATCAGACAAAGGATCGATGCTGCAGCGAGCTATTTTGGCTTTACCAGCCTCCTGCAACAAGATTCGCAAAAACTCAGCGGCGGCGAGCAAAGGCTGCTGCTCTTTGCCATCTGCCAGGCTCTGCGCAGCCCCATCCTGCTCTTTGATGAGCCCGAAGCCGGCCTTTCGCAGAGCTCCATGACTCTCTTGATACGCTGGCTTGCGGAGCTGAAGGCAGAAGGCCGGATCGTGATCATCGCCACGCACAACGACGAACTGATCGGGCTGGCAGATCAGCAAATCAAGCTTTAATCATACAGATGTTTGAGCTGCAAAACCTCAGTTTTTCCTATCCGGGCCGGCAAGTCCTCTTTGATCAGCTTTCGCTAAAGCTGCCAGAGCAGGAGAATATCCTCTTACAAGGCGAAAATGGCTGTGGTAAAAGCACTTTACTGAAATTGCTGTGCGGGAAACTGAAGCCGCTTTCGGGAGAGATCAAGCAGCCCCCAGCCTATTTCTACCTGCCGCAAGAGGTGGAAAGCCGGATTTTGGGCATCAATTTGTCGCAGGACTTGCAGCTTTGGGAAATGGCGGGACTGGATCTTACTGCTCTGAAGAGCCATCCTCTGGTGAAAAACTTCCCGGCAGAGTATTGGGAATTGCCTCTCAGGGAGCTCTCCCAGGGCAGCAAACAGGCCTATCTGCTCAGCATCGCACTCTGTCACAAAACCCACTATCTGCTTCTGGACGAGCCTTATCCCGCTTTGGATAAAGAGCGCATCCAGATTCTCTCCGGCGAGCTGTCCCAGAGGCGGGGCCTGCTGATGGTAAGCCATTTCAGGCCCGAGCTTAGCTTTGATTTTGTCCTGCATTTGCAGAAAGGCAGAGTGCAATGAAGGCACTCACACATCCACTGCCCCCACAGGATTCGATGCGTCTCGCATCGACCAAAGGCAGAGTGCAATGAAAGCACTCACACATCCTTTGTCCTTCATCGTCCTGTGCATCTTTTACAGCAGCCTGTCCATAGCCTTGCAGCGTCCGGTGCAGCTCGCCTGGCTGGTGCTCTGGGCTTGGCTCCTGGCTTGGCGAGAAGGTCCTGCGGCTTTGTGGCAACGCTTTTGTGGGCTCAAGAAGATGCTCTGGCTCCTGCTTTCGGTGAGCATCATCCAGCTTATCTTCCGCAGAGGCGGGAATGTGATCTTCGCCCTTGGCCCTTGCAAAATCTATAGTGATGCGGCGAATTACAGCCTTATGATCAGCCTGCGCCTGATGGTCATCTACTTCTGTGCGCGCAGCTTAACCAAGCTGGATTTTAGTGACTACCGCTCTGCCTTCAGCAAGATCCATCTGCCTGAGGAGCTCTCCTTTATGATATCTTACATGGTGCATCTCATCCCCGAACTGGGGGCACGCTTCAAAGAGCAGATGGCGGAGCTGCAGCAGCGCGGCATCAGGCTTCAGAAGATGAAGACAAAAGCCAAGCTGACTATCTATAAGATTCTGGCTTTATCCAGCCTGGCGGAGATCATTCTGCAAAGCGGACAGCAGGCTATCGCCCTGGAGCTCAGAGGCTTTCGCAGTAGCGGCAAACGCAGCTCTCTGCATATTCTCAGCTTTGGCCCCTGGGATTTGGCCATCCTGATTGTTCTCCTTGCGCAAGGCCTGATCCTCTTGATAATTCTATAGATAAGCGGATATGGCCTGAAAATTGCATATAGTATCTAAAGTTATGAAAATAGAGAAAGACAAAAACCCCAAGCTCGGCCCGGAAGATATCAAATGGGGCGAGCCTGCCCAAGATAATAAACGCAAGCAGATCATTATTATTGCGGTTTTACTGCTGCTTTTGGTGGTAGTAGGAATTCTGAGCAGCCATCAAGGCGGCAGATTCGCCCGCAGTCGTGTCCAGACCTTGGAAGAGGAAAACCTCTTGCTGAGGGCCAAGGTGGAGCAATATAGCACTATAGTCGATTCCATTTACAGCATGTTGGACTCTTTGGGGCTGACCGGGCAAGATAGCAGAGATTTCCCTTATTACAGCGGTGGTGCCACCCAAAGGATCGGCTCTTCCCAAGATTCCCGTTTGAAACTTGAGATGAAGAATCTGGAGCAGAAACTCTGTGAAATCCTGGCCTATGTGGAGCCTAAATTCCCCTCTTATGGGATGCCGGAAATAGACTCCTTTGTGCCGGCCTCGGATATACCTTCCATCTATCCCACTTTTGGCAGGATTTCGGATGCCTGGGGCTCCCGCATTCATCCCATCACCAAAAATCTGGAATTTCATAACGGTATCGATATCTCAAATCAAACCGGCACTCCGATCTATGCCACAGCCTCCGGAGTGGTGGAAAAGACCGAATTTGACAGCGGCTATGGCAGATTCATCCTGATCGATCATGGCAATGGTTACAAAAGCCTGTATGCCCACCTTTACTCTTACCGGGTCAAGGAAGGCGAAAGCGTGAGCAAGGGGCAAATCATTGCTTTGATGGGAGATACCGGCTATTCCACCGGCCCTCATTTGCATTACGAAGTGCATTACAGACAGAATAAACTGAATCCGGCAAGCTTCCTGAACCGGATCGAACACTATGCCTTCCGCTGAAAACTGTGCCTGGCTGATTACCAATCACGCACCCACCCAAATCGTTTCAGGATATGAAAATATCACCGGAAAGATTATCGCGGTGGATAAGGGTCTGGAATATGCGCACAATCTGGGCCTTAGCCCCACTCTGATCATCGGCGATCTGGATTCCCTGGACCCCAAAATCCTGGCCTTATATCCAGATTCCCCTCTCATCCGGCATAAGTCCGAAAAGAACGAAACCGATACCGAACTCGCCATCACCTGGTGCCTGAGCCAGGGCTATCAGAAGATCGTGATTTGCAACGATATGCAGGGTAGATTTGACCACAGCGCCGCCATCGTGCAAAACCTGATTATGGCTCATCAAGAGGGGATCGACATCCGCATAGAAAGCGAGCTGCAGAGCTGCTTTTTTCTGGGGCCAGAGACCACCATCTCAGCCCAGGCAGGCGATCTTTTGTCTCTGATCTCATACAGTGAGGCCAGCTATTTCATCAGCTCTACTGCCCTGAAATACTCCCTTACGGATTTAGTCCTGCATCAGCATCAAAGCCGGGGCATCAGTAATGTGCTGCTGGCAGACAAAAGCATCATCAAGCTGAAAAGTGGATTGGTGCTGGCGGTTGTTACGAGTTATTAGTTACCAGTTACAAGTTACGAGTTACGAGTTGTGAGTTACAAGTTACGAGTTGCCAGTGCTGGATTGGATACGTCTCGTGTCCAGTAAGACCGGAAGTCAATGTAGAATTTAGAATGTATGATGTAGAATTGAGTGGGGCGTTTCAAGGTTTTAACGTTTTAAGGTTTTAACGATGCTGTAGCAAAAGGGAGCAAGCCTCCAACTCTGCAGGCGAGACGACTGCAATCCAGCACCGCCAACCTCCAACTCTGGATTGGATACGTCTCGTGTCCAGTGAAACCTACAAGCTACAAGCTGCCAGTTACCAGTATATTTATCATCTGTTGAAAACCCATTACTCATAACTCGTAACTCGCAAACAAATATTTTACTTGACGGAATAATGCCTCTGAATATCGTTCAACTCCATACCATATTTATTGCAATGTAAAGGAGTTGAATGATGAAAACAATTCGCACAATCATCTTTGTGATGTGTATGAGCATGCTGGCCGGACAGCTTTTTGCTGGTGGCTTTGCTTTAACTGGGGTGGACTCGCGTTCCACCTCCATGGCTGGTGCCTTTAGAGGCTTGGCCGATGATCCTTCCGCGATGTATTGGAATCCCGCCGGTCTGGGGTTTATGGACGAAAATTCCGTCTCTTTGGGTGGAACTTTCATCCTGCCGAAAGTCACCTGGGATCCTTCTGGAACGACAGTGGTAAATAACCCGGGATACGGTGCTCAAGAGTATGAAGCAAACAAGAAATTGACCATGTTTCCCAGCGTGTTTGCCACCATGGCTACCTCGCCCCGTTTGAAATATGGCCTGGCTTTTTATGTGCCTTACGGACTGGGCACCACTTGGGATGCTTACAAGCTGCCGGGTAGCCCCTTCGTGTATGAAGCTGGTTTCCCCGAGGATGAGATGAAGAGCAGCATTGCGGTGATGGATTTGCATCCCAGTGTGGCTTACCAAATATTGCCAAACCTCTCTGTGGGTGCAGGCTTGAGCTTGATGTACGGTACGATCGATATCGATCAGCTCAAATTCCCCGACCCCAGCAATCCTTATGCCCTGATTACTTCAGAGCTTGCCGGCTCTGGAATCGGGTTTGGAGGAAATCTGGGCTTGCTGTTCAAGGCTACAGAGTGCCTGAGCGTAGGTCTGACTGGCAAATTGCCGGCGGAAGTGCCCCTGGAAGGTGATGCTTCTGTATATCTTTGGACTCCTGCGCATCCAGACGATGACGGCAACCTCGTCCCAGCCATGAAGCTCGGAGGAAAATCTGATATCGAAGCCACCCTGAATATCCCGGCAGAACTCGCCCTTGGCTTTGCTTACAAAGTATTTCCCAATTGGACTGTGAGCCTGGATTACGCTTACACCATGTGGGAGAGTCTGGAGACCGTAAAAGTCGAAATGAAAGATCCCATCACCATAATGCCCGGCATGGTAGTCAGCGAAAGTGAATTGATCCTGAATTGGGAAAACACCTCCCGCATCAGCCTGGGCACAGAATATCAGCTTGGCTGCAACAAGATCAGAGGCGGTTTCTTCTTTGAACAAACCCCGATCCCGGAAGCCACTCAGATCCCCACCATCTCAGATGTGGGTAATAAATACAGCTTTAATCTGGGCTGGGGACGCCAGATTGGCCAGTTCGGAGTGAATGCTAATGTGCAATATATGCTGTTTGACGAAAGAGAAATTGATAGTGCAGGACAGACCGCCAATAACATGGCTGGCACATACCATTCCCAATCCACTTCCGGCAATATCGGCCTTAGCTATAGCTTCTGATTCAGAAAATAAAATCAGAATTTTGTCTAAGAAGGCGGAGTTTAATAAACTCCGCCTTATAGTTTACAGGCTTGTAAGCGTCCCGCCTACAAGAGCACGTGCCCTCGAGTCCCATCGGGACGGCATTTCAGATAGCACCCGATAGCTACACAACAGATTGAATCCCATAGGGATGGCATTTCAGATAGAACCAACAAACCACGCGCCATCTGAGTCCCATCGGGACGGCATTTCAGATAGCACCCGATAGCTACACAGCAGATTGAATCCCATAGGGATGGCATTTTACATGAAACGTTGTCTAAGACTTGGGATGTTTCATTCTCGGTTGCGAAATCCATTTCATGTGGGTTCAGATAGAAACCATCAGTTTATATCCTCCTTGAAAGAATCCAGGTGGCGTGTTTTAACCGCCACGCTGCGAGGCTGCCACTCAGGACAAGACTCATTCCTGGCCTTTGAAGGCCAGACACCCGCAGCTCTATTATTATATTTACCCAGATCATCAAGATGGCTGCGAGATGAGAAATCAGATTTATCTTAGTCTTTGGGATGTAAATTTCGGATCGCTGCCAAATTCAAGACAATGTATAAGGGTGGGAAATCAAGCTGCGGTTTGCCCTGCCTTCAAAGGCAGAGAAGGAGTCTTGGATAGGCGGCAACCCTTGGCGTGGCGGTTAAAACACGCCACCTGGATTCTTTCAAGGCAAAGGGAAGATTGGGAGCACAGGATGCAAATCCTGCAACTGGACGCGGGACGCATCCAATCCTGTGGTTGCTTATGCTTTCAACTTGGTTTTAACAGGTCTTGGACTCGAGATGACTCGAAATCTCAAGTCATCTCGAGTCGAAACTATCTTAGAGACAAGCCAAATCAAAGAGCGTGAACTGAGGAACAGGCACTTTATGCTGCCCTAAGTGGTGCACTTTATACCGCCATTGACTTTGGACTCCGGTTACAGTATCAAAGTTTTCTTCATAAAAAAGTTGGAATCGTTAATCTAATCTTTTTCAAGTTCTTAGCTGCCTACTCCCAAAATATGAGATTTCAGCTATAGCTTTACAAGCTCCGGTTTTTGTATTAGCTTAGAGAATATCTGCTTTTTTGCGCACATATCTTCTTGTCTTTTCGCTGCTTGACAGAAAAGGGGCTTAGATATTTGCTTACTTTGGAGCTCGTGACGAGCTTAGGATATCAGCCAAGCCTTTGATGGATAAGTAAAAAGAGTTTTTGTGTGGATAAGTGGTGGATAACTCAGAGTTGGAGCTATTTAAAGTAGCTTATCAGACGCAGTTAAGATCATGCTTTACAGGTATTTAGAAGTCAACAACCCGAGTATTAGGGGCTTTTAGGCTGATGTGGATAAATTTTTAAAGGATATACTTATGGATCAAGACATTTGGCAGAACATACTGGATAAGCTGGAAGAAAACATCAACGAACAAAGCTTTAAAACCTGGTTTTATGAAACAAAACTGGTGGATATGTCAGACAAACAACTGATCATCAGGGTTCCCACTCAATTTAGTGCGAACTATCTGAATCAAAATTACAAAGAAGTGCTTTCGGAGATTTCTTTCACTCTGTATGCCAGAAAGTATGACATCCAGTTCATCACCTATCCTTACCGGGCTGTGAATGAAAATAGCGATATTCCGGATTATAGCGAGAAAAAGGTGAGCCTCAATGCCCGGCTGAATGAGCGCTATAACTTTGAAGAATTTGTGGTGGGACACAATAACAACTTTGCTTATTCTGCGGCCAAAGCGGTGGCCGAGAATCCCGGCTATACTTATAACCCCCTCTTTATCTATGGCGAAAGCGGTATGGGCAAGACTCATCTGATGCAGGCCGTGGGCAATTTTGTGCTCAAGGAAGGGCGCAATTGCAGTATCTATTACACCACCAGCGAAGCTTTTACCAATGAAATGATCGATAGTATCCGCAGCAATAAGATGCCAGAATTTCGGGCTAAATTCCGCAAAGTGGATCTGCTGCTGGTGGATGATATCCATTTCCTGTCTCGCAAGGAAGGGACTCAGGAAGAGTTTTTCCATACCTTCAATGCTCTGTTTGACAATAAAAAGCAGATCGTGCTGACCTCAGATCGGCCTCCCAAAGACATTCCTGATCTGGAAAAAAGGCTGGTTACAAGGTTTGAAAGCGGCCTTCTGGCAGATCTGAAAAACCCCGATTTTGAGACCCGTGTGGCGATTCTGCGCAAGAAAGCGGAGCCGGAAAACATCATACTTTCCGATGATGTGATCAATTTTATTGCCGATAATATTATCTCCTCTGTGCGTGCCCTGGAAGGCTCTCTGATCCGTATTCTGGCCTATGCCTCTTACAATAAACTCAATCCCGAAGATATCGATGCTGAGCTGGCCCAAAGCATCCTCTCCGATATGATCTCTGAGGTGAGCCGGGAAATCTCCCTGGATGCCATTACTGCCCAGGTCTGCCATACTTATCAGCTCAGCACCGAGCAGATTATGGATAAGACCCGCAAACCGAACATCGCTTTTCCCCGGCAGGTCTCCATGTACCTGGCCAATCTACTTATTCCGGCTTTATCTTTGAAGGATATCGCCCAATATTACAATCGTAAAGATCACACCACCGTGATTCACGCCAAACGCATGATCGAAAACCAATTTCGGGATGACGATAAATTCCGTTCTCTGCTGGAATTCATGATCAAAGAGCTGAAAAAATAGCAAAGACCATGATGAAAATATTACTACAACAAGCTGGCTTGGGAAAGCTGATGGATAGGGGATTCAGACTGCTGCTTTCGGACTTATCCACAAGTGTGGAAGATTTGCTGTGGATAAGCGTGTATATCATACCCATAAAGGCTTTAAGACTTTTTTTGGTGGATATCTGGTGTATAAATCATAGGGCTTATACACAAGTTATCCACAGAAATTCTGAGCCGCTAAAGCTCTGCAAAAACGAGACGCAAAAGAAAAAGCTTGACCGATTATCTACATATCCACAAAGCCTACTACTATTACTAAATTACAAAATCTCTTATATAGGATAAGATAATATGAATAGAACTATGCAGATTATAGGGCTCTTATTGATACTGATACTCATGGGAGCTTGTACCAAAAAGAACAACCTGACTGGAACAAACTGGTCGGACATCGATGCTCTGAGTTTTGCAGATTCAGATGCAGTGATTGGTGGATACAGTTTTCCTGCAGATTCTCTGCTCAGCATCAGCTATAACAAGAAGAGTCTTCTGGTGGGAAACTGGCAGGGTTCTACTGCCATGAGCATCCTGCGCTTTACAAATCTGCCGGATAGTGCTGCCTTTGCAAAATATGACGAAGCTATCGAGCTGAAACTGGACATAGTATTGCAAAGAAGAAATGAAGTGCAGCGCGAGCCTTTGGCCTTGAATTTTTACCAGGTTCATAAAGGCTGGGCCGCAAACCCCGATACTCTGTCTGAAGCTGATTATAGCCTGATTCCTGATACCCGTATTGTGGTGCCGGTTTCGATAATTACCAGCGATACCCTCAGCGTGTCTTTGCCTATGAGTCTGATCCAATATTGGCTGGCGGATGCAGATTCTCCTACAGATCGTACTGGCGTAAATATCCTGATCAAAGCTGAAAACGAAGGTTTTGTGGAGATCAAACTCAGCGCTGCTACATCTGGTAGTAAACTCAAATTCAAATATAAAGAAAGTAATGAAGCTACAGAATACAAGGATTTTGAGCGTTTTGCCGCTATGAACGCCTATAGCTTTACCCATCCTGAGGTTCAGGTAAGCCCCGCAGCCTGGATCTTGAGCAATTTTGCCCCGCAGCGCATGTATGTGGATCTGGAGCCGGATTTTGCTATGTTCAGGAGCGAAACTGGGGCTACTCTGCTGCCGGAAGAGCTGGAAAGAGTGAGCATCAACAAAGCTGAACTCGTGCTACATATCAAAGACGAGCTGCCGAATTACAAAAATACCTCCAGCTACAGAGTTTCGGCTTTTCTGCTGAAGGAAAAACCCACAGCTAATACCGTGATTTCCACTTTGGATCTGCAAACTCCCCAGTTTATCAGCAGTCTGGAGAGTGTAGTAAATACATCTTCGGATTCTCTGGTGGTGAATATCACCCCTATTATTCAGGCTTACATCAGCCAAAAAACCTTTTCTGACGATACAGTGGTTACTCCCAAAGGCATTGTGATTATGAGCAATTACGAGCGTAAAGACTTTGGTGAGATCGAGTTTTATCACCCGGAAGATAGCAGCGCAGATTCCAAAAAACGGGCCTATATCAGGATAAAATATACACCGCCATTCTTATGATAAAACATCTGATTTCTCTGTTTATCCTGCTGATTTTACTGCTTTCGGGCTGTAAAAGCGGCGGAGCACAGGCTGAAAAACTGGCGGAAGTAAATGGTGAAGTGCTATATCTGGAATCTTTTAAGGCCATTCTTTCCGAGGATGGACTGGCAGGCCTTACGCCGGAGCAAAAACGGCGTTTTACCGAAGATTGGGTAAATCTCACACTTTTGGCCCAGAGCGCCGATGAACAGAAGCTGGATCAAGACCCAGCGGTGAAAGAGCGTCTGGCCTATGCTCAGAAAAAGGTGAAGGCCAATGCCCTGATCTCAGCGCGTTTGCAGCAGACCAAGATTTCCGAGGATCAGCTCTTTTCGTATTTTAGGATTCATCAGGTGGATTTTCAGCGGCCGATGTTGGCTTACAGCATCCAGCGCATTGCTTTGCCAGATAAACTCAGTGCTGAGAACGTATTTCAGCAGATCAATCAAGGCCTGGATTTTGTGCAGGCACTCAGACGCTATTCCACCGAAGATCTGCGCGCTCAAAATGGCATGATGGGCTTTGTGGAGCCGATTTCTGCCGATTCCCTCTTTTGGAAAGCAGCTCAGGGGCTGGAAAGCATGGAGCTTGGCATCGTCTCTCAAAAAGACCTGTGGTATGTGTTCCGCTACACCGAAAGCAAAGAAAGCGTGCATGAACCCAGTTTTGAAGACCACAGAGCCGAGATTAAAGATAGAATCCTCAAAGAAAAACAAAGTGAAATCTACCAAGAACTCTTACGTGAAATTAAATCTAAAAACAAACAAATCTATTATTACTAAAGGACTTTACATGAGAAAACTCTTCCTTATCGTGCTGCTAATCAGCATGAGCCTCATCACTAATGCAGAAGTTTTGGACAAGATCGTGGCCAAAGTAGGTTCTGATATCATCCTGATGTCCGAGCTTGAGCAACAGATCAGTCAATTGCAATCTCAGGGAATCGATCCCGGAATGCTGATTCCCCGGGCCGTATTGAACCAAATGGTGGATCAGCGTTTGATGGTCCAAAAAGCCAAAGAATTGAATATAAAAATCGATGAGCAAGCCATCAAAGATTACGCGGCTCGTTATCTCAAACAGATCAAAGCCCAATATCCCAATGAAGCGGCATTTCAGGCCGATCTGGTCAAGATGAAACTCACCCAGACCGAGCTGCAAAAGCACTTTGAAGATCAAATCACCGAAAATGCGCTGAGCGAACAGCTCATCGAGAAATACATCTCTACCAAAGTAAAGGTGGAAGAAGCTGAAATGCTGGCTTTTTATGAAACCAGTAAAGATACTCTGGCTGTGAAGCCCGTATCCTGGGATTTGAGGCTGATAGTGCGGGAAGTGATGCCTTCCGAGCAGTCTGAGCTACGTGCCCGGGCTGTGATCGATAGCATCTACCAGGCTGTGCAGACCGGGGCAGATTTTGCCCAAATGGCCACTGAATTCAGCGATTGTGCCAGTGCCCAGCAAGGGGGAGACCTCGGCTTTTTCAAGCGTGGCATGATGGTCAAAGAATTTGAAGACGCCGCTTTTCTGCTGGATGTAGGCGAAATTAGCAAGGTGGTGGAATCCCAATTTGGCTATCACATTATCAAGCTTACCGAAAAGCGTGGCGATGAAGTCCGCGCCTCTCATATCCTGAAAACTGTGGCTGCCACAGAGCAGGATGAAGAGCGTGAAATGGCTTTGATGAACGAACTGCGCAGCCGCATCGTAGCCGGAGAGGATTTTGCCGTCATCGCGCAGGAATATTCCCTGGACCCGGAATCCAAAGCGGAGGGCGGGTACCTGGGCGATTTTTCTGAGCAAGATATCCCGCAGCTCTTTTCTGCTCCCATCCTGAGCACCCCAGTGGGAGAGGTGACCGAAGTGCTAAAAAACGAAGGTATGCTGTATCTTTTTATTCGTGATAAAGAGCTTCCCCAGCGGATTTTCAGCTATGAAGAAGTAAAAGAGCAGCTCCAGGCTTACCTCTTTCAGGCCAAGCAAGTAGAGGCCTATCAAGAGTGGATTGAAGAAGCCAAACGTAAGGCCTTTATCGAAATAACTCTATGAAGAAAAAGCTCACTTTCAGCACCGTTATAGGCAGCCTTTTTCTGATTGGCTTTGTGCCTTTTGCGCCGGGAACTTTTGGTTCGCTGGCCAGCTATGGACTTTATCTGATTTTGCCGTCTTGGCTGTATGATAAATCATGTCCATATATGCTGCCCATGATACTGGTAGCCTTAGCTTTGCTGGCAGTAGTGATCTGCAAAAAAGCAGAAGAAATCCTGGGTGAGGATCACGGCTCCATAGTGCTGGATGAGCTGGTGGGCTACTTTGTGGCCACCTTGTTTTTACCGCATAATTGGCTTGTAGGCCTGTATGCGTTTATCTTATTCAGAGTATTTGATATTGCCAAGCCCTTTCCCATCTACCGCTCCCAGAAACTCAGGAATGGCTGGGGAGTGGTGATAGACGACCTCTTGGCTGGAATCTATGCCAATGTCCTCTTACAGATACTCATCCGAATCTATCCAAAATTCTTTACAATATAGGAGAACAATATGCACTATATCTTATTACAAGTTCAAGTCGCAGCCGCCGATACAGGTGGTGGTGGTAACGGATCCATGGCCTCATCACTGATCTTTTTTGCCGCTCTGTTTGGAATCATGTATTTCCTGATGATCCGTCCTCAACAAAAGCGTCAAAAAGAAATGCAGAAGATGCTGGACAGCCTGCAGGTGAACGACAAAGTCATCACCTCCAGCGGCATCTATGGCCGTGTGGTCTCACTGAAACCGGACAAAGACATCGTGGTCATCGAAATAGATGATACCGCTAAAGTTAAAGTAGATTTTCAGCGCTCGGCGATCGTCACGATCCTGAATCTGACACCCCCGGTAGTCACGAAGTAGAATATGGCCAAGATTCTTCCCATCCGAATTTATGGGGATGAGATTCTGCGTAAAAAGCTCAAGGAAGTGGATTTTAAGGATCCCTTTCTGAAAGAATATCTGCCGGATCTCATCCACACCATGTATTTGCGTGATGGAGTGGGCCTGGCTTCCAGCCAGGTAGGCGTGGACCTGAGGATATTCGTGATCGACCCCTGGTGGGCCCGCGAAGAAGGCCAGAAAGAGCCCCGCGTGATGATCAACCCTGTGATTCACGATCGGCAAGGTGAACAGATCGGCGATGAAGGCTGCCTCAGCTTGCCGGATATCTTTGCCAAAGTGAATCGTGCGCTCAAGATCCGCTATTCATATTACACTCCCGAAGGTGAATTTATCGAGGCCGAAGCCGAAGAATATGAAGCGGTGGTGATTCAGCATGAATATGATCATCTGAATGGCGTGCTCTTTACAGACCTGGTGTCGCCTCTCACCAAGCTCAAGCTGAAGCTTACGCTGAAGCACATGGCGGCCCTGGCCAAAAATGGCGTGAACATCATGCAATACCCTGAAGAAGAAGAGTGAAGATAGTCTTTGCTGGCAGCTCAGAATATGCCATTCCCGCTTTGAAAGCACTGCTTTCTGCGCCAGAGCATAATGTGCTGCTGGTGCTCAGCCAGTCCCCCAGTCCTCAGGGCCGAAGGCAAAAACTGGAAGCTACCCCGCTGGCAAAATATGCCCAGGATAATGGCCTTAGCGTCTTTTGCCCGGAGGATGTAAACAGCCAGGAGAGTGTGGATTACATCCTCGGTCACAAAGCGGATATCTTGATCACGGCATCTTATGGTGCCTATCTCAAGCGCAGATTGCGGCAAGGTTTTGCCTTGGGTGCCATCAATCTGCATCCCTCACTTTTGCCGCAGTACCGGGGCGCCTCACCCATCCGCACAGCCCTCATAAATGGGGATAAGCAGAGCGGTAATACCATTTTCAGGATAGTGGCAAAGATGGATGCCGGGCCCATCTTAAGCCAAAAAGACCTTAAAATATATGATGGCGAAAACTACAGCTCTTTGCATGACAGACTGGCGCTTCAGGCCGCTGAGCTTTTGATTCTGCTGCTGCCGGCTTTGCCGGATATTCAGGCGCAAGAGCAGGATCATAGTGCTGCCACTTTTTCAAATAAGATCGATAAGAATGATCTGATCCTGGATTTTGACCGTGATAGCGTGAGCCTGGAAAACCAGATTCGCGCCTACTCCCTGGTTCCCGGAGCTTTTGCCAGCTTTCGGGATACAAAGCTGAAAATCCTGAGGGTGGAATCCACAAGATCACTCCCGGATCTTCCTCCAGGACACATCATTGAAATAGTCAAAAATATCGGCTTTTCCATCTCTACAAAAGATGGCAAGCTCCTGGTTTTACAGGTTCAGGCCGCCGGTAAGAAAATAATGGACGCCTATAGCTACCATCTGGGAGCAAGGCTGTCTGTGGGCGAGAGGATAGGAATATGAAAGATGAATATTTGAACGTTATCAAGTTTCCCTTGCTGGTGAGCCTCAGCTTGGCGGTCATCGCGGCTGCCTTTTTTGGCCTCGTCTTTGGATCTTACTTCAAATTGGGTTTATCAGCCAATGAGACGGTGATCTACAGCGTGCTCTTTTCGATTTTGACCATCCTGGTGTCTTCCTGGGTCTTGAATCTGATCAGCACCCACAGCAAGATTCGTCCCCGCTGGATGGAGATTTACTCAAAATGGATGCTGGTGCACGTATATTACAATCTGGCCAGCTTTTTGAACTTTATCAGCTTTCAGAAAAAGCAACAACTACAGGAAAGCTATCTGAATTTTAACAATGAGATCGTGCTCTCTGCAGCCAAAAACATCCATCACACCAATATCCTGCTGCTGCTGCCGCACTGTCTGCAAAATTCCAAGTGCAAGATCCGTGTCACCTCAGATATCAATGACTGTGCCTCTTGCGGCAAATGTGACATCGCCGAGCTGAAGGCCCTGGCCAAAAAGCTGAATGTGCGGGCTGCAGTGGCCACTGGTGGCTCTTTGGCGCGTAAAATCATCAAGGATACCAGCCCGGATGTGATCGTGGCTGTAGCGTGCCATAGAGACCTCATCGATGGAGTGCGGGATGCCTGGAGATTGCCCGTCTTTGGTGTGCTCAATGAGCGTCCCAATGGTCCTTGCTTTGAAACCACGGTAAACCTGCATACCATAGAATTTGCCATCCGGAAATTTCAATGAAGAGCTCACGTGTCCTCATCCTTGGTCTGATTATCCTGATCCTCAATGCCGGCATCAGTCTGGTTTTGATCAATCAATTTCGCCCTGCTCCCGCTCCCGTCCCTACCTTGTTCAATGATCCCAATATGCCCTGTGATAGCACCGGCACCAGCCGGCAAAATGCCATCACCCACGCTGTGGCCGAAATCGCGCCGGCGGTGGTGAGTGTGAACGTGATCAAGACCCAGATAGTGCGTGGGCGCATTCCTGCCAATTTCGGTTTCTTCGGCTTCTTTGATTTCTTTGGGCCTGTCCAACGCCAGGTGCAATCCATCGGTAGCGGAGTGATCTATGATCCTGAAGGCTATATCATTACCAATGCCCATGTGGTGAGTGGTGCCACGGCTATCAAGGTTGTCTTGCCGGATCAACGGGAATTTGATGCAGAATTAGTCGGCATCGATGATGTGCATGATATCGCCAAACTCCGCATCAAAAGCAGTCAATTGCCTATTGCCCGCCTGGGAAATTCCGATAATCTGATGGTGGGTGAATGGAGCATTGCTTTGGGCAATCCTTATGGCTATCTGATGAACGACGCCAAGCCCAGCGTGACTGTGGGCGTGATCTCCGCTCTGGGACGAAACATCTCTGGGGATCAGGGCGGCAGCCAGTATTTGAATATGATTCAGACCGATACCGCCATCAATCAAGGCAATAGCGGCGGCCCTCTGGTGAATATCCATGGCGAAGTGATCGGCATCAATACCTTTATCTTTTCGGAGACCGGTGGCAGCATCGGCTTAGGCTTTGCCATCCCGATCAATACAGTCAAAGACCTGATGGGCAATATCTAATGAAGCTATCCGCTCAAAGCCTCAGAATCCTTTTGCTGCTGGCCTTGTTTGCTCTGATCTCTGCCAGCCTTCCCGCGCAGTCTGCCTGGAATGCTCCCGGGGATACCCTTACTGTGATCATGCGGCCGCTTCTGAATATCCCGGCTATCCACATTCCGGGAGAGACCCTTGCGATCACGGCTTTGGCAGCTCAGAATACCACAGGCTTTGCCGCCGCGCTCTTGCATGGCTCAAAGCGCATCCCTCTGCAGATCATCGCTCAGGAGTATAAGCCCTTATTTGGCACCTGGAGCCTGCAATGCCCCATCCCCGAAGTGGCAGTGTATGAGCTTTACGATCTGGAGCTTACCGCGAATGGTGGCATTCACGATCTCACCCAACAGGCGGTAAAGCTGATGCCCACTCGCAAGACGAATTACTACTTTGTCCATCTCACTGATACGCATCTGCCCAATCGGGTCAATTATCCTAATAACGGCTATGATACGGATTCTACCACAGTGCTGGATTTCAGGGCTGTGATCGATGATATCAATCTCATCAACCCCGAATTTGTCCTGCTCACCGGAGACCTCCTCAATGAAGGCGAACTGGAAGACATAGCCGGACAGTATTGGTATGGCTGGACGCAGCGGCTTTTGGCTTTGATCGAAGTTCCTGTATATGTGGTGAGCGGAAATCACGATATCGGAGGCTGGAACTCTACCCCCGGCCCTCAGGGCTCAGCGCGCCGGCATTGGTGGCGCTATTTTGGCTGGCCCTGGCTGAATAACAGCAATTCAAATTGGGACTATCACACTCAGGATTATAGCTTTGACTATGGCGATGTGCAGTATATCGGCCTCGAAGCCTATATCAATTATGATGATTGGCGTTATTACATTTATGGTAATAATTCCATGATCAACTCCCAACGCAATTGGCTGGAGAATGAGATAGACAGCTCGGAGGCCTCGGCCCGGGTGCTGTTCTATCACTACGATTTTGGTGATGAGATCTATCTGGATGAGCTGAATACGGATCTGGCTTTGTGGGGGCACACTCATCAAAATAGCGGCTCTATCTATAATTATCCTTATAGTCTCAGCACCAAAAGCGTTTGTGGCAGCAGATCCTACCGCACCATCAAGGTCAATGGCAGTGCTTTCTCCCCCCAATACACCGTAAGTGCCGGGGACAGCGGAACCTCAATCTACCATTACTTTCTACCCTCAAATGAAGGCATCGCCGATAGCGTGAGCTGCACGATCACAAACAATCAAAGCATCAGCTACGATGAAGGCCTGATCAAATTCATCATGCCGGCTGGAAACGCTGATTACCAGGTCTATGGCGGCTTCTTGCAACAGGTGGACCGCGGCAGCCAGCACAATGTCTGTTATGTGAAAGTTCATATTTTGCCTAATCTCACGCGCACCATCAGCATCGCAACCCGTGAAGCCCAAGCTAATGCCGATGACATCTGCCCTGCTTTTGAGCTGATTCGCTCCTGGCCAAATCCCTTTTCCGAAACTGCCAATATCCACCTAAAACTCCCCGGCAGCACCCCGCTTAAAATCTCAATCTACAACCTCCGTGGCGCCAAAATCCGGGATTTATTCGATGATACCGCCAAAGCTGGAGATCTGAGCCTGATCTGGGATGGCAAAGATGGCCAAGCCCTGCCCCAAGCCGCCGGAATCTACTTTCTCAGAGCGGAAACCGCCGGCCACAGCCAAATCCACAAGTTGATCAAATATTAGTAACGCTGTCTTCAGACGGCCGTAGCATCAGCTTCAGCTGGTGAGTGTAGTGAACCAAAGAATAGTCACACGGATTGTGCGGATCAAACGGATTAACACGGATAAAGAGCGTATTTGCTAATGGATCCGATTGCAGAGCTGCTGGAATTGCGGAACTGCTGGATTGGATGTGTCTCGCGTCCAGTTGTTGGATTTGCCTCGTAACGCTGGATTCATCCGGCCGCCCAATCAGCTTCAGCTGGTGAGTGTAGCAAACAAGGAATAGTCACACGGATTGTGCGGATCAAACGGATCGACACGGATAAAGATTATATTATCTAATGGATCCGATTGCAGAGCTGCTGGAATTGCGGAACTGCTGGATTGGATGCGTCTCGCGTCCAGTTGCTGAATTTGCCTCGTAACGCTGGATTCATCCGGCCGCCCAATCAGCTTCAGCTGGTGCGTGTAGCAAGCAAAGAATAGTCACACGGATTGTGCGGATCAAACGGATCGACACGGATAAAGATTATATTATCTAATGAATCCGATTGCAGAGCTGCTGGAATTGCGGAACTGCTGGATTGGATGCGTCTCGCGTCCAGTTGTTGGATTTGCCTCGTAACGCTGGATTCATCCGGCCGCCCAATCAGCTTCAGCTGGTGAGTGTAGCAAACAAGGAATAGTCACACGGATTGTGCGGATCAAACGGATTAACACGGATAAAGATTATATTATCTAATGAATCCGATTGCAGAGCTGCTGGAATTGCGGAACTGCTGGATTGGATGCGTCTCGCGTCCAGTTGCTGAATTTGCCTCGTAACTCTGGATTCATCCGGCCGCCCAATCAGCTTCAGCTGGTGCGTGTAGCAAGCAAAGAATAGTCACACGGATTGTGCGGATCAAACGGATCGACACGGATAAAGATTATATTATCTAATGAATCCGATTG
>Ga0265295_1002991_pt1 | contig 25447 bp, 23 predicted proteins | sample Munlansysbiofilm_FD_192503 | JGI IMG/M metagenome (GOLD analysis project Ga0265295, IMG submission 192503) | Leachate microbial communities from a municipal landfill in Southern Ontario, Canada - Methane capture system biofilm | ecosystem: Engineered > Solid waste > Landfill > Unclassified ... | reverse complement strand
CTTCCAACGCAGCATTTACAAAGATGAACCGCCCTTCATCGTCCTTAACATAACTGATTCGGTTATCCGCATCCAGGAAGTGTTGCAACAATTGGACGGTGTACTGCTGCTTCTGTTGTTGCTGTTGTATGCGCTTGGTGAGCTTAACCTGTAAAAAGAGGAAGAAGAGCAGGAAGAGTAGGGCGATCACAAGCAAGGTGGTAAGCGCTATCGAGAGGATTCTGTTCCGTATGACCAGATTCATGTGTTGACTCTGGTCTTGGAGCAGAGCTAGGTAGTAGAGAGCATGTTCCGTCTGGACAGGTTGTAAGCCGATGTATAGGTGCTTCAGCGTTCCATCGGGCTGGGTGTATGGCACTGTCTTTGCTCGTATCTCTGCAAGCGGTTGGTTTCCCAAGCCGAGCAGGGATGAGAAAAGCCTTCCTTCCAGCCTCTGTTGTGGCACTGAAAAGAGCTTCGCTGTAGCTGCGTTGGCATAGAGAATGGTTTCATTTTTGGCATCAATTACCAATAGGGGATATACCGAGGCATTTGCTGCTACTTCCAGTGAGGGCAGATCAGCACTTGGAAGAGGAAAAGCGAGAAAACCGAGAAATAGCAGCAGTACAACTACCTTTCTATGACGGTTATGCATCAAGCTCTCCCTTGGATTCAAGCAATTTGAGAGCATACTGTGCTGGGATTGGCTTGCTGAATAAATATCCCTGCAGCAGATCACACTCCATGTTGGTGAGTATGCTTCTCTGCTCCTGCTCTTCCACTCCTTCCGCGACCACCACTTTGCCGATGTGATGTGCCATCGAGATGATGTCACTAGCCAATCCTCTGGCCTGGGCTTCATTGTTTTGGAGTTTGTCCACAAACTGCTTATCCAGTTTCAAGGTGTCGATCGGCAACGTCCCCAACCGGCTGAGAGAGGAGTAGCCGGTACCAAAGTCGTCAATGGAAATCCTGATACCCATTGTGCGAATCGTACTGAGTTGGTTTGACAACAGTTCCATATCCTGGGTGAAGACTGACTCGGTGAGCTCCAACTCCAAATTCTGATTCTGAACGCCCTTTTCCCTGAGCAGGGAAACAAGATCAGGGACGAATGATTCATGCATCAGTTGTATGGCTGAAATATTTACTGCAACAGAGATGGAGTCATACCCACTGCTTTGCAATGTTGCAATAAAGTCGCAGGCAAGGCTGAGAATTTTCTTTCCCAGTGGGATGATCAGCTGACGTTGCTCAGCAATTTGGATGAAGGTAAGGGGACTTATCATCCCCAATTTCTGGCTCGTGAGCCGTGCCAGGGCCTCAAAACTTCGAATCTTCCCACTTCCACTCTCAATGATGGGTTGGAACACCAGACTCAAGCCATTGGGGGCTGAGGAGATTGCTAGTTTCAGTTCGCTCTCGATAGCATCACGTTCGAGCAGTATCTCTTCCAGATGTTCATTGAAAAATTGGATTCTGTTCGTGACTGAAGTGGCATTCAGAGCGATGAGAGCTTCTCTCAGCATGCGGGTGGAGTCGTAAGGTCCTTCACTTTTCACCAAACCCAAACATATCTCGATCGATCCGAACAACCCTGCCTTTTCCTTGATGCCCAGCATTGAAGAACAGAACGAGTTGAGCACCTCATCGTCCTGATAGTCAGAAATAACCATAAGGAACCTGTCGTCAGAGAGACGGAACGGCTGGCATGGTTTGTACTGTACGCTCAGCTTGGTGAGCATTTCACCAATACCGATCAGGACCATATCGCCGTGATCATAGCCGTAGAGCATATTCAGCATCCTGAAGTTGATTGGATTGAGCACAATGCAAGCAACTCTCTTGCTTTTCAAGCTTGCAATGTACTCGTGGTAATACCTGATGTTGTGCAGACCGGTCAATTCATCATGATAGGCGATATTGAGTATTTTTTGGTTCTTTCGATGGATATTGTGAAAGGAGAAGAGGAAGAGCAGGAAGAACAGTAGCAAGCTGATCGAAACGATGATCGATATGCGCAACATCAGAATGTTGACGCTGCTCAAATCATAGAAGAGCACAAGGGACCCAGCATACTCCTCCTTGATGACGATGGGAAGATGAAAAGCCAGATACTCCTTGGTATCCCAAGTAATTTGCTTGTACTGGGTTTCGGAGATGGGTAGGCCGATGGTTTCAGGTTGTATGGCACTTCCCACCAACGATTGGTCTGATGCTGCAATGACGGAGCCCTCGACATCGAGCAGGGCGAGCAAGGTGTGCTCGGCATCATGGCTAAGCTTGTCGACAATGTACTGTGGTTCAAACTGGGAGTAGAGCTTGGTGATGTTGCTGGCAAAGATGCCAACCTGCACCATCCTGCCATCTTCAAACCGATGATAGCCATATTTGTGTGGGATGCCGGAGACGGTGTCCTCCCGGATCTCCTCCACCAGATAGGCAGCCCCACTTTGGTAGAAAGCATCGATGGGGTGTCCTTCAGGAACTTCCCAACCGAGGTACTCCCCGTTGCTGGAATGGGTGACGGTTAAATTCTCGTCATAGAGATAGATGACATCAACATCCAAATTGCTTGCCATGGTGGCAAGCAACTCTTGGGAAAAGGGTTGCACATATTTGCTTACCGTGACTCCTGCCACACGCAGGGTACTGTGCAGCTGATCATCTATTTGCTGTTCGGCATCAATGACGGTGGAGAGCACGCTTGTGTAGCTTTTTGCCAAGACTGAGGCTTCTTCTGCCCGCTCGTGATAATAGAAGTTGAGTATGGTGGTTATGACATAGATTCCGATGGCGAGAAAGAGGGCCAATATGAGCAGGGAGGGCACCACTAAGGATCTCCAGGAACTGGATTTAACGCTCGTTTTTGGTGCAATCATGACTCAAATCTCCCTGCTGTGGATAGGTGCATGCTACCATCGCTCCCATTGAGCGTCAAGGAAACCGCTTGGATATCCAAGTAAGAAAGCTTGTCTCATATCCCAGAGTCTTTTGTGGACAAGCGTCAATGCAGTGTCCACACCCGACGCATCGGTCCGAGATGACGGGATTGCCCTGCAAAGCCGATGCCATGATGGGTATCGCTGCCGGGCAGACCTTGTCGCACGCCTTGCAACCGATGCACGTTGCCTTGGTAGTACTGATCCTCATGTTTCCCAATCTTGCCAACAAAGCCAGCACAGTTCCCAAAGGACAGAGATGGCAGTACCGCCTTGGCTGTGAAGCGACCCAGAAGCCCATGGCGAGGATAAGGTTGGCACCCAAATACCAGATGAGTTCCAGATTCCGCATCACCGAAGCGTTCTGTGGTGAAAGATAGTTGGCTGGCCCGAGCCAGAAGATGGTAAAGAAAAGGGCAATGGCCAAGAAGAGGTAGCGTACCCACTCCAACTGCCTGAGTGTCTTCGCCGATGGCTGTTTGCGCTTTCCGACAAGGGGAATGACAGGGTCGAATACCTCGGCAGCAAACCCGTTGAAGAGGCACAGGTGTGAGCAGTGCAACCTTCTTCCGAATAAGAGTGTCCCAACGGCAATGAAGGCGCTGTAGACCCAAAAGAACGTAATGGCCCAGGCAATGCCATCCAAGCCAAGCGTGTATTGGTGGCTTCGGAAGAACGATGAGTGTTCGATTCCTGCTTGCAACGGAAGGGTCGTCCAAGGCAAGGGCATCGCAAAGAAATAAATCTCAGGATTGCCGGTAACCAGTGGTATGAGAATATGAATGCCCAAGGCAGCAAGAAACAAGAAAATCAGGTTTGCCCTGCGCATGCTGATGCGCCCCTTTTGCTTTCTGATGCTCAGCGTCAGAAAGCCACAAACAAGAATCAGGGCTGTTTTCAACTCGTTCTCAGAGAAGTGCCACCAAGGTGCAACTTTTCTTGCAATTTCCTCGTTGGTTCCTTGGTTGAGAGCCGCAAGCACAAAACTCAAGAGGATATACAATCCCAACAACAGGCGTAGAGCAATAAGCCTGCGATCGGTTTTCATGTGCTTTTCCCCGCTCGGAATGTCAGCACCACAGCCAATGCAAAAACCACCAAGCAAAGCGAGACGGTGATGATGACCGAAAGGTACGCTGAAGCAAAGACTGAGGTATGCTTGATCAGGATACCTAAAAAGGCCCAGATCAGGGTGAGCAGATACCCTCTATCCTTCTTCGGAAGTCCCCAGGCAAGGCCGATGACCAAGCCGACCACCAACACCAAGGCTGTCCAGAATGCTTGCGGGAAAGGTGCTCCCGACCAGCCAAGACCAACCAGGAAGGTGGTGACATTGGCTATGGTGGCTACGGTAATCCAACCGAAGTAGACCGAGAAGGGAAGGCGGACCGTCCAGTAAAAGGTGGTATCTTGCTTCTGCTCAACAATGAGCCTGTTGATAGAGATCAGAGAGACAAGGAGTACGAGCATCAACACCACCGAAAGCCCGATGTACTGATAGTGCCAAGCAAAAATCCAAAGGGTGTTCGCAACCGAAGAGAGCGAGAAGATGAGTCCGATTTTTCTGCGAAGCGGCCCCAGGTCTTTTGCAAAGAACTGGGAGATGGTGTAGATGGCTAGCAAGAGGTAGATGAGGCCCCAGATGGAGAAGGTGATCCCTGCTGGAGCAAAGAGATTGGGATACGAGTCGGAGACTGCTCCTGTGTTCATTCCGGCAATGGGCAGAATGTTTGCAAGGGCGTTGATTGTTACCATGAGTACATACGTCAATGCTGCCACTATCGGGACCAAAGGGAGTCGTTTATCCATGATTTCAGCACTCCTTTCACTATGACAAGTGTACAAGAGGGGCTGGGTGAAGTCAAACAAATGCAGAGAGTATAAAAATTGTGTATACTAGCCATAGGAATCAAGGAGGAACACATGTACAAACCAAATCCGGAACGCTACGACTCGATGCTCTACAACCGATGCGGGAAAAGCGGTCTGAAGCTCCCAGCCATCTCCCTTGGGCTTTGGCATAATTTTGGGGACACAACTTCCTTGGCCAACTCCCGCAAGATGCTGCATACTGCATTCGACCTGGGTATCACCCATTTTGACCTGGCTAACAACTATGGACCGCCGGCAGGCTCTGCTGAGCTGAATTTCGGTAAACTGCTTGCCCAGGACTTTTCTTCCTACCGTGATGAGCTGATCATCTCCACCAAGGCTGGGTATCGCATGTGGCCAGGGGTATATGGGGAGTGGGGGAGCCGAAAGTATGTGCTAGCCAGTCTCGACCAAAGCCTGAAGCGAATGGGCTTGGAGTATGTAGATATCTTCTATTCGCATCGTTTCGACCCTGACACCCCGCTTGAGGAGACCATGGGCGCTCTTGCTTCCGCCTACCAGGCAGGCAAGTGCCTGTATGTCGGTATTTCCTCCTACTCTGCTGCAAAGACAAAGGAAGCACACCAAATCCTTGCATCCCTGGGTGTTCCCCTGTTGATCCACCAACCTTCCTATTCCATGCTCAACCGGTGGGTGGAGGAGTCCCTGCTGGATACCCTCGATACCCTTGGTGTGGGAACAATTTGTTTCTCGCCTCTGGCCCAGGGAATGCTCAGTGATCGGTATCTGAAGGAAATTCCTGAAGGAAGCCGTGCAGCGAAGTCAGGGAGTTCACTCTCCCCGTCCTTGTTGACCGAAGAGAACCTGAAAAACATCCGTTCCCTCAACGACATCGCCCATTCCCGTGGACAGAGCTTGCCGCAAATGGCCTTGGCGTGGTGCTTGAGAAGAAAAGAGATTACCAGTGTGCTCATCGGCGCCAGTTCGCCCGAGCAGATCGTGGAGAATGTGGCAGCCCTGAAGAACCTCTCATTCACCCAGGAAGAGCTTGCTTCCATCGATGGGTATGCACAGGAAGGGGGCATCAATCTTTGGGCCCGGTCCAGTAAGGATTGACAAGAATATTGGCTTCTGTTATATTGTTCACAATCTAATAGTGAACAGGAGCTACTATGCCAAACCTATATGTATTCTCGGCACACAAGCCAAATGGTGAGCTTGTTGACTTTTCCACATTGCAGGGAAAGACGGTGCTTATCGTCAATACTGCCACCAAATGTGGGTTTGCACCCCAATTTAAGGGGCTCGAGGCGTTGCATCAACAGTACAAGGAGAAGGGCTTGGTGGTCTTGGGATTTCCCTGTGACCAGTTTGCTCATCAGGAACCGGTCTCGGACTCCGACATGACTGAGTTCTGCAAGGTGAACCATGGGGTTACTTTTCCTCTGATGGAAAAGATCAAGGTCAACGGCAAAGATGCGCATCCTCTGTACGTCTGGCTCAAGGAACAGGCCCCGGGCAAGCTTGGTGGCACCATAAAGTGGAACTTCACCAAGTTCCTGGTTGAGAAAGATGGAAAAACGGTACATCGCTATGCACCCACCGATGTCCCCTCTTCCCTAGCTCCAAAAATTGAGGAGGTCCTCTGATGGCACATCCACAATTGATGCTTTCAAACCAACTGTGTTTTCGTTTTTATGCGCTTGAACGTGAGCTGATGGCAGCGTATCGTCCCCTGCTGGATGAACTTGGGCTCACGTACGCTCAATACATCACCCTTATGTATCTTTGGGAACACGAAAAAGGAACGGTAGGCGAGCTTTGCAGCGCGCTCAGCTTGGATACGGGTACTATGTCCCCTCTGCTCAAGCGCCTTGAGGCGGCGAATCTGATCGAACGCCATCGACTCGCAACTGATGAACGGACGGTGGAAGTAAGCCTTACACACAAGGGACGCGAACTGGAACTGAAGGCTCTTACCATTCCGTCGCACATCGCATCGTGTTTGCTCAGCAGTGAACAGGATGAGCAGTCACGCAAATATGCAGAGCTTCGCAGGATGTTGGATGAGACACTCAGCCAGCTCAAGCAGACACGCAAAGAACGCGATGAGGCTGGTAGGAAATGAGGAAGAAGGGAGAGTCTGTGACGCATGGTTCAGGTTCTCTTGCATCTCCAACCGAAGCATTGAGAATCATGCAAACAGTGCAATGCCTTGACTTGGATCGGTATTTGGGCTCTTGGTATGAAATTGGCCGGTATCCCCATGGCTTTGAAAAAAATCTGGTGGGAGTTAAGGCCGACTACTCGATGCGAAAAGACGGGCGAATCAGGGTAGTGAACAGTGGGCTGAAAAAGAGTCTGGATGGAAAGCTCACTGAAGTGAAAGCGGTTGCCTGGAGACCTGATGAAGCGAAACCGGGCAGGCTGAAAGTGAAGTTTTTCTCACTCTTCACCTCCGATTATCTGGTGATCGGGTTGGATGAGGAGCATTACCAGTGGGCGGTTGTCGGCAATGATGACCGTCAGTCTCTCTGGTTTCTTTGCCGAACACCCAGTGTAGATGCTGCTGTTTTGGATCGTATGAAAGCCATTGCCCTTGAGAGAGGCTACAATCTCTCCCCATTGATTAAGGTGCCACAGAAGGAGCGATGATAAGCCTTCTGATTTGTTTTCGTGAGAGCTCTTGCCCAGTCAGTGGTAAGAGCTCTCTTCTTCATCCGACCTTGGTCGTCTGTTCATCTTCCTGATAGTTGGTCATGAGGACTTTCAGACCCTGTTTCTCGAAGATGGAACGAGCCATGGTAAGCTCAGCTTTGGTAGGTTCTTCCACCTGCTTGAGCGAGTAGTTGAGCTTGAGCTGTTCCCACTTGTACTGCCCCATGCGATGGTAGGGCAGCAATTCCACCTGTTCGATGCAATCAAAGGAGGTGAGGAAGGCTGCCAGCTCTTCCAACTTTTTTCTTTCAAGTGTCCAGCCTGGTACCAATACATGTCTCAGCCACACGCGCTTCTTCGTTGCCTGGCAGTAGGCAAGAGTGGCGAGGGTGTGAGCATTGCCCATGCCTGTCAGGCTGAAGCAGAGCTTGTCGTCCAGGCTCTTGATATCAAGCAGGATAAGATCTGCAGCATCGAGCACCGGTTTGGAAAGCTCAAGGGGGACGCTTCCTGCGGTGTCGAGGGCGGTATGCAGCCCTTCTTTCTTCAGGCGGGTGATCACATCGAGGGCAAACTCCGGCTGCTTGAGCGGTTCTCCTCCACTGATGGTGACCCCCCCCTTGGCTATGAAGTTACGGTAGCCGAGAATATCGCTCACCAATTCATCACTGGTGGTATCCTTGCCCCCATGCATGTTCCAGGTATCAGGATTGTGGCAGTACCGGCATCTGAGCGAACATCCCTGCAGAAACACAACGTAGCGGACTCCGGGACCATCAAGGGTCCCGAAGCTCTCCACTGAATGGACATTACCGTGTACAGACATGTCTCCTCCTTACAGTTTGTCGTGGAAGGTGCGGTGAATGACATCGAGCTGCTGTTCTCTGGTGAGCTTGATGAAGTTCACTGCATACCCGCTGACCCTGATGGTCAGTTGGGGATACTTCTCAGGATGATCCATGGCATCGAGCAAGGTACTCTTTTCCATGACGTTCACGTTGATATGATGTCCGGTTTCCTCAAAATAGCCATCCATGAGGGTCACGAGGTTGGAAACCTGCATCTCCTTGTCCTTTCCCAAGGTGGAAGGGATGATGGAGAATGTATAGGAGATTCCATCCTGCGCTGCTTCGTAGGAGAGCTTTGCAACGCTCTTCATGCTTGCAACACAGCCCTTCGTGTCCCGGCCATGCATGGGATTTGCACCCGGAGCAAACGGCTCGCCCGCCTTCCTGCCATCCGGGGTCGACCCGGTCTTCTTCCCGTACACCACATTGCTGGTGATGGTGAGCACTGAGAGGGTGGGGATGCTCTTGCGATAGGTGGTGTGCTTCCTCATTTTTGCGATGAAGCCCTTCACCAGCTCCTGGGCGATGGCATCGGCTTTCTCATCGTTGTTGCCATAGCTGGGGTAGTCTCCTTCCACAAGGAAATCAACGGCAAGACCGCTCTCGTCGCGGATGGGCTTTACCTTTGCGTACTTGATGGCCGAGAGGCTATCTGCCACCACACTCAAGCCTGCAATGCCTCCCGCCATGGTCCTGACAATCTGTTCGTCATGCAGGGCCATCTCAATACGCTCATAACTGTATTTGTCATGCATGAAGTGGATGACATTCAAGGTGTCGATATAGAGCTTCGCCAACCAGCTGCTCATTGCCTCAAACCGATCCTTCACCTCATCATAGTCAAGATACTCAGCGGTGATCGGAGCAAGCTTCGGACCTACCTGCTCTCCACTCTTTTCATCCCTTCCCCCATTGATTGCGTACAGCAGGGTCTTTGCAAGATTCACGCGGGCACCAAAGAACTGCATCTGCTTGCCGATGCGCATTGCAGAGACACAGCAGGCGATGCCGTAGTCATCACCGTAGTCACAGCGCATCAGATCGTCGTTCTCATACTGAATGGAGGACGTTTCGATGGAGAGACGAGAGCAATAGCGCTTGAAGGATTCGGGAAGGCTCCGACTCCACAGAACCGTAAGGTTCGGCTCGGGTGCCGGGCCAAGATTGGTCAGGCTATGCAAAAAGCGGTAACTCATCTTGGTCACCATGTGTCTTCCGTCGTGTCCCACGCCTCCGATGGACTCGGTTACCCAGGTGGGGTCTCCGCTGAACAGCTCATCGTAGCTTGGGGTGCGCAGGAAGCGGATGATCCTGAGCTTCATGATGAAATGGTCGACAAACTCCTGGATTTCCGACTCAGTATAGGTCCCATTGGCTAGATCATGCTCGCTGTAAATGTCCAGGAAGGTGGAGACCCTCCCAAGGCTCATTGCGGCTCCATTCTGCTCCTTGGTAGCAGCAAGGAAGGCGAAGTAGAGCCACTGGATCGCCTGCTTCGTATCCGTGGCAGGCTTGGAGATATCAAAGCCGTAGGAAGCTGCCATCTCCTTGAGTTCGATCAGGCTTCTGATCTGCTCGCTCAACTCCTCGCGGTCACGGATGACCTCTTCGGTCATGGCATCAAACGAGTATGCGTTTTTCGCTTCTTTCTTTTGCTCAATGAGATAGTCGACACCGTACAGCGGGACCCTGCGGTAGTCACCAATGATTCTTCCTCGTCCATACGCATCTGGAAGGCCGGTGATGATACCGCTGTGACGGACTTTCTTCATCTCCTCGGTATATACATCGAAGACACCATCATTGTGGGTCTTGCGATACTTGAAGACCTCATCGACATTTTCTGGGAGGGTACGTCCATATGCCTTCAGTTCAGTATGTACCAGGCGGATGCCGCCGAAGGGCATGATGGCACGCTTGAGAGGCTCATCGGTCTGCAGACCGACGATCTGCTCTTCATTCTGGTCGATATAGCCGCTGCCGTGGCTGGTAATGGTGGAGATGGTTTTCTCATCGATGTCATACATCCCGTTGCGTTCTCGTTCGATTGCAAGCAGACCCTTCAACGTATCCCACAGTCTGAGGGTTCTATCGGTAGGTCCCTGCAAAAAGCTCTCATCGCCGTCATACGGGGTATAGTTGCTTACGATGAATGAGCGGGTGTCGATCTCATGGGTTTTCTTTGTGTTTGCTGATTGCGTATCGTGCATGGTGTTTCCTCTTGCTTGTATTTTCCGTATACTTTCCATGTCCTTGTTCTACCATGTTTGCAAAGCTTGTACTGTGATTGAAATCACAAAGATAGTATTTTACTAGGAGTTAGGATGAAAGTGTTGCACGAGTGCAGCGGATGCACCAATGACCAGTGTCTGAGAAATGTCCCGCTTTTCTCCTCCTTGGATAAGGAGGCGATGCATGCTCTGACCTCTCAGATGGAAAGTCGTCACTACAAGAAGGGTGAACTCTTGGTCAGGGAAGGGGATAAAGCTACTACTTTTACCGTCATTCGCAGTGGTAGCGCAAAGGCTTATCGCAGTACAGCTGATGGGAGGGAGCAGATACTCTACATCTTCCCGGCAAACGACTATTTCGGTGCACGATTCCTCTTTACGGCAGAGCGCGTTCCCTACACCGTTGAGGCTCTGGAGGAGAGTGATGTCTGCATCTTGAGCAAGTCGCAGTTTGCCTCACTTCTGGAAACACACAGTAAGGTGGCTCTCGAGATCATCGAGGCAATGGCTAATCGGATGAGTCGGCTTGAAGCTGCGATGCAGAGCATGGGAGGGAGGAACGCCGATGTGCGTCTCGCCTCGTTCATTTTGGAGTTCAAGGACTCCTACGGAAGTTGGAACGGACCCTATCTGGACATAACCCTTCCCCTCAGCAGGGAAGGGTTGGCCAACTATCTTGGATTGGCACGGGAAACACTCAGTCGCAAGCTTGCACAGTTCGAGGAAGAAGGCTTGATCGAGAACCTTGGCACCAAGGTGGTTCGCATTCTCGATCTCGAAAGCCTCACCGAGCGGGCCGGTGTTCCCGATTGAGAGCTAGAGTGACTGGGCGCGCTCATACAGGGAATCTTTCTCCTTCTGGCTCATGAGCTTCTCCAGGATTGCTGCAATGATGATGATCCCCGGCAAATTCACCAGCAGTCTGGTAAGGGCGAAAGGCACTCCCAAAGAGGAGAACTCGAAGAGCAGCATCGGTATTTTTGTGGTCGACCAGGCACCCAGGAAAATGAGGATGTTGGAAAACTTGACACCCTTCTTCATGAAGACAGCAGCTACAGGGAAGGCACCGTAGAGCGGTCCTGCAGCGGCGCTTCCGATGAAGAGCGCGAGTAATATACCCTTCAGACCACTGCCTTCTCCCATGTATTTCACCATCGTTTGTTTGGGCACCCAGATGTCGAGCAGCCCGAGCAGGATGAAGATCGGGGGGATGATCAGAATCATTTCACGGAGCTGGTAGGTGGTGGTGTCAAATACACTCTTTCCCAACTCTTGGTTGATGAAGCTGAGTCCGATGAGAAGAAGTCCGACGAGAATGAAACCACGATAGCGTTTGAAAAGTTGGCTCACAGCACTACCTCCATAACCTGTCCGATGACGAAGGCAACGAGAAACGAGAAGAAGAAGGCGAGTATATTGCGGTAGATGGCAAGCCTCTTTCCGAAATACTTGAATTCAACTGGAAGCGTGACAATACCCACCATCATGAGTGTGGAGATGAAGGCTCCAATCTGCATATAGCCAGCTCCGCCATTGAGCAGAAGTGCTGCGGTGGGGAAGGCGACAAAGCCGGGAATGAGTGTGATGGCGCCGACGATGGCTGCAAGCACAACACCAAGCCACCCTGACTCAGCTCCAATGATTTTCAGGATGGTATCGTGGTCAAGAAGGCTCAAGAGCAGGCTGACCAGCAAGATGACCACCAGAAATTGGGGCAGGATGTTCTCAAAAGCTTTCCATGCCTTCATCAGGGCTTTCTTTGTTTTATCCCTGTCGCGCAGAAACGAGAGCAACAGCAAAAGGGCTGTTACTCCATACAGTAGTATGGTCATGATGCTACCTCTCTTGTGATACGCTAAGTATATATCAAAAATACTTGCTAATGGCAATAATATCAGTATATAGTGGTGATACGTTCTTTGCTTTATCCCGAAACCTATGGTATCAGTAGGAATTTTAGGGGAGGCGTGTACAATTCTCTTGCGAATTCGCATTCGCTGGAGTACGCTTGAAGGAGAAAGAGAGCGAATATTTGACATAGTGGAGGTAATGTATGGCAAATGTACAATCGATCTTGGATCAAAAGGGGAGTGCCGTGTTCAGCATCAATCCTGAGGATGCTCTTTCCCATGCCCTCTTGCAGCTCACGGAACATAAGATCGGCGCACTGTTGGTGCTGAATGAGCAAGGTGATATCAAGGGAATTCTCTCAGAACGCGACATCATCAGGCACTTCTCCAAGAAGTTGGAGCACCTGAATACAGCCCAGATCAAGGTACGTGAGGTGATGACCACCGGAGTGACGTACGTTAAGCCCCATCAGAGCTTGGAGGACTGCCTCCAGTTGATGACTGCTGGTCGATTCCGCCACCTTCCAGTTGTTGATGGTGAGAAAGTTGTGGGTATGATTTCCATCGGCGACGTGGTCAAAGCTGCTTTGGAAGAACGTGACTTCCAGATTGGTGAGCTCGAGCACTACATCATCAATGCTTATTGATTATCTGAAAAAAGTATAGATTCTCTGAAAGAGCGCTTCACAAATGGGGCGCTTTTTATCATACTATTATAGTAGGAATTAATACGATAGGAGTAATCATGGACGAAAACAAGATACTGAAGCTGAAGACAATCATCGAAAAGCTGCACGCAGGAGTCAGCAGTGATGACGTGAAAAAAGAGTTTGAAGCTGAATTTGGAAGTGTAAGTGCTGAAGAGCTTGCTGCTGCAGAACGCAAGTTGATGGAAGACGGAGCAATCCAGGTGGAACAGGTACAGAAACTGTGTGATGTACATGCATCTGTCTTTGGAGGCAGTGTTGAAGAGATTCATCAGGGAAAGCAGGTCGACAAGACCCCCGGACATCCTGCCTTTGTCTTCATCAAGGAGAATGAGGGACTCAAGGTCTTCCTCGATGGTGATTTTTCCAAAGCTGTCCAGGCTTACAAAACGCAGAAGGATGAGGAAAGCAAGAAGAATCTGCTTGCAGTCCTGAAGACGCTTTCCAAACTGGACAAGCATTATCTGCGCAAGGAAAACCTTTTCTTCCCCTATCTTGAGAAGGCAGGAATCACCGCTCCTCCTAAGGTGATGTGGGGTGTGGACGATGAGATTCGTGACCTTTGGAAACTGGTGATTCGTACGCTGGAAACTTCTTCTGAGGTGCTTGAGGCAGAGCTTGCAAAGCTCGAAGAGCAGGTACGCAGCATGATTGACAAGGAGAACAACATTCTCCTACCCATGTTGCAGGGCTGCATGGATGGCGATGCCTGGCTTACGGTAGGTCGTGACAGCGGCGATATCGGGTACTGTTTCAATGGTGGCATAGAGGGAGCCAGTCCTTCAGATGCAACAACCTGGTACCGCTGGAATGCAAGTATGAGCGGCAAGGAAGACTATGCCCCCAAACAGGAGAACACCGGAGAGATTGTGCTTCCCAGCGGTCACATGAACCTTGAAGAACTTACTTGGATGCTCAACACCCTTCCCGGAGATGTTACCTTCGTGGGTGCTGACGATACGGTCCGCTATTTCAGTGAGGGAAAGGATCGTGTGTTCCCCAGGACTCGCAGTATCGTCGGTAGGGAAGTGGCACACTGTCACCCGCCCAAGAGCCTTAAGGTGGTGGAAAAACTGGTTGAAGATTTCAAGGCAGGAAGGAAAGACAGTGAGTCCTTCTGGTTGCAGAAGGGAACCAAGTTCATCCTTATCAGATACTTTGCGGTACGCAATGAGAACGCTGAGTACCTGGGTGTTCTGGAAGTGACTGAGGAGATATCATCTCTTCGGAGTCTTGAAGGTCAGAAGACGCTGCTCAGCGAGTAGTGCGAAAGGGGGCTGGGGAAAATGATTCCTACAGCCCCTGTTCTTTCTTCATCTCGTTGATGAAGGCAAGGTACGCGTAGATCTGCCCTTGGATTTCTGCATTTTTCAATACACCGCGGCCACCCCAGTCCTGTCCTTCGTAGACGGTGAGGTGGTAGAGCTCTCCTTCGACATCGATGAGTTTCTGCTTGGAGATATGCTGACGTGTCCGCAAATAATGCAGCGTGGTATCGTAGGCATCGTGGAAAGCCTGCTGCTCTCCAGTGATATCTGTGGTATGTTCTTCTTTCATTGCTCTTCCTATATGGAGCGTCCCGAGAGTTTTGCAAACAGATTCAAAAACTGCCGCCTCACCTCTTCACTCTCAAGGTTATGAATATCCTTGAGTGCTCGCTGTTGATAGGATTCTGCAAGAATTTGGGCTTTTTGTACACCACCCAGGCTTTCTACCAGATCAAGAGCCTTTCTGACTGTCCTCATCTTCAGCGGAACACTTGCTTCACCAAGAAGCGAAGCAAGCTCTGATCCTCCTCTTTTTCGCTCCTCTTGGAGCGCATAGAGTAGGGGCAGGGTAGGAATGCCGCATTTAAGATCATTTCCAGTGGTTTTCCCAAGCTTTTCTGCACTTCCGGTGAAATCAAGGATGTCATCTTGGATTTGGAATGCCATGCCCATGCAGTAGCCGATTCTATGGCACCGCATGGTTTGCACCTTGGGGCCCTCCTGGAGGGCAACACCACTGTAGCAACTGAGTGCGAATAGACTTGCTGTTTTTCCGGCAATCCTTTTCAGATAGGTGGGAATCGAGACGATGAAGTTGCCAACACCGGCGTCCTGGTCCAACTCGCTTTCGCAAAGCCTGCTCAAAGCAGCACTGACTACCTTGCTGTCCATGCCACGCTCCTTGCCGCTTGTCAGCAGCAAGGCCTTTGCAAGGAGAAAATCTCCTGCAAGGACTGCTTGCTTGGCACCAAGCTTCGCATAGATGGTGGACTTTCCGCGTCTGTGCGAAGCGGAATCAAGGATATCGTCGTGAACCAGGGATGCCAGATGGATGAGTTCGATGACCGAACCCACCCTGATTGCATCTTCGGTCACGTCATGTGATCCCAGCTTACTGGTGATCAGTACCAACGCAGGGCGCAACATCTTGCCCACACCCCGCACATGTTCGAGCAGGATGGGGCGGATGAAACCATGTGCAGATGAGACTGTATCCTCAATGGTCAGGCTCACCTGCTTCAGCAGATCTTGGATGAGTGGTTCATCGTTCCAGAATGAAGGCATGCAGTTCCTACTTTTTCCCAAGCTTTTTTTCCATCTGCCTGCGGGTGAACTCAGGTTCTCCGAGGTAGAAGTATGTCTTCTTGGCAAGCGGGGTCTTGTTCCAGATCTTCTTGATATACGGCATAACCCAATAGTCGAGTCCGAAGGCCTTGCCTGCCCCACCGAGCATCACGATGGAAACAGCCATGTACCAGAGGATCTCCTTGCCTGCCAGTGCTCCGATGAGGAACATAACCGAAAGACCAAGTGATACGATTGCTGCGGGAAAGGTGAAGAGACCTGCAAAGAGAGCGAGTCCGATTCCAATCTCGGCAAGCACAATCATCAGCTGGAAGAGGTAGGGTGCCTGGGCAACGAACGTGTCGTTGATCCAGGTGAAGATGGCAAGCGGCTCAGAGAGGAGCGGAGGAGCAAACTGCTTGACTGCTCCTGTTTCTGCAATTGCCTGGCTCACTGAGGCGACTGTGTCCACGACAGCCTGGCTGGCAGAAGCTGCAGTATCTATCACCGCTTGGGTTGCAGAGCTGGTTGCTTCCACATAGACCTGCGAGGCTGAGCTTGTGCTCTGTACCGCTGCCTGGCTTACGGAGGCTACACTGTCAGTGACTGACTGGCTTGCTGAGGCAACTGTCTCTGCTACCGTCTGGCTAGCCGATGCCCATGCATCTGCAACACCTACTGCAGGAGCTCCCCAGTAGACTTTTCCGCCGGTGGTATCGGTCAACCAACCGTCTTTTATCTTCCCTAGGCCTTCGATGAACCACATCACCCCAAGATACATCCTGAGGAAGGTGGTCCAATAGGAAGGAACTTTGTAAGAAGCAAGGCCTCCGATCAGTGATCTTCTGTGCTTGATCTCCAGGATCTCATGCTTGAAGTAACTCCATGCACCGTTGATACCACACACACCAGCCTGGTAGTACATGTTCACCATGTGCTTCAGCGCTTGGGCGAAGAAACCCGAGAGGGACATTCCGGCAGTGTGGCTTACGGCATAACGACCTCCGATGGAGACCATGAAACCGTGGAAGTTCGACTTGAACGGCTTGGGATGTTCGGCCTTGAGGCCCAAGTCACTTTTTATGGTGTAGATGACACCATCGGCTGCGGTTTTTGCCGTCTGCTCTGCCGCTTCAACAATCTGAGGTACTGCACGGTTGTTTTCCAGGAACCACATGCCATCCCCAACCAGGTACACGTTCTGGTAGTCAGGGCTCTGCATGTACTCATTGACAGCCTTTCTGCCGATCTTTCCATCGGTGAGCGGGAGCCTTTCGCAGAATTCCGTGCCACGGACGCCACAGGTCCAGACGAGGGTCTTGGTTTTGATCACATCGCCATGTCTGGTAGTGAAGCCGTCGGCATCCACACTGGTGATCAGGGAGTTGAGCATAATCTCGACACCCTTCTTCTCCATATACTTGACTGCCTTGTCCCTCGGTTTCTCCGGAAGCATGTTCAGGATGTTTCCTAAAGCTTCGCAGTTGATGAGACGGACTTCTTTTTTGAAATCTATACCATTTTGCTTGCAAAGGGTGGGCAACCATTCGATCAGTTCTCCTACCAGCTCAACACCGGTGAATCCACCGCCCGCGACCACAAAGGTAAGCATCTGTGCACGCTTTTCTGGATCTGCTTCCCTACTGGCATCCTTTACCATCTGTTCAATATGGCAACGGATCCGCAGTGCATCATCCAAACTCCAAAGGTAGAATGCATGTTCCTTGACACCGGGGATGTTGAAGTCAGCAGTCTGGGCACCGGTGCCGATGATCAGTTGATCGTAGTGATAGGTGGAGCGCTCACCTTTGAGGACTTGCTCTTTGAAATCAATATCATTGATGGTGTCCTGCACAACGTTGACCATCTTGCCACTGAAGATGCGGTCAAAAGAAATCATCACAGATTCCTCTCCCACACGATTTCCTGCAACTTCATGCAGCTCAGTCATGAGTATGTGGTGACGGTTCTTGTCGATCAAGGTAATCTCCACCTTGTCCTGGTGCTTTTTGAATGCCTTGTGCAACGTCTTGGCGGCATGTACTCCGGCATACCCTCCGCCCAATACCACAATGTGCTTCTTGTCCATGTTTCCTTCCTTGGATCCTTGAAAAGGTTGAATCGTCCAGTGAGGCGCTCATTGGCAGTGTCCGACCTGCAAAAAGTCCTCATGCAGACAGAATGACACTCTAGCACAAAAGTAGGATTTCATGCAATTGTGTCTTTTTTTATCGAAAGCATTTTCGCATAATTTTTATGTTTGTGCTAGGTAAAGAGGTTTGGTTGTTGGAAATAATTCCAAAGCCAGGGAAATTTACTGGCATTCTGCAAAGAATTTTTTTAACGATATTTTTATATCTAAGTGAAACAGTGGGATTTCAAATCAAAAAACTTCTTTCACTGTAACTATTTATTAAGAAATTCTTGTAAATAAGAATGTATATTGATAATTTTATGACGATATTGAATCGGTGTCATGTTTCGTATATGATTATATGCACGAACGATGAAATGAATTTCTGCATGAGAGGAGTTACGTAACGATGAGAAAGAATGTGTTGGCTGCCTTGGCAGCCCTGGCTTTGCTCACTTTGGTTGTGTTCGCCGGCTGTTCCAAGTCTGAGGCGAAAACCGCTGCACCGTCTGCTGCTGCAGCCCCTGCACCTGCTGCACCCGCACCTGCTGCACCCGCTGCACCGGCTGCGACCACCTATCAGGACGGCATCTATTTTGCCATGGGTGAGAGCTTCGCTTCTTCCGGTTGGAAGGAAACTGTCACGTTGACTGTTTCTGGCGGCAAGATTGTTGAGGCTGATTGGAATGCTGTCAATATTGCCGGCGGAGCTGACAAGAAATCCTATGACAAGGCCGGAAAGTACAACATGGTCAAGTTTGGTAAAGCACAGGCAGAGTGGTATCAGCAGGCTGAAAAGGCTGAGGCACATCTGTTGGCTACCCAGGATCCCACTGCCATCACCTACAAGGATGCAGAAGGGCATACTGATGACATCGCAGGCGTCTCTGTGCATGTTGATGCCTTCTTTGAGCTTGCTCAGCAGGCTCTCGCAGCCGGCCCTGTCGGTCGTGGTCCCTATGCTGATGGCGCTTACTTTGCCATCGACGAGACCTACCCGAACTCCGGTTGGAAGGAATATGTCGCCCTTACCGTTCTCAATGGCCGCATCGCCAGCGTGAACTGGAGTGCAGTGAATCGTAACGGTGATGACAAGAAAGCCTATGACAAGGCTGGAAAGTATAACATGGTAAAGTTTGGTAAGGCTCAGGATGAGTGGTATGTACAGGCTGAAAAGACTGAGAACCACCTGATTGAGACTCAGGACCTGAAGGCTATCACGTACAAGGATGCTGAAGGCCACACCGATGATATCGCTGGTGTCTCTGTGCATGTGAACTCGATGTATGAGTTGGTAGAGAAGGCCTTGGCAAACGGTCCTGTTGCACTCGGCCCGTATGCAAACGGTGGCTACTATGCAACCGAGGCTGAGTTTGGTTCTTCCGGTTGGAAGGGCTTTGTCTCCCTCTTTGTCAGCAATGGCAACCTGGTGAACGTCTACTGGAGCGCTGTCGACAAGGACAACCGTGACAAGCAGACCGTCGCCAAAGAGGGTGGCTATGGCATGATCAAGGCCAGTCAAATTGGTAAGGAGTGGCACGAGCAGGCAGCTGCTGTGCAGTCCTACCTCTTGAGCACCCAGGATCCGAAAAAGATCAGCTACAAGGATGACAAGGGTCACACCGATGATATCGCCGGTGCCACTGTCCATGTGAATGATTTCTACGCCCTGGTTGACCAGGCAATGAAGAGTGGTGTGAAGAAGTACTAAGCTTCCCATTTTTAACAAGACTCCGGAGGTTTTTCTTCCGGGGTCTTTTTTTATCGCATTACGACAACACTTCTGCTAGAGTATCTGCATGGAAATCGACCTGCTTGCAACCTTCCTCTTTGCCTTCATCACCACCTTTACCCCTGGTCCGAATACGATCAGCAGTCATGCCATGGGTCTGAATTACGGCTATCGCAGATCCTTGCCATATTTTGGGGGAATTGCCACAGGATTCTTCTCCATCATGCTCTTGTGTTCCCTTTTCGCAACCTTGCTGCAGCAACATGTGCCGGCTGTTGTCCCGATGCTGACCATATTCGGGTCGCTGTACATCCTGTATCTTGCCTATCATGTCTTCTTTGCTTCTTACTTGCTCTCCCAACGTGCCCCCAAAGCATTGGGATACAGCAATGGACTTCTTCTGCAACTCCTCAATCCGAAGGTGATCATTCTCGGGCTCACGGTGTATTCCACTTTTCTCAGGGATATGGAGCGTAGAGCTATCTATCTTGTTGCAAGTGCTCTTGCTTTCACGCTGATGAGCTTCACCGCGCTCACTACCTGGGCACTCTTTGGTTTGGGAATTTCTCGGTTGCTTAAAACTGAGCGAACACGCCGTATAGTCAATGCCGTCCTGTCACTGTTGTTGGTATACACGGCTGTGAGAATGTTCATCGGATTGTGGTAGAGCCGGAATATGAAGAAAGCCCCTTGCCAGGATCCTGACAAGGGGCTTTATTGAGTGCGGTAGACTGGACTTGAACCAGCACAAGATTTCTCCCACTAGCACCTCAAGCTAGCGTGTCTACCAAATTCCACCACTACCGCATTCTGAGGTTTGTCCAGCAAGTTCGCTGAACGTGGCAACAATACAATACGGGCGGGACTTGAGTCAAGCCCTCTTTTGAAAAAGAGCTTAGGAATTCACTCCCAGCAGTTTCTCCAGTTGGTCGAGCAAGTCAGCAAACGTGGAAAGGGCATCCTTGACCGGCTTTTCGCTGGTCATGTCGACCCCAGCCTTACGGAGGGACTCGATGGGATAGAGGCTTCCGCCGCTCTTGAGGAAGGAGAGATAGTCCTGCTTCTCCTTCTCTCCACCGTTGAGCACTTTTTGGCTGAGGGCTATTGCTGCACTGAGGCCGGTTGCATACTTGTACACATAGAAAGGAGAGTAGAAGTGAGGAATCCTCAGACCTTCCAGATCACTTTGTTCCTCAAACTGGACACCCTTCCCAAAATAGGTGGTCAAGAGGGTGCGGTACTCCTTGCGAAGTACCTCCAAGGTCAAGGGAGTACCCGACTCCGCAATCCTGTGCGTGATCATCTCGTACTCGGCAAACATTGTCTGCCTGAAGAGCGTGGCAACGATGTCGTCAATCTGCTTGCCCAGGATGTATGCTTTCATGGTGTCATCCTCGGCATGGTCGAGCAGGTACTTGGCAACCAGCTGCTCATTGAAGGTAGACGCAACCTCTGCCTCAAAAATGGTGTAATCTGCATGCAGGTAGGGGTTGTTCCGAACGCTGTACCAGCTGTGCATTGAGTGTCCACCCTCATGGGCAACCGTGAAGAGGTCACGCAGCACATCTTCTTTGTAGTTGAGCAGGATGTACGGCTTGGAGGTGTAGGTTCCACTGCTGAATGCGCCGCTGCGCTTTCCCTTGTTCTCATAGCGGTCGACCCAGCGATCTTCCAAAAGTCCCTTGGAGAGGGTAGTGACGTACGCTTCTCCCAGAGGTGCAAGTGCATTGGCTATGGTGGTCACCGCCTCCTCATAGCTGGTCTTCACTTGCAAACCTTTGAGCAGCGGTACATATACATCATAGTGTGCAAGTTTTTCCAAGCCCAATACCTTGGCTCGAAGTGCATAGTATCGGTGCAAGGTGGGAAGCGCCTCATGCACCGCCTTGATGAGGTTGTCATAGACTGAGAGCGGAACATCGTCACCAAAGAGAGCCATGGCCCGTGCACTCTCATAGCCTCGGACCTTGCAACGGAACATGTCCTGCTTTACCTGGCCTTCGTACAGCCGTGCAATGGCATGCTTGCTCTTGTCGTACACGGCATAGAACTGCTCGTACGCTTGCCTACGAAGAGCCCGGTCATCCTGCATCAGAAACGAGGAGAGTGAGCTCTGGGTGAGCGGTTTCCCGTCAAGCATTCCGAAATCAAAATCAACGTTGGTAAGATCAGAAAAGGTGGTACGTGCAGTGGAAGCCACTTCGCTTTGCAGCGCCATGATGCGCTCTTCCTGCTCACTGAGGATATGAGCCTTGAACCTGCGTGCCTTGCGGATGTACACCGCATAGGGAGCGAATGCGCTCTCTTTCAGATACGATTCTACAAGCTCATCATCCAAGGCGAGCAATTCCGGGTCGAAAAATGCCATGGATGCAGAGAAATCGCTCAAGGAGCTTGCCGCAAGCGAGTATCGATGGGTATTTTGGCTGTCAGATGCATCACCGCTGTAATTGAGGAACGCCCAGTTGTAGATTCGCTCTGCAAGGATGCCGGTTTCTTCATACCAGCGCATGGTATCGAGGAAAGACTCCTTTCCTTGAGAAAGCTTTCCCTTGAAAGAAGGAGCTTGCTCAATGCGGGCCCTGAATTGGGCAAGGCCTTCTTCCCAGCTCGCGGCGTCGGAAAAGAGGCTGGTCAGATCCCAGGTATCTTCTTTGCGTTGTTGTGATCGTTTCATTGTTTCCATCAGAGTTCTCCCAAGAGTGTGATCAAATGTCGGGTTGCCCGGCCGCGATGGCTGAGGCGGTCCTTCTCCTGCTCACTGAGTTCAGCCATGGTTTTTCCCGCTTCCTTGACCACAAAGACCGGATCGTAGCCAAAACCACCTTTTCCGTAGCTTTTGAGTGCAATGTACCCTTCCACAGATTCGCAGAGGGTGAAAATGCGGTGAGGAGCTGCTATCAGGGCAAGGGCACAGACAAACCGTGCGCTCCGCTCCTCCGCCTTTTCCAGGTGAGAGAGGTTTTTCAGCAACCATTCGTTGCGCTCAGTGCTCTTTAGCATCCTTCCGTGTTCCTCCATGCCATAGCGGGCCGTACGGACCCCAGGAGAGCCGTCCAGTGCATCGATGCAGAGGCCCGAGTCATCGGCAAGTACAAGGTAGCCTTCTGGTGCAATTGCCTGCAATGCACGAGCCTTGCCCAGTGCATTTTCCGTAAAGGTCTCCTTGTCTTCCTCGAAGTCATAGCTCAGGTTGAGCTCACTTGGAAGCATGATAGTGTGTGAAGTGAGGATTCTTGCGAACTCCTCCTTCTTATGGGTATTGTTGGATGCCAAGAGAATATTCATGGACCTTAAGATACTCATTGTCCTAGGTTTCGTCCAGACACTGGGAGATCAGGCGCTTCATGTAGTGGATTGAGCTGTCGACCGTACCCTTGGGAACATTGAGCATTTTCCCTATCTGACTGTGACTCAGGTTGAGTTCCAAAGACCTGATCTGTTCAATCTTTGCCTTGTAGACCCGTTGGTTCCACTGTCTCAGTGATTCGAGTCTGACTCGCTTCTCTTCGTTCTCTTCACGTTCCAACTCGCTTTCTATCTCCAATAGCCTGCGGAAATGACGATTGCTCAAGACCTCAAAGCTCTCCTTGCACTTCTGTTTCTTTTCAAGCATCAAACTGGCAGTATTCAGGAACTTGCTCAGCAACTCCACCTCTACATCGAGCAGCATCGCCAGATCTTCCAGAAGATAGTGTCCTGCAAGGTCAGGAGAGATTGAGAGAACGATGAGAAAACGTTTGCGGTTCGCCCCCTTCAACAAGGCAGCCTTGAGCTTTCTCAGCGGTTCTGTCTCCATGCGATGGGGTTTTGTGGTGGGAGAGAGCAAGGAGTTGAAGAGTTGGGGAAGAAGGGTCATCTCTTCAAGAGGGATGGCTTGGCAAGCATGATAGGAGGCAAGCTCTGTCACCTCATCCTCTTCTTCAAGAGCGTGCTCATAGTATTGGCACTGGGCAAGAAGCTGTTCTTTTTTGGTTTGGGAACTTTTGTGGGAGATAAAGAAACGGCATCGTCTCTTCACCACTTGGATGAGATAGCCAAGATAGGAGAGCCTTCCTTCTCGATACATGGAGAGGAAGTAGTCGATTGCATCATAGCAGTAGAAGAAGAACTCACAACAATCTTCCTCATCCAGCAAGTGGAGATAGGAGGGAAGCTCATACAGCAATTGCTCGGTTTGGGAACGGATGCACTGATAGAGTTGTGCATCCAGCGGGTGATCCTTGTAGCGCATGACTGATTTGGTAAGGGAAAGGGAAGCTGTTTCAGAAAGCGGGAGGAATTGCATGAAAGGCTCCTTGTGCGTTGATGCACACCTTCATGCAATGTGTATGCCAACCTATTCTGAGAGCAGTTCTCCCACTGCATCAATCAATTGCTGTCTGACTACCTTGATATCGTTCTGCACCGTTGCACCTGCAGCTTTCTTGTGTCCTCCGCCACCAAAGCGTTCAGCCAAGGCTCCCACGTCGATGGTACTCTGATGGGACGACCTAAACCCAACTTCGGTTTTCCCCCCCTCAAGTTCCTTGAAGAAGAGCACCACCTCGACACCCTGGACAGAGAGCAACATCGCATAGAGCGAGTCACTGGGTTTGTCTGTGGTGATGAAGGCATCACGATCGCTGAGACAGCTGGAGGAGACCATAAGCCTGCCATCGAAATGACTTTCGCTTCGGTCGATGAGTTTTCCAAGGTATTTGACATATCCCAGACTCTTGCCACCGGTCATGCGGTCAGCCATGGTGTTGGGGGAGACCCCGAGATCCACCAGTTCCGCTGCAAGGCGCAGCGTTTCGCCGCGATAGGCATTGATGAACCGAAAGAACCCACTGTCTGTGGCAAAACCGAAGAAGAGATGCTCAGCAATTTCTTGGGAAATTTCCACATCGAGGGCTTTGTAGAGCTGCATGATGATCAGGGTGGTGGATACCGAGCGGTGCACGATGTACCGATGGGTTCCAAAGAGCTCGCCGCTGCTGTGGTGATCGAAAATGATGGTGACCAGTCCCTCGATCTCCTGAGCCAGATGGCCCAAGCGTTCGGGGGAAGAGCAGTCCACCACCACTGCGATGGGGGACCTGTCATACAGTTCCTTATCGATGTGGGAGAGGAAGTCCGCTCTCAGATGCGAGATCTCAGAACGGTCAAAAGGCCCGGCGTTTGCCATATGCACCGTCTTTCCCATCTTCAACAGGAGGGAATTCATGGCCATCTGGCTGGAGAGGCAATCTCCGTCAGGACTGATGTGGCCAAGGACAATAAACTCATCCCGGCTACGGATCAGGTCGAGGATCTGCTCATCAATAGGGGGGTAACTGAACATTTCAGGCTCCACGGATAACCTCTGGCAGCGTTCCGTTGAGGACACAATCCCTTCCTACGATGACTTGCTTCACCTGCTGGATGGAAGGAATATCATACATGATTCCCATCATGATGTTCTCAACAATGGACCTGAGTCCACGCGCCCCAGTCTTCTGCTCAAAAGCTTTTTCGGCCACTGCTTCGATTGCTTCCGGCTTGAACACAAACTCGATGCCATCGAGGCGGAATGCCGCTTCGTACTGGCGGATGATCGAATTCTTGGGCTCAACTATGATCCTCATCAGGTCTTTCTTGGAAAGGTTGTCCAAGGCAACGTGAATCGGCAATCTTCCGATGAATTCGGGGATGAGTCCGAACTTGATCAAGTCATCCGGCATCAGCTTGCTGTAGAGCGCATGCAGATCCTTCTGGGCGGTATTCACGATGGTTGCACCAAAGCCCATGGCATGGCTGGAGATGCGTTTCTCGATCACCTTATCCAGGCCTACGAACGCACCACCACAAATGAACAGAATGTTGCGTGTGTTGATCTTGAGCATCTCCTGGTTGGGATGCTTCCTTCCTCCCTGGGGAGGTACGGATGCATCGGTTCCCTCGATGATCTTCAGCAAGGCCTGCTGTACGCCCTCACCACTGACGTCGCGGGTGATGGA
>Ga0265295_1002988_pt1 | contig 25452 bp, 26 predicted proteins | sample Munlansysbiofilm_FD_192503 | JGI IMG/M metagenome (GOLD analysis project Ga0265295, IMG submission 192503) | Leachate microbial communities from a municipal landfill in Southern Ontario, Canada - Methane capture system biofilm | ecosystem: Engineered > Solid waste > Landfill > Unclassified ... | reverse complement strand
ATTGAATCAAAGAGTGCTGACATGGTGTTTACCCCCTGTTTTTTTATTTTTCTGATGCACTGGAGGTTGCATGCTTTGTTTTAGCTGCTTCTGCCGCAACTTTAATCATTCCATAAAGGCTAATTAATGCTGGTACCGCCTGCACAACAACAACCAAAGCGAGAAATCCTGCAAAAGCCAGTACTAAAATACCACTGTTGTAAGTAACTGCTGTGTCAATAGCCTCGGCTGCAAATGCTGTGTTAAGGCTGGCAAAAAGTGCAAACATGACCGCAAATGTAGTTGTAAGTGATTTCATGTTAATTCTCCTTTTTATAGTTTTACCAGCAATATGAATGTTTTGGCTGGTTTAATGCACAGGCCACAACCTGTCTGAATTCTTCTTTGTCTTCTGGTAATACCGGCTTTAACAGATGATAAAAAATGCCTTCTTTACGTAATTTCCTGGTAACTGGTGGTGTTATTTCACTTGAAACCACGATAATATCCAGATTTGTACAACATTTTTTAAAGAGCGGAATAAGATCCTGGGCTGTTAATTCATCAAAGCTGCTGCCTAAAAGTACTACCCGTGCTGTTTTTTTGATAATTCCGTTTAATACGCCTGCGATTGAAGTTCCCACTGTAACCTTGTATCCTGCTTCGCTACAAAGCTCGGTCAGTAGGACTCGGCTTTCCAGGTTTTCATCAGCGATCAGGATGTTTTGCATATCTTCACCTCCGTATTTCGTGATGCTTTGGCTGGTGTTGTGTACCGAACAAACCTTTAAGCATTGATGCAAACATAACTACTGCTGGTATACCTTGCAAAATTACTACCAATGCTGCAAAACCGATTAAAAACCATACCAGCAAACCGCTACCTTCTGAAGCTGCTCCACTTGTAGCAGCATAAGCTGTTGAGCTACTAGCAACCAGAAAAGCTAATCCTGTTTTTAATGTTGTTGATTTCATGGCTTCCTCCCTTTTTCTGCCTTTATCTCTTTGTTTGTACATTATTATGCAGATAGTGTGCCAAAACTTCGATTCCGCAATAAAAGACTATAACCAGCTGATATTACTGCATCTTTTGCTTTAATTGTATTTTAAGCAAATTTTCAACTATGTATTTTCGTATGTTTTTATTATGCATTTGCAACTTCAGCTTTTCATTCAAACCTCGTAACATATTGATATTACTAACTGCTGACCTGTGTATAATTCATTAAATCTGTATGATTACTTAAGACACTATTTTTATTCATTTCACTTTTTTCGCCCTTGCGGTTGTATAAGCGGCAACATATACTGAGATTATGCATATTTATCAGACATTATTTATCAAAAGTGCTGTCCTCCCTTCTGATTATCCACCTGTTGAGCTGCCTGAAATCGCCTTTGCAGGACGCTCAAATGTTGGCAAATCTTCTTTAATCAACGTACTTGTTGAACGTAAAGCACTCGTGCGTACCAGCTCAACCCCTGGCAGGACTCAACTAATCAATTTTTTTAAAGTTATTGCTAAGCCGGTTTCTTTAACTCTGGTTGATCTGCCCGGATATGGTTATGCCAAAGTTCCTCTGGAATTGAAGCGAAAATGGGGACCCATGATGGAGCGTTACCTGTCCGGCCGCGAATCCCTACTGGCTGTCGTGCTTATACTGGATATTCGCCGGTCTCCATCTGCTGAAGACTTGCAGATGTTTGCATGGCTTAAATCCTATAATCGCCGACCTATTGTTGTGCTTACCAAGTGCGATAAGGTGAATAAGAATGAAAAGGCAAAGCAGACAACAGAAATTGCCCGTGCATTAGAGGTTGATCCGGCTGAGCTGCTCCATTTTTCAGCACTTACAAAAGCTGGCAAAGATGCCATATGGCAGCGAATTACAAATGTGATAGGTGATCAGATATGAGCGTATCTTTAATGCCGGATATGCAGCAAAGCCGCGACCACAGAAAAATACCGATCAGCAAAGTGGGTGTTAAAAACATTTCCTACCCAATTGTTGTGCAGGATAAAAACCATTCATTTCAGCATACTATCGCCAGAGTGGATATGTACGTTGATCTTCCCCACCAGTTTAAGGGCACACATATGAGCCGTTTTGTAGAGATACTTAATCGCTACCGCGAGCAAGTAGCACTTGAACGTCTGGAAGATATTTTGCAGGAAATGCAAAAAAAACTGGGGGCAGAAACTGCCCATTTAAGGGTTGAATTTCCTTACTTTATCGATAAATCTGCACCTGTTTCCAAAGCACGTTCTTTAATGGAGTACAAATGCGCATTTGATGCCAGCAAAAATGGTAATCAGCTTGATTTTATACTTGAGGTACAGGTTCCTGTTACATCCCTTTGCCCATGCAGCAAAGAGCTTTCCAGGTTTGGCGCACATAACCAGCGCAGTATTATGATTGTCAAGGTGCGCTATTCTGACTTTATCTGGATTGAAGACCTGGTAGAAATTATTGAACAATGCGGTAGCAGCCCGCTTTATGCACTGTTGAAGCGGGCAGATGAAAAATATGTAACTGAAATGGCTTATGAAAATCCACGTTTTGTGGAAGATATGGTAAGGGAAGCCTGGCTACGCTTATCTGCGCTTACAAACATTACCTGGTTTTCGGTTGAAGCTGAAAATTTTGAATCAATCCATAATCATTCAGCCTATGCTGCGGTAGAACTGGATAAGAGGTAGTTTTAATTTAGAGTTCAAAGGAAAAGCCCGCTACAGCTTAAGTCTGTAACGGGCTTTTTTATTACATTATCGGGAAATACAACTAGGCTTGGGCTGCTGCCTGTGCCTTTTCAAACCCAGCGGCATAGGCTTTCTTGTTCAGCTCAAGGAATGCTTCCGGAACACGGGAAAGAACAGCTTTTTCACCATTTTCACGGCTAACAACACCAGTAAGAGCAATCATTGCGCCAAGAGCAACAATGTTAGCTACAATTTCACGACCAATCTCGTTTTTAGCGGTGTTGATGATATTAAAGCCCACTTTTTTAAAGTTACCTTCAGGCAATCTGGTAACCAAATCGGTATCATAAAGTAAAATACCGCCTTCTTTAAGGTCATCAGAATATTTATCACATGCTTCCTGTGTAAGTGCAAGCAACGCATCGCACCTGGTTACCTTTGGGTAATCAATGGGAGATTCTGAAATAATAACTTCTGATTTTGAGGCACCGCCCCTTGCTTCCGGACCGTAGCTCTGTGATTGAACGGACTGCTTACCTTGATGGATAGAGGCAGCCTCGGCAAGGATGATCCCGGCAGTAATCAAACCCTGACCGCCGGCACCTGAAAAGCGCAATTCATACCTTGACATCTATGTTCTCCTTTTCAGAATTGTGTTTACTTGGAGCCGCCAGCGCGCTCGATAACTTTTGCATACTCTTCGGTGTATTCCGGCTTTTCCACTTTGTGCAGCACACCGGTAAGTATTTTGCCTTCCAACTGCTCAGCAGTCATTTTTTCAGCAGCCTTTACAGGGACAGCAATATCCTTCAGACGCTTCATCATGTCAGTAACAGACTTGAACTTGTTGCGGCGACCATAGGTTGTCGGACAATCGTCAATAATCTCAACCACCGAGAAACCTTTGTGAGCAATGGCTTCCGCAATTAGCTTGTCTATCTGTGTTGCATGGAATGCAGTACCCCTGGCAACAAAAGTTGCCCCTGCACCAATGGCAAGGTTGGCAATATCAAAAGAAGGATCAGGGTTGCCATAGGGGGTGGTGGAAGCTTTGTGCATATGTGGTGTGGTAGGTGAGAACTGACCGCCAGTCATACCGTAAATGAAGTTGTTCATTACGATGTAGGTCATATTGATGTTACGGCGGCAGGCGTGGATGAAGTGGTTACCGCCAATGGCTGTACCATCGCCATCGCCACCAACCAGAATAACATCCATCTCCGGACGTGCCATTTTAACGCCAGTGGCAAACGCAGCAGCACGACCGTGAGCAGTGTGCAGTGTGCAGCAGTCCATATAACCAGGCAGACGGGAAGCACAACCAATGCCAGAAACTATACAGGTATTTTCTTTTTTCAGATTCATGGAATCCATTGCGCGGATCAAGCCTTTCATAACAATGCCGTGTCCGCAACCCGGGCACCAAATATGTGGCAGCTTGCCTGGGCGGATTCTACTTTCGTAATCGTAAGCCATGGTTACTTAACCTCCTTAATCTTCTCAAGGATCTGCTCCGGAGTAATCGGTTCGCCATCTACACGCTGAATGGTAAGGATCGGGGCTTTACCTTGTGCGCAACGCTCTACTTCAATGCTGCACATACCCAGGTTCATTTCAGGTACGATAAAGCCTTTTACCTTGTCAGCCAGAGCTTTTACATGCTTGTCTGCAAATGGCCAGAAGGTTTTAAGGCGCAGCATACCAGCCTTAACACCTTGCTCGCGGGCTGCGTTTACCGCATAACGGGCAGAACGGGAGGTGGAGCCGTAGGCAATTACGCAAACTTCAGCATCGTCAAGCTGATACTCCTCAACATCAATAATTTTATCTGCATTGGCCATTACCTTGCGGATCTGACGCTCTTCTTCTGCCTGTACATATTCAGCCTTGGTGGTTGGGAAGCCGTCTGGCAGCTTGTTAAGACCGGTAACGTGGAACTTGTAACCAGAGCCAAAGGCTGCAAGCGGAGGAACATCACCAAAGGATGTATCATAGGGTTTATATTCTGAAGGTGGCACCGTAGGGGCAGCACGATCAACTACTTCCAGCTCGCCTGGCTCACGGAACTCAATCCGCTCACGCATGTGGGCAATAATTTCATCGGGAAGCACATGTACGGGCATCCTGTAAGTCTCAGCCAAGTTAAATGCTTGAACCGTCATGTCATAGCATTCCTGTACAGATGCAGGCATAAGTGCAATGGTTGCATGGTCGCCGTGTGTTCCCCAGCGGGCGCACATTACGTCAGACTGGGAGGGACCTGTCGGCATACCGGTTGAAGGACCACCACGCATAACGTTAAAAATTACGCAGGGAATTTCAGCAATACAGCCGTAACCGATCAGCTCCTGCATAAGGGAAAGACCTGGACCAGAGGTGGATGTAAGGGGCTTCATTCCAGCTAGGGATGCGCCAAGCAATGTTGCTATTGCAGCGATTTCATCTTCCATCTGGATGAACTTGCCACCAATTTTCGGCAATTCAACTGACATAACCTCAGCTACTTCGGTTGAGGGTGTGATAGGGTAACCGCCAAAGAACTTGCAGCCAGCATAGATTGCACCATGAGCTGCTGCTTCGTTACCCTGTAAAAACGCAACTTTTTTAGACACAGTTAATTCCTCCCGTCTCGTTATTCAGCGTGGATTTTAATTGCGAAGTCGGGGCAACGCAGTTCACACTGCATACATTTTATGCAGGCCTCCAGATTCTTGACAGCAACACAAAAGCCTTTCAGCTCAAGAACCTGCTTTGGGCAAAACTCTACGCAGATATTGCACCCTTTACAGTATTTTTCAATTATCTCAATGTGTGATTTCTTTTCTTCTGACATCTGGCGGTGCTCCTTTGTCAATATTCTATGGCATTTAAACACTCTTTACGCGCCAAGAGAAGGGCAGCAGCATTCACCCTTCTCTTGGCAATTCCGGAAGAGTCTGACTAAATCAGCCCTTCAGTATGCTGTCCAGACTGTCAACAAGTCCCTTTACAGCAGCAACTGATTTGTCCATCATGGCTTGCTCAGTGGCATCCAGCTTAAACTGGAGAATCTTTTCAACACCATTTGAGCCAAGCACAGCAGGAACACCAACATAATAGCCATCAACACCAAACTCGCCGTTTAAGAAACAGCAGGTGGGCAGAACACGCTTTTGATCACGCAGTACTGATTCTGCCATGGCAATGGCTGAAGATGCTGGGGAGTAGAAAGCGGAACCGGTTTTTAACAGTGCAACAACTTCACCACCTGCAAGACGGGTACGGTTAACCATGGCTTCCATAACTTCCTTGGCTTTTTCAGCACCATACTTTTGCTCAAGCAGCTCCATTACAGGGATACCCTGAACGCTGGCGTAGCGTACAAGAGGAACCATATCATCACCATGACCACCAAGTGTCATGGCAGTTACGTCCTTAACAGAAACACCCAGCTCCCATGCAATAAAGGTTGCAAAACGGGCTGAATCCAGTACACCTGCCTGTCCAACTACGCGACCATGGGGCATACCTGTAACTTTCTGACAAAGGGTAACCATTGCATCAAGCGGGTTGGAGATAACAATAACAAATGAATTAGGTGCATACTGCTTAATGCCTTCTGCTACAGAAGTCATGATCTTGGAGTTTGTAGCGATCAGGTCATCACGGCTCATACCTGGCTTACGTGGCAAGCCAGCTGTTACGATAACAACATCAGCTCCGGCAATATCCTTGTAATCCTGTGTGCCTTGCAGGCAGACATCAAAGCCGTCAACCGGTGATGCCTCAGCAATATCCAGCATCTTGCCCTGGGGCATACCTTCCACGATGTCAAACATTACAACATCACCCAGCTCACGCAGTGCGCAAAGTTGAGCAAGAACGCCACCGATCTGACCACCACCAATTAGTGCAATTTTCTTACGTGCCATGTTGGATCCTCCCTTTTGTTGGTTGTGTTGTACAAACTTTATAAATCTGTGAAAAAATACCAGAAAAACAGTTCAGGGGAAAGAGGTTTATAACCGCTCTCCCCTGAGTAACAGGCTAGATTGCATCAACAATTGTATTTAATGTTGCACTTGGGCGCATGGCTGCTGATGTCTTGGCATGGTCGGGGCGATAGTAGCCACCCATATCAACCGGCTTGCCTTGCGCACCGATCAGCTCTTCGTTGATTTTGGCTTCATTTTCAGCCAGCTGCTTGGCAACATTTGCAAACTTGGCTTTTAGTTCGGCATCTTTGGCTTGGGCTGCCAAAGCCTCTGCCCAGTACATTGCCAGGTAGTAATGGCTGCCACGGTTATCAATTTGTCCAACCTTGCGGGCAGGTGATTTGTTGTTGTCTAGGAACTTGGCAATTGCTTGATCAAGTGCTTCAGCAAGTACTAAAGCCTTATCGTTTTTAAACTGGGTTCCAAGGTGCTCCAGTGATGCAGCTAAAGCCGAGAATTCACCCAGTGAATCCCAGCGCAGGTAGCCTTCCTTTACAAACTGCTGCACATGCTTTGGAGCAGAACCGCCGGCACCGGTCTCAAACAGACCGCCACCTTGCAATAGCGGCACTATGGAAAGCATTTTTGCACTGGTGCCTAGCTCCAAAATGGGGAACAGGTCAGTCAGGTAGTCACGTAGTACGTTGCCGGTTACGGAAATTGTATCAAGCCCTTTGCGGATGCGCTTCAAAGAATAACGCATAGCCTGGACAGGTGCCATAATCCTGACCTCAAGACCAGAAATATCAAGGTCTTGCAGGTAAAGAACAACCTTGGCAGCCACTTCACAATCATGGGCACGGTTGGTGTCAAGCCAGAATACGGCTGGAGCACCGGTTGCACGTGAACGACGTACTGCAAGCTTTACCCAATCCTGAACAGGTAAATCCTTTACGCGATAAAGCCGCCAGATATCGCCTTCTTCAACATCATGGCACATCAGCACTGTGCCGTCTGCTGCAACAACCTTTACCTGACCATCTGCTTCAATTTCAAAGGTGGTGGGATGTGAACCATACTCTTCAGCTTTTTGAGCCATCAGACCAACGTTTGGAACTGAACCCATTGTTGCAGGGTTAAGGGCACCATTTTTCTGGCAGTCTTGCAGAATTTCTCTGTACATAGTGGCATAGCAACGATCAGGAATCATTGCCTTGGTGTCTTGCAGCTTGCCTTCAGGGTTCCACATTTTACCTGAATCACGGATTACCACCGGCATTGAGGCATCAACAATAATATCGTTAGGTGCATGCAGGTTGGTAATACCTTTGTCTGAATCAACCATTGCCAACGCAGGACGTGTGGCATAAACAGCCTTGATATCTGCTTCAATTTCAGCTCTTTTGTCAGCTGGCAGAGTTTCAATCTTTTTGTAAAGATCACCAAGTCCCATATTGGGGTTAACACCAGCAGCCTTTAAAGCATCGCCATGCTTGTCAAACACATCTTTGTAGAATACTTCAACAGCATGACCGAACATAATCGGGTCAGAAACCTTCATCATGGTTGCCTTCAGGTGCAGAGAAAGAAGCTGACCTTTAGCCTTTGCATCTTCAATCTGCTGGGCATAAAAGGCACGCAACGCTTTTTTGCTGATAAACGATGAAGACAGGATTTCGCTTTTCTCAGCATTAAGACCGTCTTTAAGCAGCTTGCTGGAACCATCTTTGCCAGTAAACTCGATTTTAAACGCACCAGCATCCTGTACTGTAACTGACTGCTCGGTTTCATAGAAGTCGCCGCAATTCATATGTGCCACTTCTGAAATACTGTCAGCAGCATAGGCACCAAGCTTGTGCGGGTTCTTTTTGGAGAAGTTTTTTACGGAAACCGGCGCACGACGGTCAGAGTTACCTTCACGTAACACAGGGTTTACCGCACTGCCCAGCACCTTTGCATATTTTTCGGCAACGGCTTTTTCTGCATCATTTTGTGGATTTTCAGGATAATCAGGCACTTTAAAGCCTTTTTCCTGAAGCTCGGCAATGGCCTCTTTCAGCTGGGGTACGGATGCGCTGATATTGGGCAGCTTGATGATATTGGCTTCCGGGGTAAGGGAAAGCTCGCCCAGTTGAGCCAGAAAATCAGGAATCTGTTGCTCAGGAGTCAGGCACTCAGGGAAATTGGCAAGAATACGTCCTGACAAAGATATGTCACGGACTTCAACCTCAACACCGGTTCCTTTTGTGAAAGCCTGAACAATAGGAAGCAGGGAATAGGTTGCCAATGCGGGTGCTTCATCAATCTCGGTCCAAATAATCTTGTGTGTCATGCAGTTTCCTCCTTGCGTGTAAGTGGCATTACAGTGAAACAAAACACGGCGCAAGCCGTGGCTAAAACGCTGAGACAGAGCCAAACTGTTGCAAACTTGATACTTCAGCATCTCTTTTTAATATCAGGTAGTTGCAGCCGATCAGCTGAGGAGTAGGGAAATCTTGTATACAGTATGCAAAAGCCAGGTTACTGTCAAGGGGAAAAATCCTGCATTGTCAAGAAGTTTATGCAGGTTACACGACTCATCATCTGACCTTAACAGGCTTTTAAAAAACGTTATGAGGAAGGCTGGATACAAGGTCGCAGGTCACGCAGCGACGAGGCATAACATTTAAAGTTAGCCAAGGAAGCTTGTGACCTTGCAACAAAGTAGACAGCCTCCGCAGTAGTTTTCAAAAGCCTGTTAAAAGATGTTCATGGAACCACTGCGATACCCTAGTAAATCCACTGCCACAAAATTAAAACCCGCCTGCCGCACCAGCATGTTTATTTGCAGGCGTAATGATCCCGCAGCTTGCCGAAACTCCTCTTCCCCAAGCTCAAGCCTTGCAATATCACCGTGGTGGCGCACCCGTAAGGTGCGCAAGCCAAGCCCCAGTAAAGCCTCTTCTGCCTGCTCCACCTGTGCCAGCTTCTGGCTGTTAATCTCCGTGCCATAGGGCAAGCGAGTGGCAAGGCAGGCGTACGCTGGTTTATCACAGGTGGGCAAGTCTATGCTGTGCGAAAGCAGGCGGATCTCCTCCTTGGTAAGACCTGCCTCTTCCAGCGGGCTGCGCACCCCCAGCTCTGCCACTGCCGCACGACCCGGGCGATAATCATTACGGTCATCCAGGTTACTGCCATCAATAACCGCAGCATACCCTTTTTGTGCTGCCAAAGCAGTCAGCTGTTCCAGCAGGGATTTTTTACAATAATAGCAGCGTTCTTTGGTATTACTCACAAATTCTGGTAAAGCCATTTCAACAGAACGGATTTCACAGTGCTTTACACCAATCGTGCCAGCAAGCTCTTTTGCCTGCTGCCGTTCTGTTTCAGGATGAATCTCGGAAAAGGCAGTAACTGCCAGCACTTTGCTACCAAGGGTTTTGGCTGCCATTGCCAAAAGAAATGTAGAATCAACACCACCGGAAAACGCCACCAGACAGCTGCCCAGATCATGAAGAATCTGCTCCAGATGTTTTGCTTTGGAAATAATCGCTGCCGGAATTTGACTTCTGTTTACCATGAAACTTGCCTGACTTGATTCACTTGCAACTTGTTACTTCCAAACCCAAATCTGTCAGCAGTTGATGGTCTGCAGCAGGGTTGCGACCTTTTTTAGTCAGATAATCGCCGGTCATCATGCCATTGGCACCAGCAGCAAAAATCCAGGATTGAAGCTCACGCAGATTACGTTCGCGACCACCACAGATGGTTATTTTTCGATTAGGCAACAAAAAGCGGTACAGGGCTATGATTTTGAGGCAATCCATCGGGCTAAGGTAGTTTGCGTCCTGCAACGCTGTGCCAGGCACTGGGTCAAGGAAGTTTATCGGCACCGAGTCCACCTCAAGCTCACGTAAAAGCAAAGCCAGCTCAATTCTTTGGGCAGGTGATTCACCCATACCAAAAATGCCGCCGCAACAGACTTTAAGCCCGGCGCGTTTGACATTGCGTACTGTTTGCACATCTTCTTCATAACTGTGTGTAGTACATATTTGCGGGAAAAAAGATGCAGCTGTCTCAAGATTGTGATGATAGGTAACCAGACCGGCAGCTTTCAGGGCAACAGCTGTCTCAAAATCTATAATCCCCAGCGAGCAGGAAGGCTCCATATTACCCTTATTTGCTATTTCCCGCACTGATGCACAAAGAACCTCAAGCTCATCCCCGCCACTGATACCAGTACCGCTGGTGATAATCCCGAAGCACTCCGAGCCAAACTGTTTTGCAATTGCTGCCTGCTCTGTTATCGTAGATTGCTTAACCAAAGGATAGCTGGCAACCTCGGTATGGTGGTGGGTAGATTGGGCACAAAATGAGCAGTTTTCGGGACAACGACCAGATTTGGCGTTTATGATAGAGCATAAGGACACCTGATTGCCAAAGTACTGCTCGCGGATACGGCTGGCTCCTGCAAAAAGCTGGATAACATCTGCACCTTCAGCATCTGCAAGTCTTAAAACATCCTCTGCGTCAAGGTTTTCACCATTGCAGACACGTGTCGTCATTTCATCAATAACCGTCTTAAACTGCATCATCGAATAAAAACTCCTTGTATATCTCCATGGAAAATCAGGCTAAAGGCTAACAAAGCCGGAAGGTAAAAGACCCCTTCAAAAATGAACAGGGTCTATGAAATCATTTTAGTTCTCCCAATATCTCGGCTTGCCTCTGGGCAATAAACATGCCGATCTGATCTTCGCTGCGCCGATCATGCTCAAACAGGAAAATAGCTTTTACCGGTGTTCCTTCGTTCACAAAACGCAAAAAACGCGCCATAACCCGCAATTCAAGAGGTTCTGGACGGTTGTTCAGATGAAAAACAAAGTTTATATAAAAGTAGGAAAACTTGCCCAAAAGCTCTCTGCTTGCAAATTCAAGCAATGCCCCTCCCAGGGAGATATCTCTTAATTTTGCATCAAAGCTATCTGCTCCTGCCTCAACAACAACCCTGAACAATCCGCCAACTTTAACCCGCATACTTTCTCTGCTGTTTGCCAACACCTCAATGTAGCAAAAGTTTGACAGCACAATCTCGCCAGTATCAGTATTTGCCTCTGCATCTGCGTAAAGATCATGCTCCATTTGTGGCGAGCGGATAATCGTATAACCGCTGTTTTTAATGGCAATAACCTGGGGTTCCGATGTTTTACAGACAATGGTTTCACCAAAAGCATACAAAATTTCTGCCTTTGATAAAACCGGTACTTCCTTATAATAATTGAAGAATTGCAGCCTTGACCCGGGCTGGGCAGCAATATTGGACAGTTTGTCCAGTATCATCTCCTGATCCGGTTGCTCCAGCAAGCGCAGGCGATCTTCAAACTCTACCGCTTTCATCTGATACTCCTGCATACAAAAATGCACCGGCAAGAAGCAGTTCTTGACCGGTGCATTATAAATACTTCCTAAACAAACAAAAGTAAACTGGTAGGGTTTATCAAAAGCCTGTTTATTGAACGATAACAAACTCTGCCCGACGGTTTTTGGACCATGCTGCTTCGTTACTTCCCTCAACCGCAGGCTTTTCCTCACCAAAGCTGATGGTTGCGATACGGTCAGCAGCAACACCAAGCTTGATCAGGTGATTGGCAACTGATTTGGCACGGCGATCACCAAGTGCCAGGTTATACTCGTCAGTACCGCGCTCATCACAATGTCCTTCAACACGGATTTTTGCATCAGCCACTTTATTCAGCAGCAGCAAAGCATTGTTTGCAAGCACATCAAGCGTATCCTGACGCAGGTCAGACTTGTCAAAGTCAAAGTAAACGGTCTCAAGTGAAATAACTTCTGCTGCCTTGGCTGTTGTTGCTTCTTCCACTTTTGGCTCTGGCTTTGGTGCTGGTGCCGGTGCCGGTTTTGGAGGCTCTGGTGCAACAGTCTGCTGAACAACCGGCTCATCCTTTTTAACAACTTCATCTTTGGCGCAACCTGCTGCCAACATTGCCATTACGCCAAGTGCCACAGCCAATCCTTTTAACCCTTTACTCATTTTCTCCTCCTCTTTTCCATACTGTTTTAGCAGCCTGATGGCCAGTTACTTATTTGATGGGAGATTATACACTGCCAACCAACTTTTGCAACTTTGTTATTTTACAAATTAACACCGTTTTTTAGTTATACATTAAAATTTTAGTTGAAATAAAAACAATTGCTTTGTATTGCTATTAGTACTGGTTAGAACTGCTTTTAGACAAACAGCAGTTTATTACCAAGTAAACCTGGTTTAAAAACCCGAAAATTTAAATGGAGCTATGAAAATATGGGCAGCAAAAAAAAGATGGTTATCTCACAAAAAACCATGGAGCTGGATATTGTCCGCAAGGTTGAAGAGCTGTCCGGCACCTCGGTAAGGCGTTGTTTTCAGTGCGGCAAATGCTCTGCTGGCTGCCCGATGGCAACATTTATGGATCATCCGCCCAACAGAATCGTCCGCTTGCTGCAACTTGGGCAATGGCGGCGGATTCTGGAAGGTCGTTCAATCTGGTACTGCGCATCCTGCGAAACCTGCTCCACCCGCTGTCCAAATCGTGTTCACCTTGCAGCTATTATGGATGCCCTGCGCAAACTTGCCTGGGACCATGAAGGTCCTTCAAAGGAAAGCTATGTGCAGCTTGCCAACAAACTTTTTCTTGAAAATATCCGTACCTATGGTCGCCAATACGAAATGCGCCTTGCAGCGGTCTTTAATCTTAAAAGCGGTAAATTGCTTAAGGACTTTATGCTTGGTCCCAAACTGATTACCAAGGGAAAATTAAAAATGTTCCATCAGAAAAATAAAAACATGGCAGAAATTGAAAAGATTTTCCAACGGATAGAAGAAATGCGCAAAAAAGGAGAGGCGTTATGAGTAATCCCTCCTACGCCTACTATCCCGGCTGCTCTCTCCATGCCTCGGCAGGAGAGTATGATCTGTCCACCCGTGAGCTGTTTGCTGCACTTGGAGTTAAGCTGACCGAAATTCCGGACTGGTTTTGCTGCGGTGCCACACCTGCCCATAATGTGGATGAACTGCTTTCTCTTTCCCTTTGTGCCAAAAACTTTGAGCTGGCAGAACAGGTTGGCGGAGATGTTGCCGTGGCCTGTGCTGCCTGCTTTTCACGCCTTAAATTTACCCAGCACACCCTGGAAGCAAATGAAACAAAGCGCGTCCAGGTGGAAAAAGCACTGGATGCTCCCCTTAAGATTGATCGTACAGTCAAGCACCTGCTGGAGATTTTAGTACGGGATTATGGTCTGCAAAGGTTATCAGAAAAAGTATCCCGCCCGTTATCCGGACTTAAAGTTGCCTGCTACTACGGTTGCCTGCTCACCCGTCCACCAGATGTACCAAACCTTGACTGTGTTGAAGCCCCCACAATTATGGAAGACCTGATTGAAGCAGCAGGAGGTACCCCTGTTGAGTGGACGCACCGGATGGAGTGCTGCGGTGCCAACTTCACCCTTTCCCGTCCTGGTGTGGTTTTGCAACTGTCCAACAACATTCTTAAATCCGCTAAAGATGCCGGTGCAGACTGTATTCTGGTTGCCTGCCCACTTTGCCATGGCAATCTGGATATTCGTCAAAAGGAGATCGAAAACACGCACAGCACTGACTACGGTCTGCCTGTACTTTATGTTACCCAACTGGTTGGTCTTGCCTGCGGACTTACACCGGACAAACTGGGGCTGGAAGCACTGATTGTCAATCCAATGCCGCTTTTGAAAAAGAAAGGGTTACTGTAAATGTCCAGAATCGGAGTATTTGTCTGCCATTGCGGTGAAAACATCTCCAGAACAGTGGATGTGGAGCAGGTGGCTGCCAAGGCTGCACTGATACCTGGTGTGGCATACGCAACTGATTACAAATATATGTGCTCTGACCCGGGTCAGGGGCTGCTCAAAAAAGCGATTACTGAGCAAAAGCTCTCCCATATAGTTGTTGCCGCCTGTTCACCGCGTATGCATGAACTGACCTTCCGCAAAGCTGTGGCTTCAGCAGGTTTAAACCCATTTTTGTGCGAAATGGCCAATATTCGTGAACATTGTTCATGGGTACACGAAGACCGCACAGAAGCCACAACAAAAGCCATCGAGATTGTAACCATGATGGTGGAACGGGTAAAAAAGAACCGCACCCTTGATACAATTACGGTACCGGTCACCAAGCGGGCATTGGTAATCGGCGGCGGTATTGCTGGTATTCAGGCAGCACTGGATATTGCCGATGCCGGTCATCAGGTGGTACTTGTGGAGCGGGAACCATCCATCGGCGGCCATATGGCGCAACTTTCCGAAACCTTCCCCACCCTTGACTGCTCACAATGTATTATGACCCCCAAGATGGTGGATGTTGCCAACCATCCCAACATCACCATGCACACCTACAGCGAGATTGAGCAGGTGGATGGCTATATCGGCAACTTTCAGGTGACAGTACGTAAAAAAGCACGTTCTGTTGATGAAGACAAATGCACTGGTTGCGGTATTTGTATTGAAAAATGCCCGATCAGGAAAATCCCCAACAGCTTTGACTGCAATCTGGGAATGCGACCAGCCATTTACGTACCTTTTCCCCAGGCTGTACCTAACACACCTGTAATTGACCGCGAAAACTGCACCATGTTCAAAACCGGCAAATGTGGTCTTTGCCAAAAAGTATGCGGACCTGGTGCCGTGGATTACCAGCAACAGGATCAGCTTGTGGTGGAAGATGTCGGTGCCATAGTTGTTGCCACCGGCTTTGATCTTTATAATATCAGTGAAAAACCGAAAGGCTCGCCGATTAAGGGGTACGGCGAATTTGGCCACGGCAAAATACCGGATGTGATTGATGGCATGACTTTTGAGCGACTTGCTTCTGCTTCCGGTCCCACCGGCGGCAAGATACTGCGCCCTTCAGATGGCAAGGAACCAAAACAAGTGGTTTTCATCCAGTGTGTGGGCAGCCGCGCCAGGGAAAAAGGGATTTCCTACTGCTCCAAAATCTGCTGCATGTACACCGCAAAGCATACCATGCTTTACAAGCACAAGGTGCATGACGGTCAAGCCTATGTTTTCTTTATGGATGCAAGGGTGCCAGGCAAAAGTTACGATGAATTCTGGCGACGCGCCATTGAGGAAGAAGAAGCGGTATACATCCGTGGCATGGTTTCCCGCCTTTACCAAAAAGGTGACAAGGTTGTGGTGATGGGCAGCGATATTGCCGTGGGTGTCCAGGCAGAAATCGAGGCAGACCTGGTGGTGCTGGCAACAGCGGTACAGCCCCGCAGTGGTGCCGACCGTCTGGCGCAGAAACTGGGTATATCCTATGATAATTATCAGTTTTATTCCGAAGCCCATGCCAAACTAAGACCTGTTGAGTGCGCCACTGCCGGCATATACCTGGCTGGTGCCTGCCAGGGACCAAAGGATATTCCTGACTCGGTATCCCAGGCATCTGCCGCTGCTGCCAAGGTAATGACCCTGTTTGCAAAAGACCGGCTTGAGCGTGAACCGATAGTTGCCAAAATAAATGAAGCCGGCTGCGTTGGCTGTTTTTACTGCAAAAAAGTATGTGCCTACGGTGCTGTGGAAGAAAAGGAAATCCGCGACCGTCAGGGTAACCTGATCAAGATTATTGCCCATATAAACCCTGGTATCTGCGCTGGATGCGGCACCTGCCAGGCAACCTGCCCGTCAAAATCTGTTGAGCTTAACGGATATACAGATGAGCAGATAGTGGCAATGATTGAGGCGTTATAGTTTGGCTGAGTTATGAAAAGCAAAGCTAGTCCCCTTCCGAGTAAAAAGAGAAAACCAACAGGAATTTGAGTATGACTGCTAATATTGAAAATTCTTTTGAACCCAAAATCATGGCCTTTGTCTGTACCTGGTGCACCTACGCCGGAGCAGATCTGGCCGGCACCAGCCGTATGCAGTACCCTGCCAATGTGCGCGTACTTAAATTCCCCTGCACAGGCAGAATTGATCCGGTTTTTATCCTCAAAGCGTTTCAGCAGGGAGCTGATGGCGTATTGATTTCCGGCTGTCATCCTGGTGATTGCCACTACATTGCCGGTAATTTTCATGCCCGCCGCAGATTTGCCGTCTTCCGTAAACTATTGGAATTTGTGGGGGTTGATCTGAACCGTCTGCAATTTTCCTGGGTATCTGCTGCCGAAGGTGGCAAATGGGTAGAAGTGGTCACAGAACTTACTGAGCGGATACGGGAGATGGGACCAATGACTGAATTTAAAGAGTTGGCTCTAACAGAGCAATGGTCAGGGATGCTGGAATCACCGGAACTACAGGAAGCTTACAAGCAAATTTAAGGGCTTTTACATGAATCAACAGATCAGCACCACAATATATAATGATATTACCGATGCAGTTCGCAAGGAAGCTGCTCGTATACTTGGCGATGGCACCGTAACCGCAGTGGTGGGCTACACCTCAACCCGGCGCACCGGACTAACCCAGCCACTTGTAATTACCGATGCCAAAGAAGCAGACAAGCTGCTGTTCTCTGAAACCTGCGTCAACAACCTGGCTGTTTACCTGACTAAAGCAAAAAAAGAGATACCCAAAACAGGGCGCATCGCCATTATGGTTAAAGGTTGTGACCTGAAGGCTTTGGTCGGTCTGATCGGCGAAGCCCAGCTAAAGCGTGAAGAGCTTTACCTGATCGGGCTACCCTGCAATGGAGTGCTTAAATCCACCACTATTCCAGGTACTGTACTGACAGTTGAGACCATTGCCCCCAAATGCTGTGAGTGTGATGTGCAGACACCCGTTGGCTGCGATTTCCTGCCCCCCTGCAAACCGGAACAACCTGAACTTAAAGCGGTTTACAGCGCAGAAATCGCCCGCCTTGAAGCAATGTCTCCCAGGGAAAGATGGGATTATTGGCAGGAACAGTTCAGCAAATGTATCAAATGTTACGCTTGCCGCCAGGTTTGTCCTTTCTGCTTCTGCGAGCAGTGTCTTTGCGATCGCAACAAGCCACAGATGGTGGAAACAACACCCCGTCCGGCTGGAAACTTTGCCTGGCATATTGTGCGTGCCATGCACCTGGCTGGTCGCTGTGCCGGCTGTGCAGAATGTGAACGGGTCTGCCCGATGGATATTCCGTTAAACCTGCTAAACCGCAAAATGGCAAAAGAGCTGAAAGAGCTTTACGATTATGAAGCAGGGCTGGAAGTTAACGAAAAGGGTCCACTGGCTTCCTTTAATGACAAAGACGACCAGAGTTTCATAAAATGAACAAACTTGACCTTGATAAATATTTTGAGCGTATTGGCTATGGAGGCGGTAATGCCCCTGAGCTTGAAACCCTGCACGCTTTGACCAAGGCACATACAACTTCAATCCCTTTTGAAAACATTGATGTGCTGCTTAAAAATCCGATACTGCTGGAACCGGAAGCCATTTTCCGGAAAATGGTACTTGAAAAGCGCGGTGGCTACTGCTTTGAGCATAACGGGCTTTTTGCAGCAGTGCTTGCCCAGCTTGGTTTTACAGTACACCCTCTGGGTGCCAGGGTACGGCTTTTGACACCAGACCGCGCAATTACTCCCACCAGAACCCACCTGCTGCTGGAAGTAACCATCAATGGCGAAAAATGGTTGACCGATGTTGGTTTTGGCGGTTTTTCCATGACCAGGGCATTACGCTTTCAGGCTGATATCATCCAGAAAAGCGAGTTTGACAGCCGCCGTATTCAAAAGGTTGGTAACACCTGGTTCCATCAAATCCTGCGTAATGACCAGTGGGTGGATGGCTACGAGTTTACAGATCATGAAATGCCGTTCATTGATCAGGTTGTGGGCAACTGGTACACAAGCACCAACCCTGATTGCCACTTTACCAGCGAGCTTCTGGTAACCCAGGTGAAAGCTGATGGCAGCCTGTATCTGCTGAAAAACAACAGGTTTACCATCCGTAAAAACAATGCAGAGCAAAGTAACGACCTTTTAGAAACCGAGCTGATGGCAGTGCTGCAAAATGATTTTGGCATTGAGCTTCCTGCGGGCAGCCATATTCCCATAGATTTCAGCATGGCACATTGAAGCTTTAAGGAAAAACAGAACATGCAAACATACCTCTCAGAACATAACCTGCACACCCTGCTTAATAACCTGATCAGCAAAGGGGTGCGGGTAGTAGCCCCTAAATTTAACGCCGGTACCGTACTGTACGAACCATTGGAAAATGCGGCAGAACTTGTGCCGGATCAGCTACCACGCCGCTCTGGTAAAGAGGCGTTTTTTCCGCTTTGTGAAGATATTATGTCCTACAGCAAGGAAGGGCAGCAGGTAACTGTGCAGGATGTAGACCCGTCCCGATTTCCCCAAACCGTGTTTTTTGGAGTACGCCCCTGTGATGCTGCTGCCATACCTGTTCTGGATGCTGTTTTTTCCTGGGACTACAAGGATCAGTTTTTCCTGGAGCGACGCAATAAAACCACCATCATCGGGCTTGCCTGCACCACTGCTGATGATGCCTGTTTCTGCACCGCCGTGGGGCTTGCACCTGATGAGCGTAAAGGCAGCGATCTGTTTTTGACACCTGTTGAAGGCGGAGGCTATCTGTGTGAGACATGTACTGAAAAAGGTGAAATATTATTGCAGCAAAACAGCGGCATGTTTTCGCAATCTTCCAGCCACACACCGCTTCCCCTGGCAAAACCGCAATTTGAAAAACTGGATTTAGCTAAAATCAAAAACTGGCTGGAAAACCATTTTGAAGACCCTGCATGGGATAGCATTGCCACCCGCTGCGTTGGCTGCGGTGTTTGTGCCTTTGTCTGTCCGGCTTGCCACTGCTTTGATATTGTGGATGAAGGGACTGAAAAATCCGGTAAACGTCGCAAAAACTGGGATGCCTGCGGGTTTTGGAAATTCACCCACCATGCTTCCGGACATAACCCAAGGGATCAACAACCCAAAAGGTATCGCAACCGGATTATGCATAAATTTAAATATTATGATGACAAGTTTGGACAAACCCTTTGCACTGGCTGCGGTCGCTGTATCCGCCTTTGTCCAGTGGGAATAGATATTGCCGACATAGTAAAAGGGATTGAGCAAGCTGAAGGTTGAAGTATCTTAAGATGCACAGAATATGAGGTTTTTAAATGTGTAACCAGAACAACATCTACCTGCCATACTTGGCAACTGTAGAAGAGATAATAGATGAAACCCCTGACGTGCGTACTTTGAAACTGGTCTTTCAGGACGAAAAAGTGCGTGAAAATTTCAGCTTCCGGGCTGGTCAGTTTGCCGAATACTCTGCCTTTGGAGCAGGTGAATCCACCTTCTGCATCGCCTCTTCCCCCACCTGGAAAGGTTATATTGAATGCTGTTTCCGCTCAGTGGGCAGGGTAACCGAAGCATTACGACGGCTTGAAGTTGGCGACACCATGGGGGTGCGCGGTCCCTACGGCAACTCTTTTCCAATTGAGCAGTTTGAGGGCAAAAGCCTGGTCTTTGTGGCAGGAGGCATTGCTTTGCCACCCCTGCGGACACTTATCTGGAACTGCCTTGATTTAAGGGACAAGTTCAAGGATATCACCATTGTTTATGGTGCCCGCACCGTGGATGATCTGGTTTACAAGCACGAGCTGAAGGCATGGGAAGAACGTGATGATGTTAGATTGGTTAAAACCGTTGATCCCGGGGGTGAAACTGCTGATTGGGATGGCAAGGTGGGTTTTGTGCCTGCTGTACTTGAAGAGGCAGCACCGGCAGCAGAAAACACCATTGCCCTGGTCTGTGGACCACCGATCATGATTAAGTTTACTCTGCCAGTACTGGAAAAACTTGGCTTTAAAGATGACCAGGTTTACACAACCCTGGAAAACCGGATGAAGTGCGGGCTTGGTAAATGTGGACGCTGCAATGTCGGTAACATCTACGTCTGCAAGGATGGTCCTGTATTTACTGCCGGGCAGGTAAAAGCAATGCCCCAGGAATTTTGAAAGGGTTTTGAACAAACTGAAAAGGGCTCCATAAATGGAGCCCTTTTTACTTGCTTGCAACCGTAAAGCCGGTTTTATGATTCTGAAAACTTTTCCTTTTCCCGCTTGATCGCTTCACGTCCTGCATCAAGTGCTGAAGACAGGATAGATTTTTTCTCCTTGTACATATCCTTGCCTTCCTCATAGGTTTCTTTGATTTTCTCCTGTGCTTCCCAGGCATACTCCTTGATTTTATCCACTGCATCATCGGTCAGATCACCTATCTGGTGGCGAAGTTCCCGACCGCTTTTGGGTGCATACAGCATGGCAAGACCAGCCCCCAATGCTGCACCTGCCAGAAAAGATACCAAAATAGTGCTTGTGGCTACACCATGATCATCGTGCGACATGTTAAACTCCCTTCTTTCTGCGTTTTAAGTTATCCAGCAAATATGATCCGGCAACCCTGGCTCCGGTAGCCAAAGCACCGGCCTGACTAAAAAGTGCCGTAACATTACTTATGGAACGGTTAATAAAAGATATCTGATCTCCTGTTTCACCCAGTGCAGACATCAGTTTTTTCACATCACCACTGCGGCTGGCAACATCGCTGCTGATGGTTTTAAGCTCCACCAGAGTTTCATTAAGCTCCCTGATGGTGGGCTTTAATTCATCAGACAAAAGTTCTGATAAATCAGCAACCGAGCTGGCTGCACGTTTAACAGACCTTAAAGCCGGAATTGCAACCAGCACCAGTGCAACCAGGGCAATGGCAGCTACCAGTGCAGCTATTGCTGTTATTGATGCCATTTATAAACTCCTTTTCCCGAAAACATGAATAAATATTGAACATTATAACGGATTGAAATGATTTGGCAAGAAAAGCCGATATAAAAAATCAGCTTCCCATCACTTTACAAACACCCACATACTGTCCATACTTACAGGATTGCAAAAAATACAGGAATCAACATATAACAGGCAACCACCAAATGTCCCAAACCCATATAATCATTAAAGGTGCCAACGAGCACAACCTCAAATCCCTTGATCTTTCCATTCCCCGTAACAAGCTGGTGGTCATCACCGGTTTGTCCGGTTCCGGTAAATCAACCCTGGCATTTGATACCATTTACGCTGAAGGTCAGCGGCGTTATGTAGAATCCCTTTCTGCCTATGCCCGCCAGTTTCTGGAGCAGATGGAAAAGCCGGATGTTGAACTGATTGAAGGGCTGTCGCCGGCAATATCAATCGAACAGAAAACAACCTCCCGCAACCCCCGTTCAACAGTTGGCACTGTCACCGAAATTTATGACTATCTGCGCCTGCTTTTTGCCCGCATCGGCAAGCCGTACTGCTATTGCTGTGGCAAACCGATTACTGCCCAGACCGTATCCCAGATGGTGGATAGAATCATCTCGCTGCCTGAAGGAACAAAACTGCTGCTGCTGGCACCAATCATCAGGGGCAGAAAGGGCGAGTACAAAAAAGAGCTGCAACAGTTGCGCAAAGACGGCTTTACTCGGGTGATTATTGACGGCACTCAGCAGGATTTATCAGACGATATAGAACTGGACAAGAAGAAAAAGCATGATATTGAAATAGTGGTGGACAGGCTGGTGGTTAAAGACGGAGTAAATCGCCGCCTGGCAGATTCGCTGGAAACTGCCCTGCGCCATGCCGATGGTATCGTAAATGTACAGGTGGTGGATGGTGAGCTGCTGACTTTTTCGGAAAAGTTTGCCTGCATTGACTGCGGTATCTCCTATCCGGAGATTGAACCCAGGATGTTCTCCTTCAATAACCCTTACGGTGCCTGTCCAGACTGCACCGGCTTGGGCACCAGAATGTATTTTGATGCCGAGCTGGTAATCCCGAACAGATCACTTTCTTTAAGAGAAGGTGCCATCGCTCCCTGGGAAAAACGGCTGGGTAATCCGTTCCACCAGATGGTGCTGGAATGCCTGGCTGACCAGTTTGACTTTGATCTGAACAGTCCTTTCAGTGATCTGCCCAAAGCTGTGCAAACCATGCTGCTTAACGGCAGCGGTGATCAGGAGGTAAACTTCTGGTGGGAAGATAACCGCGGCAAGCGACACAGCTACAAAAAACAGTTTGAAGGGGTGCTTAACAATCTTGAACGGCGTTACCATGCCACTGATTCAGAGTCAGTAAGGGATGAGCTTGCTCCATATATGAACATCATGCCCTGCCCCACCTGCAACGGAGCAAGGCTTAAGCCGGAAGCATTGCATATAAGGATTGCAAAACAGACCATCCAGCAGATTACTGCCCTGTCAATCAGGGATTGCCTGAATTTTTTTGACAACCTGCAACTTGGTGAAAAAGAGCAGGAGATAGCCCGTCGGATTTTGAAGGAGATTAGAGAACGGCTTGGTTTTCTGGTAAATGTAGGGCTTGATTACCTTTCACTGGATCGCACCTCTGGTACGCTTTCCGGAGGCGAAGGGCAGCGGATAAGACTTGCCACCCAGATCGGTTCTTCCCTGGTGGGCGTGCTGTACATACTGGATGAACCGTCCATCGGTCTGCATCAGCGTGACAACGAACGGCTGCTGGCAACCCTGCGCCATCTGCGGGATATAGGCAACACCGTGCTGGTGGTGGAGCATGATGAAGACACCATCCTGGCAGCAGACCATGTTCTGGATATGGGACCTGGTGCAGGTGTGCATGGCGGTGAGATTGTAGCCCAGGGCACTCCTCAGGAGATTATGGACAGTCCGGCTTCTTTAACCGGACGCTATCTTTCAGGAGAACTGTCCATCCCCCTGCCGGAAAAGCGGCGAGAGTTTGAGCGTTGCATCACCATCAAGGGTGCCTCTGAAAACAACCTGAAAAACCTGAATGTAAAGATTCCACTGGGGGTAATGACCTGCGTCACTGGCGTATCCGGCTCCGGTAAATCCACCCTGGTGATTGACACCCTGCACAAGGTGCTTTCCCAGCGTTTGTACCGTAGTCGCGAAAAAGCGGGGGCTTACAAAGAGATAAAAGGTCTGGAGTATCTGGATAAGGTAATCAATATTGACCAATCACCCATCGGCCGCACCCCACGCAGTAATCCTGCCACCTATACCGGAGTTTTTACTGATATTCGCGACCTTTTTGCCGGACTGCCGGAATCAAAAGTACGCGGCTATAAACCAGGGCGTTACTCCTTTAACGTGAAAGGCGGACGCTGCGAAGCCTGCTCCGGTGACGGTATTTTAAAGATTGAAATGCACTTTCTGCCAGATGTTTACGTACAGTGCGATGTCTGCCAGGGTGCCCGCTACAATCGGGAAACCCTGGAGGTTAAATATAAAGGCAAATCAATTGCCGATATTCTGGATATGACTGTGGAGCAGGCAGCAGATTTCCTGGGGGCAATCCCCAGAATCAAAAACAAGCTGCAAACATTGCTGGAAGTGGGGCTTGGCTACATAACCCTGGGGCAGGCTGCCACAACTCTTTCCGGCGGCGAAGCCCAGCGTGTAAAGTTGGCCAAAGAGCTTTCCCGCCGCGCCACCGGTCGCACTATTTATATTCTGGATGAGCCAACCACCGGTTTACATTTTGATGATATCCGCAAACTGCTGGAAGTCTTGCACCGCCTGGTTGATACCGGCAACAGCATCGTGATTATTGAGCATAACCTTGATGTAATAAAAACCGCTGACTGGATTATTGATCTTGGACCTGAAGGAGGTAACCTGGGTGGAGAAATTGTGGCAACAGGAACTCCTGAACAGGTGGCAAAAATCACCAAATCCTGGACAGGCAGGTTTTTAAGAAAAATGCTGGAGTAAACGAGGACATTATATGCGTAAACGTGTCGTAATTGCCGGAATGGGCTTTGCAGGAATCCGTGCCGCCCAGACCCTTGCCGGCAGCGGGATGGAAGTAATTCTTATAGATCGTAACAACTATCATCTCTTCCAGCCGCTGCTCTACCAGGTGGCAACTGCCGGACTTGAGCAGGAATCCATCGCCTATCCGGTACGAGCCTTGATCAGGGGATGGAACAACCTGTTTTTCAGAATGACTGAAGTAACCGGTCTTGATCTGGACAAAAAGCGGTTGTACACCTCCACAATCAATCTTGATTACGATTACCTGATTCTGGCTGGCGGCAGTGTTACCAACTATTTTGGCAACAAAGGGGTGGCAGAAAACGCACATGACCTGAAAAAGCTGACCGATGCCGAATCATTACGCAACTCTGTTTTGAGCTGCTTTGAACAGGCTGTACAGGTAAAAGACAAAGAACTGCGCCGCCAGCTGCTCACCTTTGTTGTTGTGGGCGGCGGTCCCACAGGTGTGGAATTTGCCGGCGCACTTTCTGAACTGATCCGTTACGTGTTCCGCAAAGACTACCCCACCTTAAACCTTGATGAAACCCGCGTGCTTTTGCTGGAAGCTGCACCGGAGATTCTGGGAGCAATGCCGCCAAAACAACGCCAATACGCAAAGGAAAGGCTGGGGAAAATGGGGGTTGAAGTCCATTGCAACACCCTTGTTTCCGATGCAGAGCCAGGCATTGTCAAGCTTGCCAATGGTGAAGAAATCCCCTCCAAAACCCTCTTCTGGTCAGCCGGCGTAAAGGCAGCACCCCTGGCTGACCTTATTCCTGTTGAAAAAGGACATGCCAACCGGATTAAGGTAAATCCGGATTTAAGTCTGCCCGGCTATCCCGATGTTTTTATTGCAGGTGATATGGCGTTTGTGCAGCAAAACGGCGCACCCTTGCCAATGGTGGCTCCGGTGGCGATGCAACAGGGTCGCCACGCTGCACGCAATATCATCAGCCTGGAAAGGGATGAAAAAACCGAGCCTTTCCGTTACCGCGATAAAGGCAGTATGGCAACCATAGGTCGCAGCTCTGCCGTGGCAACCGG
>Ga0265295_1002987_pt1 | contig 25457 bp, 17 predicted proteins | sample Munlansysbiofilm_FD_192503 | JGI IMG/M metagenome (GOLD analysis project Ga0265295, IMG submission 192503) | Leachate microbial communities from a municipal landfill in Southern Ontario, Canada - Methane capture system biofilm | ecosystem: Engineered > Solid waste > Landfill > Unclassified ... | reverse complement strand
CCTAGATGCAACAGAGGAACAACTTGATTTCAAGACAATATATGGTAGTGCCAAACAGGGCTGGATGTCAACTGACTGGAAAAATCCAACACAAGATATAACAGCCCTTCTCGATACTATAATAGATGAGATTCCGGAACCGGAAGAGCTTGAGGGTACACCTCAATTACTTATCTCCTCCTTGGAGTATTCTCCATATGTTGGTAGAATAGCCATTGGAAGGCTTCATAGAGGAATCCTTAAACCTGGGATGAATCTCACCTTATGTAAAAGAGATGGTGTGAGCAAAGAGAAGGTTAAAATCAAAGATCTAATGATTTTCTTAGGTCTGGAAAAGGCAAAAGTTGATTTTGTTAAGAGTGGAGATCTTTGTGCTGTGGTAGGTATTGAGGGATTTGAGATAGGAGATACATTGGCAGATGCAGAAAGTCCAGAGGCTTTGCCGCCAATTGCTATTGATGAGCCAACAATGAGTATGTTGTTTACAATAAACGACTCTCCTTTTTTTGGTAAGGAGGGTAAACTTGTAACATCAAGGCACCTTAAAGATAGGTTGGAAAAGGAGCTTGAAAAAAATCTGGCATTAAAGGTTAAAGAGGGGCAGACAGCAGACTCCTTTATAGTTTACGGAAGAGGTGTTCTACATCTCTCTGTACTTATTGAGACAATGAGGCGCGAGGGATTTGAGGTTCAGGTTGGTCAGCCAAAGGTATTGGATAAAACAATTAATGGTATGAGGTGCGAGCCTGTTGAGCATCTTACCATAGACCTCCCGGAAGAGATGGTTGGACGGGCTATTGAGATGGTTACAAGGAGAAAAGGATCTCTGTTACATATGGAACACAGAGGCGAAAGGGTTCATCTTGATTTTGACATACCTTCAAGAGGTCTCATAGGATTGAGAAGCAATCTTATGACTGCAACTCAAGGTGAGGCTGTTGTCTCACATAGATTCAAGGCTTATGAGCCATTTAAAGGTGAAATTGAGAAGAGGACAAATGGGTCTCTAATTGCAATTGAGACCGGTACGGCCATAGCATATTCAATGGATAAACTTCAGGATAGGGGCAAATTTTTCATACATCCGGGAGATGAGATTTATGCAGGACAGGTAGTTGGGGAGAATTCTCGTGGAGATGATATGGGAATAAACCTTTGCAAAACCAAAAAACTGACAAACGTAAGGGCTTCCGGTACAGATGATAAAGCTATGTTAACTCCTCCGGTTATTTTTTCTCTTGAAGAGGCTCTTGAATACATTCAGGAGGATGAACTTGTGGAACTTACTCCAAAATCAATCAGACTTAGAAAGATATATCTGGATGAGAATGAGAGAAAAAGGAGAAAGAGTTAACAATAGGTTTGTATTTTGAAAAAATAGATTAACTTTGCAGGCTCATTTTAGATATGAGTAAAGCAGTTCATAACGATTTTCTGATCCCTATAAAAGGGCTGTCAACCGGGAAACACAAGTACACTTTCACGCTGGACACCCCTTTCTTCGACAGGTTTGATGAAACGCTGTTGACAGAAGCTGATTTAACTGCAACTATTGTTCTTGACAAACAGCCACTGTGGATAGGAGTGTCAGGTGTTGTGAAGGGAGAGATAATTACTGAATGCGACAGATGCCTGGATGAGCTGAGGATTCCTCTGGAAACAGATGTGAGGCTTATTGTGAAGTTTGCAAGAAGTGAAGGAGAGGAGGATAGCGATGAGGTAATGATACTGGACCCGGGAGAAGCAGAGCTCAATCTGGAACAGTTTTTTTATGACTATGTTTGCCTTAGTCTTCCATTACAAAGAGTTCACAATGAAGGTGAATGCAATAGTGAAATGGCAAAAAAACTTGAGGCACTTTCGTACAGAGATGCTAAAAAAGAGTTCCTTGAGAACTCACCTTTTGGAAAACTAAAAGATTTGTTGAATTAAATAGATAAAAGATAGAAAAATGGCACATCCAAAACACAGAATTTCCAAGACACGCAGAGATAAGCGCAGGACTCACTACAAGGCAGAGGTGCCTACGCTTGGAACTTGTTCAAACTGCGGAGCAGCTGTTCTTTATCACAGAGTATGCCCAGAGTGCGGCTTCTACAGAGGACGTTTGGTAATTGAAAAACCAACCGCTTAATTTCAACCTGGTGTAAGGTAGAGTTTTGTACTTTACTGCCGGATCAATTTCCCGCAGTGGTGCAATTTGTAGGGTAGGCTGAAAGTTTTGGCACAAATTGTGTGCAATATCACAAAACCAGTTGTTCTAATACAGCACTAAACCTATTTCTGATGAGTACTAAAAGAGCAATCATTACCGGAATTGAAGCTTTTCTGCCGGAATACATTCTCACAAACGATGAAATATCTACTATGGTTGACACAACCGATGAGTGGATAATGTCAAGAATTGGTGTGAGAGAGAGACGAATTTTAAAAGAGGATGGACTCGGAACATCCTATATGGGAGCTGAGGCAGTAAGGAGGCTTCTTGAAAAGACAGGGACCAATCCGGATGATGTGGATATGGTTCTTTGTGCAACAGTATCACCTGATATGCTTTTTCCTGCAACTGCAAATATAATTTCAGATAAAGTTGGAATTACTAATGCCTGGGGTTACGATATTAACGCTGGTTGCTCTGGTTTTCTATTCTCTTTTGCTACAGCATCTGCATTTGTTCAGAGTGGACAATCAAAAAAGATGGTCCTTGTTACAGGAGAGAGAATGTCTTGTATGACAGATTATACAGATAGAACTACCTGTCCACTCTTTGGTGATGCAGCAGTTGCGATGTTGATTGAGCCAACAGAAGATGATAATCTTGGTTTGTTTGATCAGATACTGAGAGTAGATGGAATAGGTAGACACTATCTATATCAAAAAGCCGGAGGATCTCTCTATCCTCCTACACAGGAGACTATTAAAAACAGAGAACATTATATTCATCAGGATGGCCAAACAGTATTTAAGTATGCTGTAAGCAGAATGGCCGATGTCTCAGTTGAGATAATGGAAAAGAATTCCCTAAAAGCAGAAGATATTGCTTATCTTATCCCTCATCAGGCTAATATGAGGATCATAGAGGCTACTGGAAAGAGAATGGGACTCACGCCTGAAAAGATCCTTATAAATATTGAGAAATACGGAAATACTGCAGGAACATCAATACCACTTGTTTTGTGGGAGTATGAAAAGAATTTTAAAAAGGGTGATATTCTTGTAATATCTGCCTTTGGCGCAGGATTCACTTGGGGCTCATTGCTTTATAAATGGGCTTACTAACAATTTTTTGATGGCCCTATAGTTCAAGGGATAGAACGGAAGTTTCCTAAACTTCAGATTCGCGTTCGAGTCGCGGTGGGGCTACAGGAGGAGAGAAATATTTTCTCTCCTCCTTTTTTATACTAATTAAAAAATAGTAAAAGGTGATACTTAATTTATAAAAAATGTATCTTTGAATCATAAAACAATCAAACTGACTATGAAAAGACATCTATTTTTTCTTATTCTATTAATTTTTGCCGGATCATCCGTTTTAAAATCTCAAGAGAATAAAATCTCTTATAAACTTGGTGGCTTTGTAGAATTTAAGAGCTATTATGATGATTATCGCTCTAGAGTTTCAAGGTATGACCACATCTTTTTTTACCCTTTAGCTCCAAAACTTTCATCAACCGGTGTGGATTTAAACGAGACAGGCTCTCTCAATTTTTCAGTTGCAACTTCAAGATTGTCATTCACCCTTTCAGGACTAAAACTTTTAAATGCAAATATTTCAACTTATGTTGAGGCGGACTTTACAGGCTCTGCTGAGACATATATAGGTATGTTAAATTTGAGACACGCATATATAAATATTGAGTGGGAAAAGAGTTCTCTTATTTTTGGTCAGACAGATCACCTGACAAGTGTTAAAGAGGTAGTAGGCCAAACAGTTGGATTTGGTGCAGGATACCCTTTTAATCCGCTTAACAGAAATATGCAGATAAGGTTTACTCACAAGTTCTCAAAAAATATGACTCTTATAATGGCTGCTCATATGTTCAGTGGCCATAACTCACTAGGTCCTTCAAAAGCTCAGGCGCAAGCTGGTATGCCAAATCTCCAGGTACAAATGAAATTTGGGAGTACAGACAAACTGTTTGGCGGTATTACATTTGGTTATAAACTCTTGAAACCAAGGGTAGCAGATAACAATAACCTTTACAAGAAAACTATTGGTTCTTATGATATTAATGCCTTCTTCCGTGCTAACATTGCTCAAGGATACACACTTCGTCTTTGGGGTATATACGGGGAGAATCTTTCACACCTTGGAATGATGGGTGGTTATGGAAAATATGTTGATTATCTTTCAAGTTCAACATCTCCAATTGCGGACTACCCTTACGCAAATATTAAGGCATATTCAACCTGGATTGATTTTGAATCACCTTACTTTAAAAATTTCAAACTTGGTATTTTTGCAGGCTATCAGAAAAATCTGGGTACAAGTAAGACGATGGATATGTCAATGTCAGGAGGTACCTATTTGTATGGTTTTTACAAAGACCCTAACCTTAACTGGTTCTCAAGAATTTCTCCAAGAATTACCTATACTATCTCAAAGAAACTTATCTTTGGACTTGAATACTCTCTTTCACACGCAAGATGGGCTAAGAGTGTAGATATGTATTTCAAGCCGGTTGAACAATTTGATGTAAATCATAACAATCGTATTGAATTTATGGCCAAATATTTGTTTTAATATTATTGAATGAAGATAGGCAGGAGAGACTTGCTTTGGAATTATGGCGCCAGTTTTATGAGGGTAGCATCTGCCCTCATAATTCTGCCGCTTATTTTAAAAATGCTCTCACCTGAAGATTATGGTTTGTGGAGCATAATGCTTAGTATAAAAGCAATAACAGAGTTACTCGATTTTGGTTTCTCTCCAACATTCTCCAGGGCTGTAACATATGTATATAGTGGAGCAAAGAGTTTTAAAGCCACAGGTTTTGATCCGGTAAAGGAGGGAGGAGAGATAGATTATTCTCTTTTGGGAGCTCTTATTAAGGCTGTAAAACGGTTTTATGGCTCAGTTGCTCTTGTTCTGATAATTTTTCTTGGCTCGGTGGGTATCTTTTACCTTGAGCATATATTAGAGGGTTATGGTGGTGATCTCATAATGGCTAGGGTTTCGTGGTACTTATACGGGGCGCTTTTGTGTTATCAGTTTTATACATACTACTACGATTCAATGCTAGTGGGAAGGGGTATGATTAAAAGAGCAAGACAGATAGTAGTTCTTTCTCAATCGTTACATATAATTGTTGCCTCAATATTATTGATTTTAGGTTATGGCATAGTCTCAATGGTTGTTGGACAGATAGTTTCTGTAACAGTTAACAGAATTCTAGCTTACAATGCCTTTTACGATTCATCTACTAAAAAGAGACTTAGTTCTGTAATTCCTTATTCTTGGAAAGATACTCTTAAAAACTTATGGAATACAGCCTATAAATCTGGCCTTACCGGATTAAGCTGGATTGTATCAAACAGAATGCTTGCTGCATTTGCAGGTTTATATATTCCTTTATCTGTTATTGGTGATTATGGACTAAGTAAACAAGTTGCAGAGATAACATATACTTTATCTGTTGTTTGGTTTGTTACTTTTTATCCCAAGATTACTCAGCATAAGATTACAAACAATATTTTTCAGCTTAAAAGGATGTACTATAAAGCAATTATTGTTGCAAGTGCTGTATTTGTGTTGTCTCTTGCAGGAACTCTTATTCTTGGAGATGTTTTATTGAATTTTATTGGAAGTCAAACCCAATTTATTGAAAACTGGCTTTTAATAATTCTTTTAATATCGGCTTTACTAGATGGATTTACTTATATCTCAACCTCTATCCTTTTGGCTGGAAATGAGGTGCCTCATTATAAGGCTCAGCTCGTTACTGCAATTGTAACGGTTATTATTCTGTTTCTCTTCCTTCACTTTACCTCGTATGGTTTAATTGCAATTGTACTTGTTCCTTTAGCATCCAATCTATTCTATAACCATTGGAGATGGGCATCTGTTGTTATCAACTCTTTTAAAGAGCAAGAGGATGTCTCTGTTTAACGAGAACATCCCCTTAAATCAATTACTCTGCAAGAGCTCTCCCTGCTTCAAATCCTGATGCAAAAGCCTCCCAATTAAAAATGACGAACATTGCAATTATAGCAACAAAAGCCAATGCAATCCAAAACCCTACCTTTTTCTTCTTATTTTTCATATTAATAAAGAGTTTTAACCTCTTCAAAAATAACTCACATATTTTCATTTGTGCAAAATAGTTAACTTTGACTTGAAGATTTATCCAATACTGGAAATCTCTTATGCAATTCTGAAATTTTATGACTAAAGCTAGATTTATTGGAGTATTCGGTAGACGAAATTCTGGAAAAAGCTCCTTGATAAACAGACTTTCAGGAGAGGATGTAGCAATAGTATCCGAGACTCCCGGGACTACTACTGACCCTGTTAAAAAGAGGATGGAAATTTTTGGGCTTGGACCTGCAGTTCTTGTTGATACTGCCGGGATTGATGATGAGGGTGCACTTGGTGCCAAGAGAGTAGAAAAGAGCAGGCAGGTAATTAAGCAAATTGATTTAGCAATTTTAATCTACACAAATAATTCATTTGAAACATTTGAGAAGGAGCTTGTTAATCAGTTTAGAAAAGAGTCTGTCCCATTTATTATTCTTCATAATCAGTCAGATATGATTCCAATGGATAGAGAAATTGCACTTGAGTTAACTGCTAAGTACAAGTGTGATGTTCTTGAATTCTCCTGTGCAATGTTGGATGAGATGGTGCAGAAATTAATGGTGGAAAATCTTATTTCACTTATTTTAAAAAATATTGAAAGTAGCTTTTTTGTAAAGAGAGGAATGTTCGATAATTTGGTAAACCCCGGTGATAATATTCTATTGGTTACACCAATAGATAGTGAAGCTCCTGAAGGAAGACTCATATTACCCCAGGTTAATGCAATAAGGGAGATTCTTGATTCAGGTGGTATTGCAACTGTTCTACAGCCAGCTCAAGTTAAAGATTTTATTAAATCTGCTAAAGGGAAAATATCTCTAGTAGTTACAGATAGTCAGGCTTTTGAACAGGTAAATAATGATATTCCGAAGGATATTCCTTTGACTGGATTCAGTATACTTCTTGCCTATAGTAAATCAAATTTTGAAAAGTATATGGATGGGACTCCCACTATTGATAATCTTAAAGATGGTGACCGTGTCCTTATATTAGAGTCCTGTTCACATCACAGTTCCTGTGATGATATTGGAAGAGTTAAAATACCAGCTCTGCTTAAGAGGAGAAGTGGCAGTATAATTGAGTGGGATGTTGTTGCCGGATTAGATTTAATTAAAAGACCCATAAATGATTATGCTCTTGTTATTCAATGTGGTGGTTGTATGATTACTCAAAGGCAATTGTGGTCTAGACTAAAGGATGTTATTGAGGCAGGAGTTCCGGTTACCAATTATGGTATGGCTCTTGCGTGGTGTATGGGTATTTACGAGAGGGCTATTGAACCTTTGATTAAAATTCAAAAATAGAATGAGCATTAAGTTAAGGGGAGTTTCAACAAGGGATGAGATTATTGCGATATTGTCTGAAGAGAATCCTGATAAAATATCTGAAATTCTGGACGAAGCATATAAGGTTAAAATTGAGAATATTGGGAGTAAAGTATACCTCAGAGGACTTATTGAACTTTCAAATATCTGTATAAAGAATTGCCTCTATTGTGGTATACGATTAGATAATAAAAATGTTCACAGATATGAACTTTCAGAGAAACAGGTGTTGGATGGTGCCGAATTTGCACTAAAAGCAGGATATGGTTCTCTGGTCCTTCAAGCAGGCGAAAGAACATCTCCTAAGTATACCAGCTATGTAACTGATCTAGTTAAAAAGATAAAACTTATATCAGATGGGAAGCTGGGTATTACTCTTTCATTGGGAGAGCAGACAATTGAAACTTACAGAGAGTGGTTTGAAGCAGGAGCTCATAGATATCTTTTAAGGATTGAGAGTTCAGACCCCAAACTCTATTCAAAAATTCATCCTAATAATAACTTACACTCTTGGAAGAGACGGGTTCAAGCAATCAAAGATTTAATCACAACCGGTTATCAGACTGGAACAGGTGTGATGATTGGACTTCCTTACCAAACTGTTGAAAATCTAGCTGATGATCTTCTCTTTATTAAAAATATTGGTGTTCATATGGTGGGAATGGGTCCATATCTAAAACACTCTGAAACGCCGCTCGGTCAACTTGGTGTAAATTCAACAAATCTTAGTATGACTCTTAAAATGGTAGCTGCACTAAGGCTACTTATGCCTCGTATCAATATTGCAGCTACAACTGCTATGCAGGTACTTGACTCTTTTGGCAGAGAGAGAGCGATACTAGCCGGGGCTAATATAATTATGCCAAATATGACTATTACAGAGGTACGCGAAGATTACCAGATTTATGAAAATAAACCAGGTATAAATGATGATGCAGATTTATCCAAAAGTAAACTTGAAGAAAATTTAAGTAAAATGGGTATTGAGATAGGGTGGAATGAATGGGGGGACTCAAGAGCTTTTCAAGGTTAGTTAAATTCTGTTTTCGTAAGCCTTCCTTAATAAAATATCAATATTTCTCCTAATTGCTACTGCTGTTATTGTTGCTCCGGAATAGCTGTCAGCTGGTGCCTTGGCGTTCATTGCCTCTCTAATTGTAAGACCTTCCCAAGATTTAAAAAAGTTTTGATATCTGAGCATATCTATATATGACTGTGTTTCGTAATGAGAGAGCATCGAAACTCTTTTTATTTTTTTGTTCTTATCAAGAATTATCATTACAGGTGTTGATCCGTGATATCCTTTGATGTCATTTGAGTATGGTTTGCTTGACATACAATAGCCAACAATCTCTTTTTTATTGTCTAAAATTTTATGCCAGACATCGTTTATCTGAACAATCTCAGTTGCTTGGGAGATAATGCTTTTAACCTCCTGAAACCCGGAGATCTCTTTTAAAACGGGAATATCTCTACCTCTTTCTTTGCCTTGTGATAGTATAATTCCGCTAAATGCAAAAAAAAAGACTAGAGATAACAAAAAGCTCTTTTTCATACTGTAATATATTTTACTATTTAGACAAAAAGAGCCGGCAAAGGTTTACTATGCCGGCTCAAAAAACTTATAAAATCATAGATTCCTATTTGTACTCCTTAATTGCTGCTTGAGCTGCTGCAAGTCTTGCTATAGGAACTCTGAAAGGTGAGCAAGATACATAGTTCATACCAATTTTATGACAGAACTCTACAGACTCTGGATCTCCTCCGTGTTCGCCACAGATTCCTATCTTGAGTTTTGGATTTGTATTTCTTCCACCTTTGATTCCAATGTCAACAAGTTTACCAACAGATGACTGGTCAAGTGTTTGGAATGGATCTGCTGAAAGAACCTTTTGAGAAAGATATCCGCCCATAAATGCTCCAATATCGTCCCTTGAGAATCCAAATGTCATCTGAGTGAGGTCATTTGTTCCAAACGAGAAGAATTGCGCAGTTTTTGCCATCTCCTCTGCAAGTAAAGCGGCTCTTGGAATCTCAATCATTGTGCCGTAAAGATATGATATTGTTACACCAAATTTCTTCTCAACTTCTGAATGGATTTTGTCGCAGATTACCTTCTGATGATCAAGTTCGTTTACAGTAACTGTAACAGGAACCATTATCTCTGGTTGAGGATTGAAGCCCTCATTAATAAGTTCAGCTGTAGCTTCAAAAATTGCTTTAAACTGAATTTCAGAAATTTCAGGATAAGTAATACCGAGACGAACACCTCTGTGTCCCATCATTGGGTTTACTTCGTGAAGTGATTCTCCTCTCTTCTTAATCTCTTCAATTGTTATTCCTAGCTCTTTTGCTAACTCTGATTGCTTTTCACCAGCTTGTGGTACAAATTCGTGAAGAGGTGGGTCAAGTAATCTGAATGTAACAGGCTTTCCGTCCATTACTTTCATTGTTCCTTTTACTGCCTCTTTTACATATGGCTCCAGTTCCGCAAGAGCGTTCTTGCGTTCATTTATGTTCTTTGCAAGAATCATCTTGCGAAGTTTAGATAGTGGGGCCTCTGAATTCAAACCATAGAACATATGCTCAATACGGAACAGACCAATACCTTCAGCTCCAAAGTTAATTGCATTTTGAGCATCTTCAGGAGTATCAGCATTTGTCCTTACTCCCAAAACTCTGTATTTGTCTACAATGTTCATATACTCTACAAAACGTGGATTCTCTGTAGCACTCATTGTTTCAATTGCTGAGTCGTAAACAAATCCTTTTGATCCGTTCAGAGAGAATATAACACCCTCTTTATATGTCTTGTCAGCTATAGTGAGTGTCCTTTTGTGAAGGTCAATATGAAGTTGATCACAACCTACAATACAGCATTTACCCCATCCGCGGGCAACAAGTGCAGCGTGTGAAGTCATACCTCCGCGGGCAGTTAGCAGTCCGTCTGCTGCTCTCATACCCTCAACATCTTCAGGATTTGTCTCCTCGCGAACCAAGATAACATTCTTGCCAGCAGCGGCCCATTCAACAGCATCTTCTGCAGTAAATACAATTTGGCCAACTGATCCACCTGGACCTGCTGGAAGACCTCTTGCTATAACAGAAGCTCTTTTTTCAGATAAAGGGTCAAGAATTGGGTGCAGTAGCTCGTCAAGTTGAGCAGGGGCAACTCTCATTACAGCTGTCTTTTCGTCAATAAGACCTTCGTGGAGCATATCCATAGCCATATTAAGGGCTGCAAGTCCAGTTCTTTTACCAACACGGCACTGAAGCATCCAGAGTTTACCATCTTGAATTGTAAACTCAATGTCCTGCATATCTTTGAAGTGTCTCTCAAGGTTATTTTGAATTGCATCAAGCTCCTTGTAGACTACAGGCATACCTGTTTCAAGAGATGAAAGGTGTTTGTTTTGGTCGTTCTTTGTAGATTCGTTTAGTGGGTTTGGTGTACGTATACCTGCAACAACATCTTCTCCCTGAGCGTTAACAAGCCACTCTCCATAGAATTTGTTCTCTCCGGTAGCTGGGTTTCTTGAGAAGGCTACACCTGTTGCAGAGTTGTCTCCCATATTACCAAATACCATTGCCTGTACGTTTACTGCTGTACCCCATTCATCAGGAATGTTTTCAATTCTTCTGTAAGAGATTGCACGTTTACCATTCCAAGATTTAAACACGGCTCCTACACCTCCCCAAAGCTGCTCATATGCATTGTCTGGGAAAGGCTTGCCGAGTACTTCAACAACTCTTCCTTTGAAAGCGTCGCAAAGTTGAATAAGATCCTCTTCTGTAAGATCTGTATCACTCTTATAGCCCTTTTTTGTTTTAACTTCTTGGAGCATTTTGTCTAGCTGAACACGAATTCCTTTACCCTCTTCAGGTTCAACGCCCTCTGCCTTCTCCATTACAACGTCTGAATACATCATAATAAGACGACGATATGCATCATAAACAAATCTAGGGTTGCCGGTCTTTTTAATAAGACCTGGAATTGTATCTGAACAGAGACCAATGTTAAGAACAGTCTCCATCATTCCTGGCATAGAACTTCTGGCACCGGAACGGCAAGAGATAAGTAGAGGATTCTCCTTATCGCCGAATTTCATCTCCATAACAGCTTCGGTTTTTGCCAAAGCATCATCTACCTCTTTTTTAAGTTCGGCAGGAAACTGCATGTTGTTCTTGTAAAACTCAACACAAGTCTCTGTAGTGATAGTGAAACCTGCGGGAACCGGAATATCCAGTTTGCACATTTCAGCAAGGTTTGCGCCTTTACCACCAAGCAGATTCTTCATTGAGCCGTCTCCTTCAGCATCTTTGCCTCCGAAAAAATAAACTCTTTTAAAATCAGACATATTTATAATTATTTGGGTTATTTTCCAATAGGGGTGCAAATATAACAAAAAAAACCTTACAATAGTTTGCCAGCTAGTTCTGATAGCTCGCTCCTCTCACCCTTAGTGAGATTAATGTGACAGAAGAGCTCCTGACCATACATTTTTTCGCTTAAATGTGTGAGTCCGTTTGAGTGAATGTCTAAGTAAGGTGAATCTATCTGGTGGATGTCACCGGTGAAAATAAGCTTTGAACCTTCACCTGCTCTTGTAATGATAGTTTTAATTTCGTGAGGTGTTAAATTTTGAGCCTCATCAACAATGAAAAATACGTTTGAGAGGCTTCTGCCTCTTATGTATGCAAGTGGAGAAATCAAGAGTTTTTCTGTTCGGAGCATCTCTTCAATTCTAATATTTTCCTTACTTGTATCTCTAAATGTTTTTTTGATTACAGAAAGGTTATCAAATAGTGGTAACATAAATGGACCTAGCTTCTCTTTAATGTCTCCGGGTAAAAATCCCATATCCTGATTTTGAAGAGGTATTACAGGTCTGGAGAGGAGTATCTGGTCAAACTCTTCTTCTTGAGCAATTGCAGCTGCAAGTGCCAGAAGGGTTTTTCCGGTTCCTGCCATTCCTGTAAGTGAGACTAGTTTAATCTCCGGATTTAGCAGAGCATCAATGGCAAATGCCTGTTCGTCATTTCTTGGCTCAATTCCGTAAGCATTAATTTTTTTTATTCCAATTATCGAATCTGTAAGCGAGTTATACCTGGCAAGTACGGGATGAGAACTCTCTTCTCTCTCAATTTTGAATAATTGATTTGCTACAGCGTTTTTTATCCTGAGCTCTTTAAGGGTTGAGCCACTACCATAAAAAAGTTTATCAATAGCAGGTTGGGGGATATCTTTAATTGTAATAACCTCTTTGTGAATGCTGGCAACTTGTTCTTCTGTTACTCTGTCTGTAAGGTAGTCTTCAGCCATTATCCTCAGGGCTTTTGCCTTCATCCTAAGATTAATGTCTTTTGTGACGAGTACTACTACTCTGTCTGCATTATTCTCTTTAATCCAGTGAGTGGTAGCGAGTATTCGGTGATCTTGTGTATCCTCAAAGAAAGATTCAGCCATTTGTGTACTGAATGGGTGTCCGAGCTCAATTTTTATGAGCCCTTTACCTTTTCCAATTTTAACTCCTTTGTCAAATAATTGGTTGTCAGTAATTTTATCCATTTCTCGCACAAATTCTCTCGCGTTGTAATTGATCGTATCGTTACCTTTTTTAAACTTGTCTAACTCCTCAATTACGCTAATAGGGATGACAATGTCATTCTCCTGAAAATTGTGAATGGATCTAAAATCGTGAAGAATCACATTTGTGTCCAACACGAAAATTTTTGGCTGTTTAATCTTTTTCATTTTAAACTATTTTATTTGTTCAATCCACCGTCTGGCATTTATAAACATCTCAAACCAAGGGGTTATCTCCTCCATTGCCCTTTTGGAAGGATAGTTGGCCCAATTGTGTGGATGGATGCAACGCTCAGGATGTGGCATCATTGCAAGATGCCTGCCGTCAAGACTGCAGACTCCTGCAATGCCATCAGGTGATCCGTTTGGATTTGCCGGGTAATCTGTATAGTTATACTTGAGTGCTGTTTTAAAGCTTTTCACTCCTTCTTGGAAAGAGAACTTCCCCTCTCCATGTGCGACCCATATTCCTAAAGAGGAATTTTCGAGTGATTTAAGCATAATAGCAGGTGACTCTTCGATAGTAACTCCCACAAAAGCGCTCTCATATTTGTGACTATCATTATGAACCATTTTCGGAGATCTCTCTCTCTCTTCTGGAGTAATGAGCCCCAATTCTGCCATCAATTGACATCCATTGCAAACACCTAAACTTAGAGTGTCGCTCCTTTTGTAGAAATTGTCAATTGCTTGTTTTGCTTTGTCATTGAACAAGAAAGCTCCGGCCCAACCCTTTGCAGATCCGAGTGTATCTGCATTTGAGAATCCTCCAACAAAAACCGCCATATTAACATCTGTGAGCCCCTCTCTGCCTGAGATGAGGTCTGTCATATGTACATCTTTAACTCTAAAACCAGCTTTATATAGTGCCCAAGCCATCTCTCTGTCACCATTTGAACCTTTCTCTCTAATGATTGCTGCAACCGGAGAGTTTTTTGAAGTGCTATCCGGTATATTGTATAGATTTGTCTCTCCTGAGAAGTTTGCCGGGAACTTATAAAAAAGAGGTTGCTGACTATAATTTTCAAAGCGTTTTAAAGCAAGCTCTTTGCCTGTTTGTCTTATATCGTGAAGGAATGAAGTTTTCATCCAAAGTGTTCTCATATGATCAATGTCAAATGAGACGCTATGTTTGAAAAGAGTAATCTTACCCTCTCTCTTATCAACCCACTTGCCAATATTATATATCACAATCCCATTATTGTCAGATTTCTCTTCTATTTTGGAGAGGTCAGAACTATTTACCTGAACTAGCACCCCCGGTGATTCTGAGAAGAGAATCTTAATTATATCTCTCTCTTGTGTTACGTTTAGATTAACGTCAAATCCTCCCTCTTTATTTGGAAATGATAATTCAAGGAGTGAAGTGATAAGACCACCGGCAGAGATATCGTGTCCGGCTAGAAGTAATCCATCCTTAATGAATTCCTGTACAGCGGTGAAGCATTTTACAAAATAATCTGAATCTGTAATATCTGGAGTTGAATTTCCTAATTGTCCTGTAACCTGAGCAAAAGCTGAGCCTCCCAATTCAAGACTTTTTTCTGTTAAAACTGTGAATGGGATGTATATTATGGATGTATTACTGCTTTTTGCAAATACAGGTTTTACTGTCACTCTAATATCTTGAGCCTCTGCTACTGCGGATATTATTACTGTACCCGGGGATAAAACTCTTTCACCATCTGGATATTTTTGAGTCATTGAAAGGGAGTCTTTTCCTGTGGGAATATTTACTCCAATCTCTACAGAAAAATCGCTGGCTGCTTTAACAGCCTTATATAATCTTGCATCTTCTCCCTGGTTCCTACATGGCCACATCCAGTTTGCAGAGAGTGAAACCCCTTTTATCCCTTGCTCAAGAGGTGTCCAGACAATATTTGTCAGAGCTTCAGCAATTGCAAGCCTGCTTCCGGCAGCAGAGTCAATGATGGCAGCTGCTGGAGCGTGTCCTATTGATGTAGCAATTCCTTTGTAATCTTTATAACCAATTGCTGTAACTCCAAGATTATTCAATGGAAGCTGAATCTCTCCGGCTGTCTGTTGAAGGGCAATTAAACCGCTTACAGATCTGTCAACTTTATTAGTTAGCCAATCTTTGGATGCAACAGAATCTAATTGCATTACCTGTTCGGTATAGTATATTATATCTTCACTATCATATTCCAAAGGATCAAATCTATCTTTAAACTCTGTATCCTCCATAATTGTCTTTGGAGTAGAACCTAGCAAATCCTTTACTTCAAGATCAAATGGTTTTTCAGAAGTGGCAGTGTTTACAAAAGTGAAGTTATGATTACCTGTTGCCTCTCCAACTACGTACATAGGTGCTCTCTCCCTATCTGCGACTCTGTTTGCCAGTTCAATATCTTTGTCCTTCATTATCATTCCCATACGTTCCTGGGATTCATTGCCAATTATCTCTTTTGCAGAAAGAGTGGGGTCGCCAACAGGAAGCTTATCAATATAGATATCTCCTCCGGTCTCCTCAACCAGCTCAGATAGAGAGTTAAGATGTCCCCCTGCTCCGTGGTCGTGTACTGAGACTATTGGATTGTTACCACTCTCTGCCAATGCACGGATTGCATTATAAACTCTCTTTTGCATTTCAGGATTAGATCTTTGAACTGCGTTAAGTTCGATGCTGTTTTTAAACTCTCCAGTAGCCACAGAGGATACTGCTCCTCCTCCCATACCAATTCTGTAGTTGTCACCACCCATTACAACAACTTTATCTCCCTTTTCCGGGGAGTCTTTAAGTGCCGATGCTTTTTTTGCGTATCCAACTCCCCCTGCAAGCATTATTACTTTGTCGTAACCATACTCTTTCCAACCCTCGGTATACTCAAATGTGAGCAAACTTCCACAGATAAGAGCCTGACCAAACTTATTGCCAAAATCACTAGCTCCGTTAGATGCTTTTGTGAGTATCTCTTGTGGAGATTGATATAACCACTCTCTTTCCGGGCTCTTCTCCCAGTCTCTACCCTCTGTGTCAAGTCTAGGATATGAGGTCATATAAACTGCTGTTCCTGCAATTGGAAAAGATCCTCTTCCCCCTGCCATCCTGTCTCTTATCTCACCCCCCGAGCCGGTTGCCGCTCCGTTGAAAGGCTCAACTGTAGTAGGGAAGTTATGGGTCTCGGCCTTAAGAGATATCACTGTATCCTCCTCTTTTGTTATGAAAAAGTCCGGTTGATCTGGAGTTAGCGGATGAAAAAGGGATAGTCGTGGTCCCTCAAGAAATGCACAGTTATCTTTATAAGCAGAAACTATTCTGTTTGGGTTTTCTTTAGAAGTTTTTTTAATAAGCTGAAAAAGAGATGATTCCATCTCTACTCCATTTATTATAAATCTGCCATTAAATATTTTATGACGACAGTGTTCAGAATTAACTTGAGAGAAACCAAATATCTCGCTATCTGTAAGCTTTCTGCCTAGTTTATCTGAGAGCTTTGCTAGGTAATCAATCTCTTCGGTGCTGAGGGCTAAACCCTCTTTTTCATTATAATCTGATATGTTTTCAACCAAAATTACTTCATCCGGCATATGCTCAATAGTGAAAATCTCCTGGCTGAGGTTGTTATAAACTCTCTGAAGCATTTTGTCATACACAATATCATCTTCACTTGAAAATGGATAAAACTCCTCCATTCTTGTGATTCCTGATATATTCATATTCTGGGTTATCTCAACGGCAGTTGTGCTCCAAGGGGTAATCATTTCTCTTCTTGGACCGGCGAAGTGCCCCTCAATACTCTCTTTCTCAATCTGTATTGCCTCTCCAAGCAACCATTTGAGAGCAACAAGTTCATTGTTGGTAAGCTCTTTGTTTGTTGCAACTGCAACCACTGTGTTCTGATTTGTTTTAAAGAATAGAATCATTGGTAATTTGATGATAATGTAATGAAGCCATAAAATTACTGCTTTTTAACCAATGTGTGAAAAATATGACCAATTTTGCACTAATATTAATAAGATTTGAGAAAGAAAAAGATGTTTGAAGATAATATTTACAATAAAGAGATTGAGTGGATATTCAATAAGTTTCCCTCTTATCAGAGGGTAGGTAACAGGGCTTTCAAGCCAGGTCTTGATACAATGAAGGAGTTTGATTCTCTTTTGGGGAGTCCTCATAGAAAGTTTATGACTATTCATATTGCAGGGACAAATGGAAAGGGCTCTGTTTCTCATATGCTTGCGTCAGTTTTGGAGAAGACCGGTCTTAAAACAGGTCTATACACATCGCCACATCTTATTGATTTTAGAGAGAGAATAAAAATTAACGGAGAGATGATTTCAAAAGAGGAGGTACTTGATTTTATAAACTTGCATAAATCTTTTATGATTGAGAAAGAGACATCGTTTTTTGAAATTACTACTGCAATGGCATTTGACCATTTCGCCAGAAATAATGTCGATATTGCTGTAATTGAGACGGGTTTGGGAGGAAGACTTGACTCAACCAATATTATAACACCCATTTTAAGTATAATAACAAATATTGCTCTTGATCACTGTGAATATCTGGGATATACCCTTCCAGAAATTGCTTATGAAAAGGGTGGTATAATCAAATCAGGAATCCCCCTTGTTGTTGGTGAGGTTTTAAATAATACTCGTCCAATTTTTGACAAGATATCCGTTGAACTTGGCTCTTCCCTGACTTATGCACAGGAGTCTAGATTTAAGGATGTAATGCCGGATGAGTATGAAGTTGATCTTAAGGGAGATTATCAGATTCACAATATTAGAACTGTATTAGCCTCTCTAAATATTTTAGGCCATAATAACCAATTTTTAAATAAGTGTGGAAAGAGATGGAGTGATGAGAATATTAGAAAAGGAATAAGTTCTGCTGCTAAAAGTACAGGATTGAGAGGAAGGTGGGAGAGGCTTTCTGAAATGCCTGAGATAATTTGTGATACCGGACACAATGCGAATGGCCTGAGAATAGTTTTTTCTCAATTAAGAAAACAGAGCTACAAGAGACTCTTTATTATCATTGGTTTTGTGGCAGAGAAAGATCTAGATAAAATCTTTGGCTATATGCCTAGAGATGCATACTATCTATTTACTCAAGCCTCAACAGAGCGTGCATTAAACTCAGAGAAGCTTAGAGAGAGATGTCAAAAAATTGGTTTTAAAGGTGAAACCCATTTGAGCGTTGAGTCAGCGTTATTAAAATTTAAATCCATTGTAAAAGATGGAGATCTCCTGTTTATTGGAGGCTCTACCTTTATTGTTGCAGATGCAATAATTTTTTTAGAAAATAATAATGATTTTTTTGCAAAATAAAAAAATGGGTATATCTTTGCACTCCCAAACGAAAAGAATGGGGCTGCAAATGGGAGCATAGCTCAGTTGGTTTAGAGCATCTGCCTTACAAGCAGAGGGTCGGGGGTTCGACTCCCTCTGCTCCCACAGAAGAGAGTATCAGTAATGATGCTCTCTTTTTTTCTTTTAGCATATTCTCCAAATTTTTATTAAATTTGGTTCACACTAAAAAGTAAATATTATGTCAATACTTAATGAGCACTATATATTTAGAAATGGGGTGAAGATACCAAAGATTGGTTTTGGAACCTGGCAAATTCCTCAGGAGTCGGTTACCAATGCTGTTTTGGAAGCAATTGAAATTGGTTACAGGCACATAGATACAGCACTTGCCTACAACAATGAAAAGGGAGTGGGAGCGGCTATAAAAAGATCTGAATTAGATAGATCTGAAATATTTATCACTTCAAAGCTTCCTGCAGAAATTAAGGGATATGACGAGGCTCTTTATTCATTTGAGAAGACTATGTCAAATTTAGCTCTGGAGACTCTTGATCTTTATCTAATTCACGCTCCCTGGCCTTGGACTGAGATAGGCAAGAATTGTACAAAAGAGAATATTGAATCCTGGCGAGCATTTGAGAGAATATATAAAGAGGGTAGAGTAAGAGCCATAGGTGTATCCAATTTTTCAGTTTCAGATCTAATGGCTATTGAGAATAATTCAGATACACCGCCAATGGCTAACCAGATTGCCTTTTACGCTGGTAGAACACAGGAGGAGATATTTAACTACTGCACAAGTAAGGGGACTCTAATTGAGGCATATTCTCCACTGGCAACAGGACGAGCTTTAAAAGACACTCTTTTAAACGAGATAGCCAAAACTTATGATGTTTCAGTTGCTCAATTATTAATAAGATTTACACTTCAGCGTGGAGCTCTACCTCTCCCAAAATCAGTAACTAAAGCTAGGATTGAGGAGAATTCAAAAGTAGATCATTTTACAATTTCAGATACAGATATGGTGAAATTGAGTAGTATAAAAAACGAATACAGATAAATATGGCTTAAGATATTTTTTTGAGATCTTCAATTCCGTATAGGATCATCTCCTCTGCCTGAGAGATGAGTTCTTCATTAATAACACCCATTGTTGCGCTCCTTTCAATCTCCTTTAAAACAGGGATAGCATAGTTAAGTCCTACTACAAAAAGATCAGAGATGATCTTATGTGCTGCGAATCTTAAGGCGTCAAAATCATCGGCTTTAGCGCTATTGGTTATAGACTTTAACATTCCGGGAGCATTTTCCAGGAATAGTTCCACTATCTCCATAAAAAACTCGTGATTTCCTTCAGACATCTCTTTAAGAAGAGACATATCCGGTGCAGGGTATTTGCTGGTTTCTGTTTGTGGCATTTTCAAATTTACATTTTTATAAATTTAATAAAAAAAGGCTAATATCCTAAATGTTCTCCTTTCGCTAACCTTTGAAAATGCAATAGGTGAGTCTCAAGGGAGTATACCCAGTGATTCCAGGTGTGATTACCCGGACTAAGAATTAATATATTTTTTAATCCAATAGAGTCACATTTTTCAGCGAAGTTTACAGAGCTTTTTAATAGTCCGTCACTTTTGCCGCAGCTTACAATGATTACTCTATCTCTGAAATGTTTATCACTATTTGCCTGAAATGTAAAATTGTCAAGTCTATTTATCGCTGACTCATTTTTATAGTTTAGATTTTCAGGTGTGTATGGGCCAAGAACTTTCACCATTTCTGTACTTTTAAGACGAGTATCTTCTAGATTAAGTACACCCGACATACTTCCTGCAGCTCGAAACCTTGTTATATCATCTAAAAATAGATTAATTGCCCCGTGACCACCCATACTTAACCCTGTAATAAAGGTTTTATCGGGATCAAGGTTATACTCTTTGTGAATCAAAGGATATAACTCGTCGTTAAAAAAACTACGCCACTGCATCCCTTGTGGCACTACGCTATTAACATACCAACTATTATAGAATCCGTCAGGAGTAATTATAATGAAGCCGAATTTGTCACTTATTTGCTGGAGGTCTGCTTTGTCACTCCAGTTTTTCCAGTTTCCGCTCCAACCATGTAAGAGAAATAGTGCAGGTAAAGATTCTCCATTGTATCCCGTAGGAGTATGAATAATTACAGTGTCATTGCATCCAAGATTATTTGAGTTAATTATAATCTGCTTTTTTGCTCCGGTAGCGTTAAGGGATAATAATAAAATTGTAATTAAGAGTAATAATCTATTTTTTTTCATTTCACAATATTGGGTTAGACATCTCCAAAAATAGGTTAAATTTGCATAGATTGGAATTTTAAAAATTTAACCCAAATACAAATGGTTATAATCCAGTGGTATAAAAAATATTTTCATATACTTTTTTTAGTTTTAGCTTCAATTGTTGCAACACTTATCATTCCTGGAGAGGGTAAATTTAAATTTGAATATCAAAGAGGAAGGCCCTGGTTGTACGAAACTCTTATTGCCCCGGTGGATTTTCCGGTACTTAAAAGTGAACAGGAGCTTAGATCTGAGAGGAATTTGGCTGCATCTAAAAGTCCTCTATGCTATAATCTGGATACTGAAGCAGTATTAAAAACCAGAGAGCAAATTTCTAAAGTCTTTAATGCGAACACCTCCGATACACTTAAAAAGATCGACAAACTTCTAAATTACCTTTATGAAAAGGGGATTGCAGACATCTTGGAAGAGAGTGGAAGGTTAACTGGTGTACTTGTCTCGGAAAGAGGCTACAGAGAGTTTGAAAAGCCGGCCGCTGAAATTTTCACTGTTGAGACGGCTATGTCATATATTAAAGAGAGGTTGGATTTGGGTCTGGAGTCATCGTTGAAGCTAAAGGCGGCCATAAAACCAAATTTTAGATATAACAAAAACGCAACTGAACTTGTCAGAAGAGAGGCTATCTCTACGATATCCCCCACTAAAGGGGTGTTATATGAGGGGCAGATAATTGCTGCAAAAGGTGAAACTGTAACAGCAGAAATTGAACAATTATTAGACTCTTACAAAGAGGAGTACGAAATAAGTATGGGCTATTCCGGAAGCATCTTGATGCTGAAATTTGGCCATTTTCTGATATGTTCTGCACTCTTTTTATTGCTATATATTATATTATATTTCTCTAAAAAAGAGGTGTTTAAAGAAAAGCGTAAGCTTTTGTTCATTATTCTATTGGTTCTGTTGTCAGTTCTTGTAACAGTTCTGGTTAGAGGTGTTAAGCCGGTTTATCTTTATGTAATCCCATATTCTGTGTTTGCTCTCTATTTGTGCTCTTTCTTTAATACAAGGGTTGTTCTTCCGGTCTATCTTGTAATAGTTCTTCCAGTTGTAGTAATTGCACAGAATGGAACAGAGATATTTATGATTAATCTATTTGCAGGAAGCATTACGCTTCTTGCTTATACATACTGGAGTAGAGGATGGATGCAGTTTGCTGTAGCCTTTGGTGTTTTCCTGACTTTGTCATCATCTTTTTCTGCATTTAGAATGATTGAAGATGGTACAATTCTAGATATTAATCCGGTTTATTTTGGATATTTTGCCTGGAATGCAATACTTATTGTTGCTACTTATCCTTTGATTTATCTATTTGAAAAGTTTTTTAGTCTTCTATCAAATCAGAGACTAAGAGATTTGGCTGATACAGAAAATCCGATTCTAGCAGAGCTCTCACAAAAAGCCCCGGGTACATTTCAACACGTTCTTCAGGTTGCAAATCTTGCAGAGAGTGCCGTCTCTGCAATTGGTGGATATTCAATGCTGGCTAGGGTAGGAGCCCTTTATCACGATATCGGTAAGATAAATGACCCAATGCTTTTTATTGAAAATCAGCCTGCCGGAGCAGTTAATATTCACGAAGCATTAGATCCCAGAGATAGTGCCAGATTAATTATTAAACATGTTCAGGATGGAGTTGAAATTTCAAAAAGAGAGAAACTTCCTGCAATAATTAATGAATTTATTCAATCCCATCACGGAAAATCAAAAACACTCTATTTTTATAACAAATATTTAAATAATGGAGGAAATCCTTCAGATGAGGATATTTTTACATATGATGGAATTTTTCCCAGATATAGAGAGCAGGTAGTAGTTATGATGGCAGATGCTGTTGAGGCTGCATCCAGATCTCTAAAAAATTATAATGAAGAGTCAATATCTGAATTAGTAGAGAGAGTTGTTGGTGAGCGGGTTAAGGATGACCAACTCTCAGAGGCTGAGATATCACTAAAGGAGATAAGAATGGTAAAAGATGTATTCAAGCAAAGACTTTCCGGTATGTATCATAGCAGAATGGTCAAGCCTGTTTAAGACTTGACCAATATTCTGTGGAGATGGGCGGACTCGAACCGCCGTCCAAACAAACCATCAAAAAGCTTTCTACACGTTTATCCTCTCATTAATTGTGAGTAATGAGCTGCCGGTAGGCAGGCCACTCAAAACTTATCCTCTGTTTCTTAAGGTGCTTTAGAGGAGTCTGCACCAGCATCCTGTTTGAATGATACCCCGATTGCTGAACAGAACAGGCATAAAGTTCAGCGGGATACTCGTCACGGCCGGCCTTGCCGACGGCGATTAAGCGATTAAGCTAGGCTTAATTACGCAGCGAGTGCATAGTTATTGTTGCCAGTTATGGCTTGTGTTCCGGGATTTACGAGCCGGCTTCACGACGCTCGACGTGCTTACATTCCGATTGAGTATGCTGTCAAAACCAAAACATCCCCAATTATTAAAGAGTACAAAGTTAGATATTAAAAGTGTTAATTCAAAAATGGGGCCAGAAACCTCCAAACTCCCTCAAAGAAAGAGATTAGTCCAATCACAATAATAATGATACCTGATATCCTGTTAATCATAAGAAGCTGTCTTAATCTGAATTTTTTTCTGAAGATGTTTATTCCTGTACTTAAGAGATACCACCAAGTTGCGGCTCCAGCAAAAACCCCACCAAGGGCTGCAGTAATCATTCTGTTAGCAGCTTGAGAGTCTACCTCGAGACCAACAAATGCAAACATACCAAGTATTAGAAAAATTGCACCAGGATTTGTAATTGTCATAAGAATGGCAGAAAAGAGATCTTCCATATGTCGGTTGTTTCCGCGTGATTTTTGTCTTATCTGCTTTACAGGATTTGTAAGGTAGATTTTAAGTCCAATAAGAGCAACAACAACTCCGCCAAAAAGAAGGACAGATCTTTCGTATTCCTCAATGAATCTCTGGATATATGCTAATCCCAGGATCGCAAGAGCTGCAAAAAGGGTGTCAGTTATTGCAGCCCCTAAACCTGTTATAAATCCTGAGTTTCTACCTTTGCTTAAAGTCTTCTGAACACACATAACACCCATTGGTCCCAAAGGAATTGATGCCCCTAATCCAACCAGAAAACCCTTAACAAAGTCTATATACATATTATTTTAAAAATTAACTTTTAACCCTGCTCCTGTATTAAATGGTCTGCCATACTGAGCAAAACCTGTTCCAAGAGTCTCAAAGTAGAAAGTATTATATCTGCTATCTGTAATATTTCTCAACCAAACAGAGATCTCAAAAATAGATATTTTTACGGAACCCTCAACATCAAATGTAGAGTAAAATGGCTGAATGACATCGTTTTTTTCTGTCCAGTAAATTTTTCCAGCTCCATTATACCTTATTGCTGCCGAGAACTCTTTGAATTCACCTCGGTTTACATTCAAGGTATATACTAGGTTTGCATTAAGAGTATTTTTAGGGACAAATGGTACAAATTTACCGGAATAATCATTTTGGTTGTCTGTGTAGTCTGTGAATTTTGAATTTGTGTAACCCCAGTTTGCTGAGGCTTCAAGCTCTTTTGTCACTTTTACTGATGCAGAAAATTCTCCGCCAAAACTATATGACCTTGCTGCATTTTTAGCTACCCTGCCAAATCCTGTAGTACCTGCAAACTGAACAACTTGTTGATCTCTGCTATCTATATAGAATAATGAGGCATTAAGATTAATTATATCAGGTAAAATCCAGCCACTAAATCCAATTTCATTATTCCAGTTATATTCCGGCCTGTATGAAATTTTATCTGAAACATCTGTTTCTGCTTGAGAGCCTCCCGGCATACCCCCCATTGCATTACTTTGAATAATATCAGAGAACATCTGGATATTGTATCCTCCAGCTTTGTATCCTCTAGCGGTTGTGAGGAAGAATTTTATATCACTTTGTGGTGCGTACTGTAAAGAGATCTTTGGTAAAAATTGGCCAAAATCCTGATTATCTTCTCCTTCAATTTTTGATGTTATTTGCATTGCAATAGGTATAGGGACTCCTGGTCTTGTAAATGTAAGATCCATATTCATACCACTTAGATAGTCAAGCTTTTGTTTTTCATACTCATATCTTAATCCAAGGGTTAAAGATAAGCCATCTGTAAAGAGTCTCTTTAGTGTAACCTGGTGAAATGCCGCCAAGCCCCACGACTTTTGGTTAAACTCTCCGTAAACTGGAATAATATTATTGTTTACAATCATATGAAAAGGCATTGTGCCAGATTGAAATAATCTGTCAAAAGTGTTTTGAAAGAATCGTTTAACGCCATTGCTTCCAAATATTACCGGAGCATCAGTAAAGTTATTCTGAATAAAACCAGATAATCCGGATACAAACTGATAGTTCTTACTGTTTTCAGATTTAAAAATTGCCTCTTGAGTGAAATTTCCAAATTTCTGAGACTGTTTCATTGTGTATATGGATTCAGGAGTGAAGTCCTGATCAAGTCGCATTGTGTCATTTAGATATTGATATGCAGATATTAGATTCATTCTCCATCCTGGTGCATTATGAGTTACAACTAAACTGCTTGTATTTAGAAACCTTTTATATGAGCTGGTATCATTATAGGATGGATTATTTGTGTTACCTGTCTCT
>Ga0265295_1002985_pt1 | contig 25462 bp, 16 predicted proteins | sample Munlansysbiofilm_FD_192503 | JGI IMG/M metagenome (GOLD analysis project Ga0265295, IMG submission 192503) | Leachate microbial communities from a municipal landfill in Southern Ontario, Canada - Methane capture system biofilm | ecosystem: Engineered > Solid waste > Landfill > Unclassified ... | reverse complement strand
GACAAGCACCAATTAACGACACGAATCCAACAACGCCGACCAATATGTCTTACATCCTAAAATACTTGACACTCTTGCACAGCTGAGGCTTATCAAAATGGCTGCAACAAAATGTGCAGCACATCTCAGGTGCGCATGCTCCAGGAGGGTGAGGAGGAAATGGCTCAGATCTTTGGATCAGCAGGCAAAAGTGCTTTTGCCATGGGGGACACGCGGTACCAGGATTTGATCTCCCGCATCGTCCTGCCCATGTTGTCCTTTCTGTTACTGCTTCCTGTTGGATACTATCTGCTCACGCGTGGCCACCTTTTCTGGGGTGCGGTGGTCGCAGTCATCTATGTCGTCTCCATCAAGGCGCTTGAAGAAGCCGGAATCAATCTCAAAAAACGGATTTCCCACGCCGACACAGGAGCCAAAGCTGAACAAGCTGTCGCCGAAGCCCTGCAGGAGCTCCCTGACGATTACTACGTCTTCCATGACCTCGAATTCCCCGGTTTCAACATCGACCACGTCGTACTCGGCCCCAACGGGCTTTTCCTGGTGGAGACCAAAAGTCAGAAGGGGAACATAACTCAGGAGCATGACGAACTGCTCAGAAACGGCCGCAAATTTTTCAAGGATTTTTTAAAGCAATGCTGGAGCCAGACCTACTCGCTCCGGGACCACCTGAACGCAGAGAGACTGCGCGGGCTTACGATCAAGCCAATTCTTTGCTTCTCGCAAGGATTTGTTGAAATTCGAGGCCCGGTGAAAGGAGTGGCCGTACTCAACGCCAGTTATCTGCGACCGTTTATCCTCTCTCAGCGCGGGAGTGTTTCGGTTCAGATGAGAGATCAAATCATCCCTCTGCTGGCCGCAGCCGTGTCCAACCAGGCGGCACAGCCCAGCGCGATGGGCCAGCAAGCCCAAACTGGGAGCATTGTCTGTCCGAAGTGCTTTCATGAGCGCACAAAAAACGACGACCAGTTCTGCAGCGCTGCCGAATGCCCAAAATGCGGCGTGATCTACACTCGCGCTCAATCGGATACGCCAGACACGCCCCCTACCGCCCAAACCGCAGGCAGCAAGGATCTTCCCCCGATAGTATTCGCCCTACTTCCGTTTCTCCCAAAGCGATTTCCATTCACCCTGCTTGCAGGCATAGCGATGGCAAAAGGAAAACCGACAACGTCGAATTTTTCATGGATTATACTGACACTCAAACTTGCCGCATGCGCCTTGGCTGCCATCCTCTTGACCGGCGCGTACAAAACCATGCAGGCCACCGTGACCAGCATTTTCTCGCCATCGCAAGCCATTCAAACCCCAGAGAAACCGAATCCAACCCATCCCGTAGCATTCCCACTGACGCACGCGGTATCGTCGGACAATTCGGCAAAGGCAATCACTTTCATCTTTGAGGAAGATCGAGGGCAGAATGTGATACTACTTTTCTTCGATAACAAAGCCAAAACTCTCGCCTTGCGGGCCTGCGTTCGCGCGAACGAAAAATTGACCACGACACTGCCCCGCGTCGACTTGGGGTACGTCATCGTCACCGGCCCTGCCTGGGAGGGTTACGAAGAACTATTCGGCAGACAATCAGAGGCGAAGAAAGCCCTTATTACCTTGAGTTCTCAGACGAAAGCGGGCAACGTCACGTCCATTCGAGCGACATCTAGCATGTTCGTCCAGAAGGGAGTCGAAAGCCCACTCCATGAAACAAAAGCGTGGATTAAGGCTGTCTTTAAAAACGCAAGCGGGTTCATGAAGATGTGACCTCGTTGCTTTTATTTTATGGGTGGAGAGGCATTCTTATCTTACGGCCTATAATCCTTGACACTTCCCCATAGGTGGGGCTTTTCTTCCGAATTATTCCGCAACATTTAATTCTACCGGGGCTTTTTACCGCAAGATGCCTACCCCTGATAAATATACCCTCTCATTCACGACCGGCGGCTTGTTCGTTGCCGAATCAATCATGGTTGCTGAATTTTTTCTGTCTAGCCAGGATTGGAAGCTGACCGAGCAACGGCTCATTGAGGATAACTCCTTTCAAGCTAGGACAGCCAGTACAGCCGTCCGGATTTGTCGAGAAGTATGCTCACGCCTTAAAACTCTCGATCCTTATGAATTGTCCATTCTTACCACCGGCTCACCCAAAGACCAACGGCAGATCCTTTGGATCGCCGTTTGTCGTAGATACGCCTTGGTCCGTGATTTTGCGGTGCACGTCCTGAGGGAACGTTACCTCTCACGGCAGGAGACAATTCAGCTCAAGGATTTTGATGCCTTTGTCCACCGCCTGGCGGAAACTCACGAGGAACTGCAGTCCATTGCCGAATCAACCAAAAAGAAACTCAGACAGGTTCTCTTCAGGATGCTCAAAGAGGCTGAATTGGTTGATGGTAACGCAATCAGTCCAGTCCTACTGACCCCACGGATTGCCCACGTCATCCGCGCAGGAAATCCCGAAGAAATAGCCATTTTTCCCGTCTTTGAATCAGATGTGCCGGGGTGGAAATGAAATTTCAAGAACACAGCCAAATGAAGCTCCATGAAAGGGCGGATCATCTTTTCAAGGTCATATCCAGTGAACGGTTCATGAACAAAGGCGGCCTTGGTAACGAGGTCCCTTTTTTCATATGCCCCTTCCAGCCCAAAGATGCTCCAGACATGGAACGGCTGCGCAAGCAGCTCATAAATAAACTTGAGCAATCAGGGATCCAGGTTCTGGACATTAACCTTTACGACCTCGCCTTGGAAATCCTTGAGCAAAACGGTGATCTGGAATGGTACATCTCGCAAGAACAGACCATGACCAAGGACGAACTCAAAGATGAGCTCCAGGGCATCCTCGATGTCGAAACCATTCTGACTCCGGCCATTGCCGAGCGTATGCAGCTATCGGATTTTCATGTGATGTTTCTTTCCGGAGTGGGGGAAATCTTTCCCTATATCCGGTCTCACACGATCCTGAACAATCTGCAAAGTACGGCCAAGGACAAGCCGACGGTGATGTTTTTTCCGGGAGCGTACACCCAATCTTTGGAAAACGGCGCATCCCTGGACCTGTTCGGCCTTCTGCACGACGACAAATACTACCGGGCATTCAATATCTACTCCTACGAAGTCTAACCAAGGATTTTGCCATGATCCTGAGAGATCTCTTCAGCAAACCAGTCGACCGACCAATCGAAGGCGTCATCAAAGCTGATGATGAAGCGAGCCTTAAACTCGAAGTTGAGGAATACATTCTCACCAATGAGGTGGAAAAACGCCTGGAAGCCTTTCTGGACGCCTACGTCAACTACAGCGGGGCCAACGGAGTCTGGATTTCCGGATTTTTCGGATCAGGCAAATCCCACCTTCTGAAGATTCTTGCCCTGCTGCTCGAAAGCCGGGTTATCGATGGTGTTCCGATTCTGGAGATTTTTCTGCCCAAGTGTAGGGACAACGAGATTCTTCGTGGAGATTTGGAAAGGGCTTGCAGGATCCCATCGCGTAGCATCCTCTTCAACATCGACCAGAAAGCCGATGTAATCTCCAAGACCCAGCTTGATGCCCTGGTAGCAGTCTTCGTGAAGGTCTTTGATGAAATGTGCGGCTATTACGGCAAGCAGCCCTACATAGCTCAGATGGAGCGGGATCTGGACAGAGACGGCCTCTTCGCCAAGTTCAAAGCCGCTTTTTTGACCATCTCCGGCAACGACTGGGAATGGGGCAGATCCAGGACCAAAAGACTGGCCTCGCAGATTGACGAGGCTTACGCCAAGGTTACCGGGCAGGCAGTTTCAGGTATCCTGGATAAATACAGATCCGACTATCGTCTTTCGATTGAAGACTTTGCGGACCAGGTCAACCGCTACATCGAACGCCAGGAAAAAGGATTTCGTCTCAATTTTTTTGTGGACGAGGTAGGGCAGTACATCGCGAATAACGTAAAGCTCATGACCAATCTACAGACCATCGCTGAAAGCCTCGCCACCAAATCACGGGGGCGGGCTTGGGTGATCGTTACCGCACAGGAGGACATGGATAGCGTTATTGGAGAGATGACCCAGAAGCAGGGCAACGACTTTACCAAGATCATGGCCCGTTTCGCCAACCGCCTCAAATTGACCAGTGCCGATGTTGCCGAGGTGATTCAAAAAAGGCTGCTGACCAAGAACGACAAAGGAATCACCCTTCTCACCGGAGTGTATCACGATCAGGTCAACAATTTTAATACGTTGTTCGGATTTGCGGACGGTTCAATCAATTATCGGAATTTTCAGGACCGGGATCATTTTATCCACGCATACCCGTTCATTCCTTATCAATTCTCCTTGTTTCAGGCTTCCATCCAAGGACTTTCCGCTCACAGCGCCTTTGAAGGAAAACACAGTTCCGTTGGTGAACGATCCATGCTGGCGGTTTTCCAGCAGGTAGCCAAACAGATCAGCGACCATGAACTCGGGCAGCTTGCGACATTTGACCTCATGTTTGAAGGCATCCGCACTGCTCTCAAAGCCGGAATTCAGCGTTCCGTCTTGGTGGCTGAAAATAACCTCGACAGTCCATTCGCTATCCGGGTGCTCAAGGCCCTCTTTTTAGTCAAGTACGTGAAGGAATTCAAAGCCACGCAACTTAATATCTGCGTCCTGATGCTCGAATCCTTTCAGCAGAATGTTACCGAACTTCGAAAATCAGTTGTGGAAGCCCTGAATGTCCTAGAGCAGCAGACATATATTCAGCGCAACGGTGACATTTATTCCTACCTCACTGACGAGGAGCAGGACGTTCAAAAGGAAATCGTGAGCACTGAGGTTGATGCCCAGGAAGTGAGCAACGAACTGGAAAAGCTCATATTCGACACCATGCTCAGGACCAAAAAAATCCGTCACGACGCTTCCGGAAATGATTATCCCTTTTCCCGCAGGCTTGATGATCGGCTGTTCGGACGCGAGTACGAACTGGCCGTCAATTTCATCACGCCCTTCCATGAGCACTCCGGCAAGGAAGCTGTTCTGAAGACTCAAAGCATGGCCCGCGATGAGGTCATGGTCGTCCTGCCCCAAGACGACCTGCTCCTGCGTGATGTTGTCATGTACAAAAAGACCGAGAAATATATCCGGTTGAACTATTCCAATACTCAGCAGGAAGCAGTGAAACGCATTCTGGATGCCAAAAGCGGACAGAACACAGATCGTTATCGGCAGATCCAGCAGCACGTCCATTTGCTGACTGGGAAGGCCAAGATTTTCATTCAGGGCTCGGAGTTGGACACCGGTTCCGAAGATCCCAATGTTCGAGTGACCAAGGGATTTCATGACCTCGTAACCAGAGCCTACCCAAACCTGAATATGCTGCAAGGTATCAGCTATTCAGAAAATGACATCACGAAGTACCTCAAGCGAAAACTTGATAGTTTGATGGACACGGATTCCGTCAGTTTGAGTGAGGCAGAGCAGGAAGTCTTCGCCCATATCCAAAGTAATGCCCGCATCGGAGTCCGGACAACAGTCAAGAGTTTGGTCGATGCCTTTGAAAAGAAGCCATACGGTTGGAGTTTGGCTACGATCCAGTGCATGGTGGCCAAACTCCTTGCTCGGGGGAAGGTCATTTGCAAAACGGATAGCGAGCCTCTGGAGGAACATGCCCTGGAGCGAGCGCTGCGCAATACTCAAGGTCACGCCAATGTCATCCTGGAGCCGCAGGTTGAGTTTACTCCCGCCCAGGTTCGACAACTCAAAGACTTCTTCAACGAGTTCTTTGACCGATCACCGTCAGCCAATGAACCCAAAGCACTGGGCCAGGAATGTCTTGTTGCCCTGAAGACATATCTCCAGGACACGCTTCTTCCGCTTGCGCAGCAAACCAACCAGTATCCATTCCTGGTTTCTCTGGTTCCCGTCACTGACAAGCTCAAGGGTATCGCGTCCAAACCGTACTCGTGGTTCTTGAGCGAATTTTCTAAAGAAACTGATTTTCTTCTGGATGCCAAGGAAGAAGTCATCGACCCGATCATCAAATTTATGAATGGGCCACAACGTGCCATTTTTGATGAAGCCCAGGCATTCCTGCGCCACCAAGAGCCAAATCTGGCCTACGTTGATGGTGATACCGAACAGATTATGACGTCCTTGGCTGATCCAAAATGTTTCAAAGGCTCAGCCATGCAGGAGGTAAAAGCTCTCCTTGGCGACCTACAGCGCAAAGTCACGACCACGTTGCAGGATGAACGGTCCAAGGCAGTCCAGGCGTTGGAGGTTCTCCAAACAAAACTGCATTCCTCTTCTGAATATGCAGCGTTAACACCTGAGTGTCAGGCTGGGCTGAACGCCCCATTTGCTAACACGATCATGGAAATCGAGAAAAGTGGACTCATCGCCATTATCGAGGGTACCGTGCGTCGATTCGAAGATGTTGAGTATTCTCGACTGCTGACCAAGATGAGCGAGTGGTCGAAGCCGGTCAAAATTCCAGGTAGTGACGCCGAAACACCGGAGGACACAACGCCTCCAACAGCTGCTGAACCTAAGATTGAGTATGTTCCCAGCCGCTCGGTGAAGGTATCTTTCAACAAAGCTTGGCTGGCCGACGAGACTGACGTGGAGCGCTACCTGGAATCCATGCGCAATGCCCTGCTGGATGAAATCCGCAAAGGAAAAAGGATTCAAATATGATCACAAACCTGACTCTGAAGAACTTCACAGTCTTCAAAGACTTGTCCATTGACTTTTCCGCCAAGATCAATGTGATCATTGGCGAAAACGGTACTGGGAAAAGCCATTTACTAAAGGCAGCCTACGCTCTTTGCTCAGCAAATAATGGCCTATGTAGCCAAGAAAAAATATCGAATAAAGAAATAAATAATGCTCTAACAGATAAGCTTCTCAATGTCTTTCTGCCTCCTGATCTGAAGCTTTGGAAAATGCGCAAGACAGGTGTTGCTAAAGATACGTGGATGAAAGCCAGTTTTGTTCCCGACAAAGAGATATCACTAAGATTCCGCTCTAATTCAAAATCAGTCACAATAGAAAAGAACAGTGATTACGATCACTATAGCTGGAATCCTATCTTCATTCCCACGAAGGAACTTCTTACATTTCTGAGAGGTTTCGGAAACGTCGAGATAGATAAGAGTGTTCTGAGACTCATTTTCGATGAAACCTATTTTGATCTTGCAACCAAACTTCTCAATGACGCTGGCCAGGAACCGCGAGAAAAAGAAGAATGGTTGCTCGAAAGCTTGGTTAACAAAATGGAGGGACGATTTTCACTGGATGCCGGAGAAATGTCGTTCCAACCTGGCACCTACGTTGAATATGCCGACGGCAAGGCCAAGGATGGCAAGCTGACCTATTTTTCGCCGCAAAGAAAAGATGTTTTCAGTCCCAATATGATGGCGGAAGGATTCCGTAAGTTCGGAATATTACAAAGACTATTGCAAAATTGTTCCCTTGTTCCTGGTGTTTCAGGCTCGTTGTTCTGGGATGAACCGGAGTCAAACTTAAACCCACAGCTAATGAAACTGCTCGTGCAGACGATGCTGGAGCTGTCGCGCAGTGATCAGCAGATCATTCTGGCGACCCACGACTATGTTCTGCTCAAGTGGCTTGACCTCTTGGCCAACGCCAACGCAGGGGATCATATTAGATTCCATGCGCTTTCACGAGAAAATGGGAATGTGAATGTTCAGTCTGCTGATGATTATCGACAACTGAATTGCAATGCTATCGCTAATACATTCAGCGATCTTTACGATGAAGAGATCAAGCGCTCTTTGGGAGGTGCTTGATGACAGTTTTAGTTGAGAATGACTTGGAGTTTGACTTTAGCTCTTCCATAGAAGCGATTATCTTTGATGATGATAGATTGCATAATCCAAGCACCATCAAGAGAGTGGACTTCATTGCTGAATTCAAAGACCGATTTGTATTTCTCGAAGTCAAAGATCCTGATATGCCAGGGGTAGTCAATCCAGAGGCGTTCAAAACAAAACTGCTAACCGGAAACCTTATCCCTGATTTAGCTAGGAAGTACCGGGACAGCTTATGGTTTCGGACGCTCTGCGGGAAAGCCACAAAGCCCATCCACTACCTTGTATTGATCTCTATGGCCAGCTTGGAGCCAGCGTTGTTGTTGGCAAAACAGGATGAACTGAAACGGTCTCTGCCTATCACGCATAAAGATTGGTCAGCACCCTGCGCAGTTGGCTGCGCAATTTTGAATCTGGATCAGTACAAAAAGCAGTTCGGCGCAAATTCAGTCCGGCGATTGAGTGCGGGAGACTAACGATGGAAACACTTAAGTTAAAGCGATTTGCTCAATATGCCCGACGCTCTCTGATTGAACAGATGGACGTCAAGTTGAAACTGGTGCTGGAGGCAGAGAGCTCGGCACGTCGTGAGCATTCAGCGGCGGTTGAAAAACTCGAAAAGGCGATTAAAGGCCACGGCAAGGACCAGGTCATCGAGCAGGTGGCCTACATCTGGTTTAACCGCTTATGCGCCCTGCGTTTTATGGATGTGAACCGCTATAACCGCGTCAATGTTGTTTCTCCAGCCGATCCTGGACAATTCCAGCCCGAGATTCTGGCCGAAGCCAAGATGGGGCACATCGACGAAGAGATGGTGCCTAGCGATACGGTCAAGAAGATCTTTGCCCTGTTGAGCGGAACAGCACCCAGTCCAGATGCTCAGTCCGAGGCCTACCGCCAGCTGGTGGTGGCCGCCTGTAACTTTTGGAACAAGGCAATGCCGTTCCTTTTCCAGCGCATCGACGACTATACCGAACTGCTGATGCCCGACGACCTGCTTTCGGGTAAATCCATCCTCGCCTTTACACGCGAGGCAATGACGCCGGATGCCTGCGGGGATGTCGAGGTGATCGGCTGGCTCTACCAGTTCTACATCTCCGAAAAGAAGGACGAGGTGTTCGATGGCCTAAAGAAGAACAAGAAAATCACGCCCGAGAACATCCCCGCCGCCACCCAGCTCTTCACCCCGCACTGGATCGTCCGCTATCTGGTGGAAAACTCCCTCGGCCGTTTGTGGATGCTCAATCGTCCTGGCTCAAAGCTAGTCGAGCAGATGAACTACTACATCAAGCCCGAACAGGCCGAAACGGACTTCCTGCGCATCAGCAAGCCGGAAGAGATCAAAATCTGCGACCCGGCCTGTGGCTCCGGACACATGCTCACCTATGCCTTTGATCTGCTCTACGCTATCTACGAGGAAGAAGGCTACGAGCCCGCCGAGATCCCGGAGAAGATTCTCGCCAATAACCTCTACGGTATCGAGATCGACGAACGCGCCGGGGAACTGGCCGCCTTCGCCCTGACTATGAAGGCTCGTGCCAAGCAGCGCCGATTTTTTAACAAATACGTAACGCCTAATATTTGTGTATTAAAGCCTATCAGATTTTCTGATCAAGAAATTAAAGATTATATGGCATTTATTGGCAAAGATTTGTTCACCTCCGCGCTGCAAACAACCCTGCGACAATTTGAAGAAGCTGATAATTTCGGTTCTTTGATCCGGCCTGCACTGACTACTGTGGCAGATGTTCTTCGAATTTTGGAACAAAAAAAAGTTTCCAGTCACTTGCTATTCCATGAAATGCATACGGAAAGAGTGCTTCCACTGCTGAAGCAGGTCGACTATCTGAGTCCGAGATATCATGTGGTGATTGCTAATCCGCCTTATATGTTCACAAAAGGGATGAATGAAAGGCTCAGTTCTTGGGCAAAAGACAGTTACCCGAACAGTAAATCAGACATATTTGCAATGTTCATTGAACGCAATCTTGACTTAGTCAGGAAAAAGGGTGCTGTGGCAATGATCACAATGCAAAGCTGGATGTTTCTTGCTACATTCGAGAATCTTCGCAACAAAATATTACACGAAACAACATTAGATACTTTATCTCACCTTGGTCCGCGAGCCTTTGATAGTATTGGAGGTGAAATTGTTCAGACTTGTGCATTTGTGCTAACGAACAGGCGCTTACCATCGCAAAGAGGTGGATATTCTCGTCTCGTTGAAGGGAGATCCGAACAAGAAAAATCATCGATGCTACTCGAAGCAGCAAAGAATCCAAATTGTGAATGGTTATATCGAGTTTCTACTGAAGATCTCAATATGATCCCCGGAAGACCATTTACATACTGGCTCAGCCAGTCTATGCGAGAACTATTCGTAAGGTTTCCGGCTCTTAGTGATGCTTTGACTGTCACAGGGGGAATGACTACCGCTGACAATGGCCGGTTTTTAAGATTATGGCATGAAATCTCTGTAGTTAGAGCGGGTCGAGATTGTACGTCGAGAGATGCTGCGATTGAGAGTGGCAAAAAATGGTTCCCCTACAACAAAGGCGGCAGCTATCGAAAATGGTTCGGAAACAGGGAGTACCATGTAAACTGGTATAACGACGGGGAAGAAATAATCTCAACAGGGCGCGCCTTTCCAAGAAGCAAGGAATATTATTTCAAGGAGGCACTTACATATTCAGCAACTAGCTCGTCTTCCTTTGGGATTAGATATTCCGATAAAGGTTTCATGTTTGATGCAAAAGGTTCATCTTGCTTTGCTCCCCATGAAATACTGATCAGTGCGCTTGGCTTCTTGGCATCAAAAATATCCTCTTATCTCTTGCAATCAATCAATCCAACGGTTGAGTTTCAAACGGGGAATCTATCGGTATTACCATTTCAGTTTGTACAGAACGCTATACCAGTTGTTGACAGATTGATTTCGATTGGGCGCAAAGACTGGGACGCCTACGAAACCTCCTGGGACTTTAACAGCCTGCCGTTACTGAATCCCGACTACCACCAGTCAAGCCTGAAGGCCACCTACCGGGGGCTTCGCGCACACTGGCGGGAGATGACGCTGGAGATGCAGCGGCTGGAGCAAGAAAATAACCGGATCTTCATCGATGCCTACGGACTGAATGATGAGTTGGATGAAAAGGTTGAACTCAACGAGATAACCCTGACCTGCAACCCTCACTACCGCTACGGCAACGGCAAGAGCGAGGACGAACTGGAGGCACTGCTGCTGGCCGACACCATGCGCGAACTGGTCTCCTATGCGGTGGGCTGCATGTTCGGCCGCTATGCGCTGGATACGCCGGGGCTGATCCTGGCCAGCCAGGGCGAGACCATCGAGGACTACCTGAAGCGAGTTCCTGAGCCCAGCTTCCCGGCCGATGACGACAACGTCATCCCCATGCTTGATGAAAATTGGTTTCCTGACGACATCACTGAGCGTTTTAGGACGTTCCTGAAGATCGCCTTTGGCGAAGAGCAGTTCGAAGCCAACCTCAAGTTTATCGAAAAAGCCTTAGGCAAGGACATCCGCAAGTTCTTCCTAAAAGACTTCTACACCGATCATATCAAGCGGAACAAAAAACGTCCTATCTACTGGCTGTTCTCAAGTCCCAAGGGCAGCTTCAACGCTCTGATCTACATGCACCGTTACCGCCCGGACACAATCAGTACCGTGCTTCAATATCTGCGTGACTTCCGATCCAAACTGACCAATCAGGTCCAACATCTGAGGCGGGTCGAGGCCAGTTCTGATGCCTCCAAGGGCGAAAAGACCAAAGCGCTCAAGGATATTGATACCTATTCCACAATTATTGCGGAACTCGATACCTACGAACGAGACACCCTCTACCCCTTGGCCACGGAACAGATCAGCATTGATCTCGATGACGGAGTAAAGGTCAATTACACCACATTCGGATCCGCCCTGAAAAAAATCCCCGGCCTGGAAGCCAAGGAGGAATGATGCTGCCCAACAATGTGATATCTGACCGTCTCCAACTTTTTCAGGATCACGGAGCTTTCAACGCATGAGCGACCGCATCAATCAAGCCCTATCCAAGCTGTTTGAACGAAAACGCGTCGTGTTCTGGTATGACGCCAAGAAGGAACTGCGGGATGATTTCGAAGCCGCCCAACTCGACGGCGTTGAAAAGGTTGAAATCGACAATAATGAATTTGGCCTTAAGTACCGCATTCTTCGATTGGAGCCGGAAAAAAAATTCCTCCTCTACAAAGAAGGCCCTCAGCCGGATAATCTCGAAAACTGGGTGCTGGATGTGCAACTGTACTCAGAAGAGTTCCGAACCGACCAGGCTGCCTTGTGGCTCTCCGAACTGGAATTGGGCATGGAGTTCGCCGAACTCACCGAGGTTCACGCTCCGTTCTTTCAAGCGGCCAAGCGCAAGGACGCCTTGAAGAAGCTTCTGAAAGATAACGACACCGCCAGAAGAATCCGCATCAACATGCTGGCCGTGTGTGCGGGTTCAGATCCTCGTCTGGATTCTGTCCTGGAATACCTTTTGGCGGAACTGGCAGAGGTTAAAGACGAGAAATATAAGCTCATCTGTCGGTGCAAGCTGGACGAGTTCCTCTGGGAAGAAGCGCTCAAGGCCTACGAGTACAGTTCTCCCAATCCGGGCATCAAAGACTTTGCCCTGCGTCTGTTTGGCGACTGTTTCGAATCCGGAATCACGCCAGGTAAATACGAAGATATTCGCAAAAGTGACCGACTGAAACGAGTTTCTTCTAGTCGGATGTCGGCTGAGGCCATTGTCTTTCTCAAACGCTGGAAGGACAGCCGGCCTCATGGGCAGGCGTTTGAGATCCTGTCCGACCAAAGCGCCGAGAACCTGGGTGTCGAACACAAGCTCAATGGGATTGCTCTGAGCCAAATTCTGGAGTTGGACTATTTCCGTCTCATCGACCAGAAAATTCTCTGCGACCTGATTCAGTCCGTGACACAATCCACCATGACTCCTGCTGAAGTGGAAAACTGCATCCGGCAGCGGCGGTCTGGGCATTGGTTTGATCATTTCCGGCATCTTTACGAAGCCATCGGTCATGCTGCACAATTTATAGCTACTCTGCGTGAGGCGAATCTAGAAACAAGCTCCTTTGACGAGGGAATCGTGCGATATGTGGAGCGCTGGTACCCTTTGGATCTGATGTACCGGAAGTTCATTTCCCATTTCCGGGCTTCCAATCAGCCGACCTTGCTGGAATCACTCTGTGAATTGATTGAAAATTTGTATACGACGAATTTTCTGCTCAAAGTGAACGATGCTTGGCAACGGCACATTGACGGCCTCTCTCGCTGGGAGAGCCGAGCCATCGACCTGCAACGCAATTTTTACCAGCAACATATTCGCCATTTTGTTGATCGTGGAAAAAAGGTTTTCGTCATCATTTCCGACGGGCTCCGATATGAGATCGCGGCTGAATTATTGGCCCTGATCCGTCAGGAAGACCGGTACGAAGCGGAACTGAGTCCAGCCCTTTCCGTGCTGCCCAGCTACACACAGCTTGGAATGGCGGCTTTGTTACCCAACAAGGAATTGTCTCTGGCTGAGAATGAAACGGGGACCGTTTTTGTCGATGGGATGAGTTCACAAGGAACTGCGAATCGCATCAAAATTCTGCAATCAACCCATGCTCAGTCCACGGCGATAACAGCAGACGATCTCATTGGCTTGAACAAAGATGACGCCAGGGCTTTGGTCCGGGATCATGACGTCGTATACATCTATCAGAATAGGATCGATAAGACCGGGCATACTCGCGAAACTGAGGAGCGTGCTTTTGATGCAGCCGAAGAGGCGATTCAGGAATTGATCCGCATGGTCAAGAAGCTCACCGGCGCAAATGCGAGCAATCTGATAATTACGGCCGACCATGGATTCATCTATCAGCATCGACATCTTGAAAACAGTGATTTTTCGGGAAAGGACGCTTCGGCAGAAACCATCCTGTTCAAGGATCGACGTTTCGCATTGGGTCGGAATTTTGATGAAACACCGGGACTGAAAACATTCAGCAGCCAGGACTTGGGTCTGACAGGTAATATTGAGGTTCAGATACCCAAATCCATCAATCGGCTTCGTCAGCATGGTACGGGAAGTCGCTATGCCCATGGTGGCGCCAGCCTTCAGGAAGTCATCATTCCCATCCTCAAGATCAACAAGAAACGGCAGAGCGACATCGAATACGTGGATGTTGAGATTTTCCGTGGAGCCTCATCCCTCATTACTTCCGGGCAACTGGCAGTGACCGTTTACCAGGTGCAGCCCGTCACGGAAAAAATCCAGTCCAGATCCCTACGCCTTGCCCTTTTCTCTCTGACCACAGGCGAGATGATTTCTGACAGTCATGAATTGGTGTTCGACTATACGTCCGCCAACTCCCGTGAACGGGAAAAACAAGTTCAGCTTCTGCTTTCGCGTAAGGCAGACGCTGCCAACGGTCAGGAAGTCATCCTACGTCTGGACGAGAAGATAACGGGCACGGCCCATTACAAAGAGTACAAATCCCTTCGCTATACGCTCCGGCGTTCCTTCACGAGTGATTTTGACTAGCAGGTGAACCATGAGCCAGCTTGATGACAAGATAAATCAGTATTTTCCGGGCCTCGTTGTGCGCAAGGATCTGGTCAAGGCCGTCAAGGGCAATGCCATTGTTCCTTCCTACGTCCTTGAATATCTGCTCGGGCAATACTGCGCGACCAATGACGAAAACACCATCCAGGCCGGAATCGAAACGGTGAAGGAGATCCTTCGGAAGCACTACGTGCACCGGAACGAAGCTGGATTGGTTCGCTCTAACATCAAGGAAAAGGGGCGTTATAAGGTCATCGACAAAATCAGTGCGGCCTTGAACGACAAAACCGATTCATATGAAGCCTCGTTCGCCAACCTGGGTATCAAGAATGTCCTGGTGGATTCCCAGACCGTGAAAAGTCATCCGAAGCTTCTGGTCAGTGGGGTGTGGTGCATTGCCGATCTGAACTATGAATTCGAGGAATCCGCCAACGTGGTTCCATGGGTTCTGACTTCTCTCAAGCCGATTCAGTTGTCTCATTTCGATTACGACACCTTTATCGAGGCCCGTAAAGCTTTCACCACGGAGGAGTGGATTGACCTCCTGATCCAGAGCATCGGCTTCAATCCCGAGCTTTTTGGCAAGCGCAGTAAGCTTCTGCAACTGGTCCGGCTCATTCCGTATTGTGAAAGGAACTTCAATCTGATCGAGCTTGGACCCAAGGGGACCGGCAAATCCCACATCTATTCGGAATTCTCACCCCATGGGATCCTGATCTCTGGCGGTGAAGTCACCGTGCCCAAGCTGTTCGTAAACAACACCTCCGGCAAGATTGGATTGGTCGGGTACTGGGACGCTGTCGCCTTTGACGAGTTCGCCGGAAAGCAGAAACGAGTCGATAAGGCCCTTGTCGACATCATGAAAAATTACATGGCCAACAAGTCTTTCTCCAGGGGCGTCGAAACCCTGGGCGCTGAGGCTTCAATGGTCTTTGTCGGTAACACCCAACACACCGTGTCTTTCATGCTGAAGCATGCGGATCTTTTTGACGACCTGCCGGACAAATTTCATGATTCCGCTTTTCTGGATCGCATCCACTTCTACATTCCCGGTTGGGAAGTAGACATTATCCGGGGCGAGATGTTTTCCAATGGATATGGATTTGTGGTCGACTATCTGGCGGAAGTCCTGAGATTCATGCGCAGCCATGACTATTCGGACAAGTTCAATGCTCATTTTACCCTTTCCAAGGACATTTCCACCCGAGACAGGGATGGAGTGATCAAGACATTTTCAGGGCTGATGAAGGTTCTCTATCCTCACGGTGAAGCCACCAAGGAAGAGATGGAAGAGCTTCTGAAGTTCGCCATGGAGGGGAGAAAGCGTGTCAAGGATCAGCTGTTGCGCATCGATAACACCTACGCTTTGGTCAAATTCGCATATTCCGACAGCGAAGGAAAAACCGTTCTGGTTAAAACGCTGGAAGAACGGGAATACCCCCAGCATTATTACAAGACGTTGGTCGAAGAGGGTGAAGGGGATACTGAGAGCTTGGCCGTTCAGCATCTGGATCCAGAGGAAATGCAGGTTGTCGAGAGTTCATCACCACAGCTCCGGGAAGAGCACCTTGTCTTTCAGGAGAACCAGAAAGGCATCTCTTTCGACAAGCTCCTGGGTCCTTACCTCAGAGGGGCCAGCAGGATCACGGTCACCGATCCATACATCAGATTGTTCTACCAGATGCGCAATTTCATGGAATTCTTGGAGACCGTGGTCAAGCACAAGGCTCCTGATGAAGAAGTGGTCGTTCATCTGGTGACGACGGAAGACGAGTTCAAAGGCGATCAGCAGAAGGATAACTTCGAGAAGATGAAGGAGTCAGCCATCGCGGTGGGTGTGAACTTCACATGGGAATTCGACAGCACCGGCACGATCCACGCCCGTCACATCCTGACCGGCCACGGCTGGAAAATTTCACTGGATCGTGGGCTCGACATCTTTCAGCACTACGAGATGAATGATGCCTTTGCTTTTGCGAATCGGTTGCAGCAGTATCGGCCTTGCAAGGCGTTTGAGGTGACATTTATTAAGCAGGGGCCAACTGGAATGGTGGGGGAATAACATTGACGTCGGCATCACTGACAAAATGGTTTTCAGCGCCCCCAGTGGCTCCAGATAGCGGCAACGCGGCTACTTCTGCAGTCTGCCTTTTCGGTGAGGAGAAAATCTCAGCGGGGTGACGTCAAGGCTACTCGGCCTAGGATGCTGTCAAAATTTGATTTTATGCAGGCAACAACTCTATCATTCGAAATATTCCAGCGAGATGCCAAGTTCTGATAGACAATGGCAACACTCGTCGGTCTGCAAACTTGGTCATGCAATTTTGTGAATGGACCATCACTTTCGACTAGAATTCTTTCTCTTGGGGACTTTGCAATTACTCGCTGACCACTCGGACTTGTAAGCATAGTCGGATTGATGGACACAAAATGCCCTTCAGCGAAGATGTCTTCCAGGACTTTTCCCGTGCCTGAAAACCAGTGAAAGACTGCCGCCTTGATACCGTGTCGACGAAGTCCGTCCAAAACAGCGGCCTCCGCTCCTCTACTATGCAAAGTGATGAAACGTGGACGGTCCCTAACTACGCAAAGAACCTCCTCAAATACGCGCTCTTGAATGGCCTTCGATGCGATGCCTTGGCGGGAGAAATCAAGGCCGACTTCTCCAATGAAATCTGACTGCGGTGCCATCCGCTTAAACGCAGCCAACTCGCGGATGCCATCGGGTGCGAACAGTGGATGCATACCTAGGGCCGCAGACACGAATTTGTGTCCACGTAGCCTGTCAGCTGCGACGGCGAAGTGCGAGGGGAGGTTCGTAACCGCAACTACACGTAACTTGCTATTCTCACACTCGCAGACGACGTCTTCGGGTGACGAAAACTGGTCAATGTGGCAATGGGTGTCGATCAACATGCACGAACCTCGTGCTTCAAATATGCCGAGCCGGTTGCCCGCACCCACAAAAGTACCTCAGAGCGCATGCGCTTCACCAAATCAACATATTCCGGAAGTCTGGCGAGTGGGAGCGACCCGTTTCCTAGCAAACCCGCAGCAATCTCACGGTCAGAGTCACTGCGCCGCAGAAAAGCGATTAACGCCAACAGGTCGGCTCTCGCAGCGCCATGAAGGTCAGTAATTAACTCAACCGGAATGCCGTAAACCTCTTGGTCAAGGCCGCTCACATGAAGAGCTGCACGGCGGAACAAACACGGCACACAGATGCCACACCCAAGTGGTGCCTTTCCTGTTGGTCCCTGCCTATTAATCCAGTGGCCACGTCGTGACGACTTTGCACATGAACGAGTCAACGCGTATGCGTCCTGCAACGCGTTCTTATCCCGGCACTCTCGCACCATCTCTCCCTTTGTTTTGATTTCATAGGGGTTGTTAACGGAATTGCGAATACCCACCCGTTCAAGAATCTGATTGAGGCTTGTTATGAATTGGGGATGAACAGTACGAGTGCTACATGAGCCACGGCGAGCCGGTGTAAGGGGAAAATTCAATGCAATAGGGCCGTTTTCTGGGATCAAGACTGGCGTGCCTTCACCAAGAAGCTCTGCGAAATAACATCCGAGTGCAATAAAAAGCAGTGAGCGGCTTCGAAAATTTGTATCTGCGCCTCCTGACGATAGACCAATCCTTGTTTGGGCGAGCGCGAATCGGCCGGCAAATTTCTGCTGACAAATAGCTTGTAGTGCCCTCTGGTCCGAGCTTGGGCCAGAGACGTCTCCGTCATAGTGGCCGACCAGAAGTAATTTCTCGGTTGGATTATCCGTGAACCAGTCCACTGCCCCAATGAAGGAATCCAACCCCCCAGAGAAGAGGCAAACAGCATCGCCTGTGACACGCTTAAAACGGACGCTACGCCGTCGTGGTTTCTTTTGGATCAAACGCTTTTCTCCGTACCGGAAGGAGAACTCCCAGAGGTCACCGGTGAGGAAGCCTACGCAGGCTGACAATTCACTGGCGACATTATTCCATATATCGACGTGCCTGACAGGGATTTCAATGGCTATGTGTCGCGTCCACTTGTCGTCAGTTTCTTCGCGTGAAACTGCCTTATCTGCAGCGTATATGCATGAAGCAATGCACAAAAAGTCTTGCCCGATGTCTGGAACGTACCGCGATACTTTCAGCAACGCGGTCCCATTGATGTCTAGCACAATATTTTCAGTTTGACCTGCAAAATGTAACGATAACGTTGCCATTTCTTTTTTGAAGTCTGCCTGCGGCGCAATCTCGATAGTGATATCGCATTTCACTCTTGATCCTCCCCGAAAATTGCAATCGTATCCGCAACGATACTATCAACAATCGCCGCACCTTCAACGCCATTCCAATCCACAGATGAAAGCGGGTATAATGATTCTAATCCTTCAATCTTCGCATCGATAAAATCTCGTATCTGGCTAGCCATGCTTTCGGCTTTTTCAAAGCCATGGGCGGCAAGGACTCCCTGGTAGCCAACTATCTTGAAGACCTCAAAAATATAGTGGCCAAAAAAATCATGAAGTGCGCCTTCGATATTCTGTGCAGCGTTCGTCACTGATTCGACCAAGCCATCAATACCCAGAACGCCTTCCGACCATTCTAGAACCAGCTCCATGAGCGCACCACGCAACGCGGCTTCCTCGATCAGACTGGCTGGACCGCCAAGAAGATCCGCCAAAGCCAACGCGATTTCATCAGGAGACTTGCCCGTAAGATCGGTCAAGCCCAGCCCCGCCAGCGCCTCCCGAAATCCCTTAGTCCTGACATCGGCTAAGAAGCCACCAATTCTGCGGGCGACGGTGCGAGCAGATCTCCCGATGCGCCGCGCGCCACCTCTATCGCTGCCACCAATTCCACCACCGCTCCCACTACCGCTGGAACCCCCTCCTTGCCGGGAAAGCGGTGTGCCGAAACCCAACTGAGGGGCTCTCAACATCTGGTCAATGAAACCACTGACAATGGAACCAGCTTGATGCTCCGTAACGTATCCTTCGCCTCCCACACGGGTGGTTTCAGATTTTACCGGACCCCAGTTTGGCGATCCAGAGTAGTTGGTCGAGGTGCCCATTACTATTTCCTCTTTTGGTTCAGTGCCTTCCCAAACTGTGTTTTGCTGTCGTGATTCTCAGCAACAATAGCTTTACAAACCTTCCCTAAAGCGTTCGACTTTGAAGCGTTCGTCACAATAAATACAGCCAAAGCCGGTGGTAAATCTGCATTTGGGATTCTGTCTACAACTGCTTTGAAATCTGCAGCTGCTTGATCATCGATTTCAGCGATCGCCATCAATGCACGAAATGACTTAACATCACCGTTTGATCGCTCCGCATGTGAAACAAGCTGTTGGGTCAAGATCGAACGCTCTACGGGATTAAGTTGCTGGATTTCCTCGCGACCGGAAGCATCCCCCATCGTGCTAAGCACCTTTTTCAGAACCTCGCGGACGATTGGCGGGACCATCGTCATCCCGCTCATCGTCGAACCAAGCCTGTCCCGCGTGACCCACATATAGTCGCGCAAATCAACCGTTGCTAACCATGGCTCCATCGCAAGCCAGCGCTCCATCGGCTTCCATTCAGAGGGGATCTCTTTCGGTGTCTGAGAAGGTGTCTTCGTTTTTACGTCGAGTGTAGGTTCCAGATCAGCTAGCGTATTTATCAAGCCAGTATGACCATCCATACTTTCGAAAAAAATATCGAATAGCTTAGGCTTTGCGTACTCTAGGAGCATGAGCTTTACTAAAATTTCGTCCTTAACATCGTCGAGTTTCGCAACATCAGCCAACTTCCTACGCAGAAAAAACGCGTTCAGAAATCGCTTTACTTGGCGCGGATTCCCTTGGAGAACATCTGTTATCTGCGAGGCGATGCTCGCTCCAATGCGTAGCGATTCGGAAAGCTTGGACGGCAAGCGAGAGTCTTTCAGCACTTCCAGCACATTTGTCTGGGCGAACGCGCAATACCGATCTTTGGCTCGCTGATTTCGCGATTCCTCCCACACCAAGCTGAAATGATCCGGATCAAGATAGCGTTTACAAAATAGAAGAGTGAGATACGTCTCAATCTCTGAAGGGGAAAGACGCGGAAGACGATAAGGAATCTGAATCAACTTTTCCAAATAATCGTCCACCAACCGTTCGCTTGGATCAGCCTGAGCATCCGCCGAAGCCTTCAACGAATCACGATAACGCCAGACTACTGCTTGCCTGATGATCCGACGATCTGCACCGATTACAAAAGCCGTATTCGGCACATTGAGAAAAAGTTTTATTGCCTCCAAATTTTCGATGATACGATCTGGAGAGCATCTATCCAAATCATCAATCAAAACAACCAGTGTCTTGATATCGCTCTCGACAAGCATCGTCGTGAAGTCGTCGCGAAAATGTCTAATATCCGAGAGCGTTTCATCCAAGTCCGTCTCAGAACCCTTTTCGAGTGTCTCTTTGGCAGCATCGGACCCGCAGTCTTTAATACCTGCCCAAGCACCACCCAACAGCGCAGGCATCAACGCAAGCCCGGCCCCGCCCGTCGTAGCCGCCACACTCCCAGCAATTGCACCTGTGAACAGAATCCGCAATCCTCGCATGTAGTCTACGCGCTTAAGCAACTTCACCGCTTTCTCTTTGAGCTGTGGTCCAAAGCGCTTATGATCGCGTAACGCCGTAAGTATCGAGCTCAACAGTGCAGCCTTAGCGTCGTCGTAACCCTCAAAGAGCCAGCCGTTGAAATAAAGCACCGCCACGCCTTTGTAGGGACTGGCGGCCGAATCCTTCCCTGCTGCTTCCTTCTCAAAGTCATCTCGCAGCATCTGCATAATACTTGATTTCCCTCCACCCCAATCACCATAGACGCCGATAGTCGCCGGCAATACCGTCGGGTCCATGATGAGTTCGCGGATTAAATCTGCGTGGACCCGAAAGCCAAAGAAATCATCAGAAGTTTCGTTATCAGACCACATATTGGTTATCCATTTCCTTGCGCTGCGCAATGTAGTGGGACTAAGAGGAAGTCGGCTTTATTTGGCAAATGTGACCATTGGGCACCATATTAGCGCCACCGATGGACACCCGAAAGACGGTCTCGGCCCGGTAATCGTCCGCATCCGCAGGATTTACTCAGGCGTATTCACTCTCCCCCGCCATAAGCTTCGCCCGCATCTCTTCAAGAGAATCGAAAATATATTTGAAAAAGATCAGTCCAAGAACAACGTGCTTGTATTCAGCCGCGTCCATGTTGTTGCGCAGCTTGTCGACAGCAAGCCAGAGCTTGGCCTCGAAACCAAGATTGGCCGTGGGTTTGGTATCATTTTTTTTGGGACGAGCCATGAAAATCTAATCTCCGGGAAAAATGCTGTTCAAAACTAAGGCGGCTTCAACACCACCAACTGTCAACAAAACTTTCACGCCCATAGCGCAGAGGAAGCGTATGACACAAGACATAATTTCGGGGAGTTGCAGACTACGTAGGTAGATATCCCTTTCTGCCGGAGGATAGGTAGGTATTTTTAAAAATGCCCGAGTAGCGACTCGCAAGAATCCAATCTTGATGTGTAAAAAGAATGAATTCCGGCTGAACCATGCCAAGACAGCCGGAACCCCGTAGACCACGTTGCCACATTTCAAGAAAATGAGATGGTCCGATCCATGCTCATACCAAGCGGATTATCAACATAATCGCCGCAAACCTCTATGTCGTTTGTATCCTCACCAATACGTATGAACAAATAATCTTCAATATGAAGATCACCAAGATAAGCTTCCACAAAGGCTACATCTGGACTCGATGAATTCCAACTGCACCTGTCCCAACACCATGCATGACAGCCTTCATCCTTGATTTTAACATCAGCCTCTTTAAGCAGGGAAAGCACTTCTCTTTTGAGTCGTTTGGGCAATTCACCAATACTTTCTTGCATAGCGACTGCAATTTCTTCAGGGACACAAATACCAACGCGTGAACGATATGCCATGATAATACCCCATTTTTTAATACATTCTGTTAATAATAAATTGATCTAAATCTAAAGCTCATGAAACAGCGCACCGCCAAGCAGCCAATAACGCCAGAGCAGACTAATATGTTGCAACCCTTGCGGGACATTCCTTGTGAGCTCAGATTGTGGAAAATGACGAACAATCGTAGGAGTTGAACCAGAAGACGGCTTGATGCCGAAAAATCCTTTCAGGGAGAAGATGTGCGGTGAAAATATCCCGGAACGCCCCGTGCCCTTGCGGCAGTGGACAGAAATACAAGAAATGTTGCCTGCCCAAAGAAGAGAGTCAGAATTTTTCCTACCGAAGAATCAGCCAGACCTTCCAAAGCCTGACCGGCAAGCTCATGACCTTTGCGCAGAACACGCTTGAAGCAGAAGGCATGGACGAGGCCATCGACACATTCCTGCTTTGGGGCGACGAACTCGATAACGAGGGCACCATCGATGACCTCTCACAGGTAATGGTACCCTGGATTCTCTGTAGCTGGGATCTGACGCAGCCGGACATCGATGAACTTGATTTTGAAATTGCCCTCCCCGCCGACACCACGATCGCGGAACTCTACCGCCAAAAACGATCAAACAAGATCGACAGCCTTGAACTGCACGTCCTTGAATCCGTGGGTCGCCTGGTCTTTTCATTTTACGAAGTAACGAGCGTATTCCCCGGCAACGGTTTCGCCTGCATCGACATTCTCACCGGCAGTTCGCACAAGGTCACCGATCACAGCGCCTCAGAGTGGCTGGCTCAAGGGTCCATCCTGTTTTGTGCCATCTCCAGGGTCGACGACGTTGAATTTCTTTCTGCCGCGAGCCCCATATCCTTCCCTCTGCCATGGAAAACCCATGTCATTGACCTGCGGACCTCCTTAATAGGCCAGAAAAATGCTCTCTCAACGGGAGATCTGTCAGAATACGAATTTGAGATTCGCGAGGTTTTTCTGGAATTGTACGCGGCGGCCATCAACCCGCCGTCTCTGTCGAACACGGATGGCGATCCTCTATCCTTGCAAACGCTTCACTACCGCATCTCAAGCCCCAAAGATGCCTTTGACGCCCTGCTCCACCTCTGCGTGACGGAGACGCCAGAACAGCTCCTCGAAAACGCCGACTATACTGAGAGCGGTGAACTTACTGGCGTGACAATCCCCTGGAGTCGCCTTGAAACAGCCAAAGCCACGCCAATGTCTAACACCATCCTCGGCTACATAGACATCGAAAATGAATCCATGACCGTCGAAGTGAACTCGGAAAAAAGAGCGGCTGAAATCCGTGAAATCATTCAGAACGTGATGGGCGAGAAGGCGCATTACAAAACTACAAGCATAAAGCCCATGCGTGCCGCCGGAGAGCGCGCCGAAGACGATGAAGACCCGCTTGGTTTCCACAACAAGATGATGCAAGACCCTGCGGTCAGGGAACACATGGAAAACATGTTTCTCGACCACTGGAGGCAATGGGTCGATACCCCTCTTCCGATCCTTGACGGGCAGACTCCCCGGGAAGCGGCAAAATCACCCAATGGGCGGGAAAAAGTCGATGCACTGATCCGCAGCGCGATCCATAACTCCGAGAAAAGCCCCGACCTCGAAGTTCAGAAGAAAGGAATCGAACGTGCGCGAACGGAGCTTGGTATTTAGCAAGTTCAACCTATGATAAACTATGTGCGTTTTGTGCGGCTTTTTTGTTTTTCGCCAGGCGTATTGTTGAGGAATTCCTCGATAATAGCGCCACGCACAAACGCACAGAACGCACACACGTTTTTTTAACAATGACTTTATTCAGGAGTGAGGGGGAAGGATACCCCCCTCATCGACTACAAAATCAATTACTGCTACTTGAAAACTCCTGTCGATCTGAACCTTTCCACGACTTGCGGTGCAAAATATTGTGGCTTTGCAGCATAGCGATCTCTCATTATGGCAGACCAGTTATGCCTCAGTTCCAATGGTCTTTCTTCAACTTTTAGGATTTCATACACAAAATGGAAACACTTTGGACAAAGATACTTCCACCCCCGGCCATCCCTTATTCTAAAGTTCCTACCGCAGAACCAGCAAGTTGCATGAATAGTTTTAATCATTTTGTTCGTACCTCTTTTTCACATATCGAAAAATAGCTTGTGCGTTCTGTTCGTGTGTGCGGCACCCTGAAAACCCGTAAGCTTGGGCATCAAAGGTGCCGCACAGTCATCATAACTCGCACAGCTCGCACAAATCATTAGCTAATCAATAAGAGTCTTGTAGGAATGATGAGGACAGATCCCCACGTGATTTGAGGTCTGTCTCAACTTTTGCTTCCCAAGCTTCAGGAATGAAGATGTATCCGCGATGATTGGTACCCTTAATCGACTTCGTTTCGCGGATGCTGCCATCCTCTTGTTGTTCGAGCCAACCAAGCTTATTCATGGCATCCAAGGCAACTATCCTGTTACTTCCCCTCAGAATTTCCCCGGCAGCAGCGGACAACATCAAAAATCGCTTGCGTCCTGACACTTTATCTATCCATGAAAATCCAACCTTCTTGAAACGGCTATCCTTATCCGCATCCTCAATTGGCACATAACGACTCTCGGATTCGAGCGCAAAATGGTCCCGAACACGCTTCAAGACCTTGGCGATCTCTCGGTCTCCAATACAGTTGCGCTGGTCCAGCCATATTTTAAACCACTTTTCGGCTGCTCTGCGGGCGTCTCCATTTCGATACGGTAAGATTCCACCCTCATGGGCAAATTCGCCAGCGCTTGCGATAAGACCAAACTTTCGGGCAACTCGCCTGACCTGCCCAGATGCACCTTCGGGACAGTTCTCTTGCACGAATTTCTGTGCTTTTTCGATAATCAGTTCGATATTGCGCTGTTTCTCTTCAATGCTCGAACCGCAGAAAGCTCCGAGGAATGCTCGCAAAGGAGTTCCGTAATACTTCATGCAGTTACTGACCAAGTCATCACTCAAACGAGCACCATTATCATAGCCGTGCTTGTTTTCATAAAGATCTTGCCCAATTCCGGCATTTATCGGCAGATCGATCACCCGGACCTCTTGACCGACATGCGAGGTGAATTTCCCCGTTTCCTGGATCT